>Ga0114968_10001025_pt1 | contig 21271 bp, 12 predicted proteins | sample M_130807_EF_Meta_FD_87020 | JGI IMG/M metagenome (GOLD analysis project Ga0114968, IMG submission 87020) | Freshwater microbial communities from Lake Montjoie, Canada to study carbon cycling - M_130807_EF_MetaG | ecosystem: Environmental > Aquatic > Freshwater > Lake | place: Lake Montjoie...
CTGAAATACCGAGCGATGCACAAGAGCGGCGAACGGGTGAGCGCGATGTTCGAACGCATTCCTGCCGAGATGTCTCTCATCAATGAGGAGGGCTGGCCCCACAGAGGCGAAGTCGATTTCGTGGACAACCAGCTCAATCCCACCACCGGCACCATTCGTGCCCGCGCCGTGTTTCCGAATGCCGACCGTCTGATGGCCCCTGGTTTCTTTGCCAAAGTGCGCATTCCCGGCAGTGGCGAATACGACGGTCTGCTCATTCGTGATTCTGCGGTGGGCGATGATCAGGGCAGCAGCTTCGTCTGGGTGCTCGACGCGGAAGAAAAGGCTGTCTATCGCCCCATCACTCTAGGACCGCTGCTCGATGGTCTGCGCGTGGTGCGCAGTGGCTTGCAGGCGGAGGATCGCGTGGTGGTGCTCGGACTCATGAGCGTGCGAAACGGCGTCAAGGTGAAGGCCACGCCTACGGACATGCTGCCACCAGCGGCCACCAAGTAAAACATCATGAATTTCGCCCGCTTTTTCGTCAACCGGCCAATTTTTGCGGCCGTGCTGAGCATCGTCATCACGATGCTGGGTGCCTTGGCCTACGTCTCGCTGCCCATCGCACAGTACCCGGAAGTCATTCCGCCCACCGTGGTGGTTTCGGCGATGTATCCCGGCGCGGATGCGCGCACACTGGCTGAGACCGTTTCCACGCCGCTGGAGCAGGAGATCAACGGCGTTGAGAACATGCTGTACCTTTCCTCGTCATCCACGAGCGATGGTCGTGTGCAGATCACCGTCACCTTCCGCCTCAACACGGATCTGGACGAGGCTCAGGTGCTGGTGCAAAACCGCGTGAACAGCGCCGTCTCGCGTCTGCCCGAGGAGGTGCGCCGGCTGGGCGTCAATGTGAACAAGCGCTCGCCCGACCTAACGCTGTCGGCTCAGTTCTACAGTCCTGACGGCTCGCGTGATGTCTCGTATCTGAGCAACTACTGCATCCTGCAGATTCAGAATGAAATCGCCCGCATCCCCGGTGTGGCGGAAGCCTCCGCCCTCGGCGGCATGGACTACTCCATGCGTATCTGGCTCGACCCTGAAAAAATCGCCGGACTGGGGCTGACGGCGGGGGACATCGTCAAAGCGATTCGTGAGCAAAATGTGCAGGTGGCCGCCGGCTCCCTTGGCCAGCCGCCGGCGGTGACAGGCTCGGAGTTTCAATACACGCTCACGGCTCCTGGGCGTCTAAAGAAGGCGGCGGAATTTGGCGACATCGTCCTCAAAACCGGCAAGCAGGGGGATGTGGTGCGCCTGGCCAATGTGGCCCGCATCGAACTCGGCTCACGCGACTACTCCAGCCGCACCTACATGGACGGTTACAATGCAGTGTCACTCCGCGTGTTCCAGCTTCCCGGCAGCAATGCCATTGCAACCGCCAACGCCGTTTACAAACGGCTCGCCGAGCTCAAGCTGCGCTTTCCGCCGGGTATCGATTACAAAATCAACTACGACACCACCAAGTTTGTCCGCTCCTCGATCGAGTCGGTGCTGCACACGCTGGCGGAGGCGATCCTGCTCGTCGTATTCGTCGTCATCATCTTCCTGCAAAGCTGGCGCGCCTCGGTGATTCCGCTGCTGGCTGTGCCTGTGTCGCTCATCGGCACACTGGCCGTGATGCAGTGGATGGGTTTCTCGCTGAACAACCTCTCTCTCTTCGGTCTGGTGCTCGCCATCGGCATTGTCGTCGATGACGCCATCGTCGTGGTCGAAAACGTGGAGCGCAACATCGCCAAGGGTCTCTCGCCGCATGACGCATCCGTGCAGGCCATGAATGAGGTGAGCGGTGCCGTCATCGCCGTGGCTCTGGTGCTCTGCGCCGTGTTTGTGCCCACGGGCTTCATCAGCGGCATCACCGGACAATTCTACAAGCAGTTTGCGCTGACCATCGCGGTATCCACGGTTATTTCTGCGTTTAATTCGCTCACGCTCAGCCCGGCGCTCTGCGCCATCCTGCTGCAGCCGCACGGCGCGCCGCCGGATCGTTTCAGCCGTGTTTTGAACTTCCTGTTTGGCTGGTTCTTCCGGGGTTTCAACCGTGTTTTCCAGTTCAGCTCCGATCTGTATGCGGGGCTGGTCGGAAAACTCATCCGCCTCTCCGTGATCGTGCTCATCTGCTACGCCGCATTGATAGGCCTCGCAGGGAAGCTCTTCCAGGATGTGCCTGGTGGCTTTATTCCTTCGCAGGACATGGGCTACGCCATCGTGCTGGTGCAATTGCCGGATGGTGCGGCATTCGAACGCACCGATGCCGTGGTGCGCCGCATGGATGCCATGGCGCGTGAAATCCCCGGCATCGCGCACACCTTTGCCATCTCTGGGTATTCCTCGGTACTGCAGGCCAACCAGCCCAACGTCGGCGCAGCCTTCCTAGTCTTCGATCAGTTCGACAGGCGGAACTCCCCCGAACTTAAAGGCGACGGGCTGCTTGCTGTCATTCGCAAAAAATTCGCCACGATTCAAGAAGGCCGGGTGCTGGTGCTGCCCCCGCCACCCTTGCGCGGTCTGGGCAATGCCGGTGGTTTCAAAATCCAGGTGCAGGATCTCAACAACGCAGGTCTTCCGGCACTCGAAGCCGCCACCCAAAAACTGCTCGCAGCCGCCCAGCAGGAGCCTGGATTGATTTCTCTCATCACCGGCTTCCGAGCGAAGAGCCCGCAGTTCAAACTCGAAATCAACCGCGCTCAGGCAAAAACCATGGGGGTCTCCCTGGCCGATCTGAACGAAGCGCTGCAGGTGTACCTTGGCTCAGTCTATGTGAATGATTTCAATCTCTTTGGCCGCACCTACCAGGTCACCGCACAGGCTGAACCAGCCTACCGCAAAGACCCGGCGGATGTTGGCCGCATCAAGATTCGCAATCAAGTCGGCGACATGGTGCCGCTCGCAGCTCTCGTGAAAGTCGTCAAGACCGGAGGTGCTGACCGCGTGCAGCGCTACAACCTCTACTACTCCGCCGACATCAACGGCAACACGCTTACCGGCGTCAGTTCCGGCCAGATGATCGAAAAGATCGAGCGCCTGGCCAAGGCGAACCTTCCCGCCGGTTTCGCCATCGAGTGGACCGACCTGACCTACCAGCAGATCCTTGCTGGCGACACGCTCATCTACATCTTCCCGCTCTGCGTCATCTTTGTCTTCCTGGTGCTCTCCGCGCAGTATGAGAGCTGGAGCATGCCCATGGCGATCATCCTGATCGTGCCGATGTGCCTGCTCTCCGCCATCGGCGGGGTGTGGCTGCGGGCGCAGGACAACAATATCTTCACGCAGATCGGTTTGGTAGTGCTGGTGGGTCTCGCGGCCAAAAACGCCATCCTCATCGTTGAATTCGCCAAGCAGTTGCAGGACACGGGCATGGACCGCGTCCAAGCCGCCGTCGAGGCCTGCCGCCTGCGCCTGCGTCCCATCCTGATGACGAGCTTTGCCTTCATTCTCGGCGTGCTGCCACTCGTGCTCGCCAAAGGAGCGGGTGCGGAAATGCGCCAGGCGCTTGGCACGGCGGTGTTCTTTGGCATGATCGGCGTCACCATCTTCGGCCTGCTATTTACGCCCGTGTTTTATGTCATCCTCCGCGCCTTCGTCGAACGCCGTGAACAGCGTCGGTCCGCTGCAACCTCCCCCACGCCACATGAAGCCCATTAAACCTTTCCTGCTCATCGTTTGCGTGATTTCCAGCTGCAATGTGGGGCCGCGCTTCATCAAGCCGCAGCCCAAGATGCCCGCCGACTTTGCCTCACGGGCCGGTGCGGCGCGTGCTGCCGAGGTGGATGCCGCCTGGTGGCGCAGGCTCAACGACAGCACGCTGAACGATTTGGTGGCCCAGGCAGAAGCGCAGAACAAAAACATCGCTGCAGCACGCTCGCGCCTGCTCGAAGCCCGCGCCCTTTGGCGTGAATCACGCTTTAATTACGCCCCAACCGTCACCTTCGGCACAAGCTATGAAAACACCAGCAGCGGCTCGACCTCGTTCTCGGGCCTGCGCACGCGCGATTACGAGCTGTACCGCACCGGGTTTGACGCCGATTGGGAGCTGGACTTTTTTGGACGTGTCCGCAACTCCGTCAAGGCCGCCAAGGCAACTTCGGGAGCTGTGGATGCCAACCTGCATGATCTCCTGATTTCATTGCAGTCCGAGATTGCCATCAACTATCTGGAACTGCGCGGTGCCCAGGCCCAGCTCACGGTGGCGAATGAAAACGCCGGCAATCAGGCCGACGCCCTGCACATCGCCGAGGCTTCGCTCAAGGGAGGCCGTGGTACGCAGCTCGATGTCGCCCGTGCCAATGCGCTCTGGAACGCCACCATGGCACAAATTCCCACCTACCAGGAAAACATTGCCAAGTCGATCCATCGCATCGCCGTCCTGTGCGGACAAAATCCCTCCGAACTCCGCCCTCGGCTGCAAACAATTAAAAAACAGCCCGCCGTGCCGTCACAGATTGGCATCGTCAAACCTGAAGAACTGCTGCGTCGTCGTCCTGACATTCGTGTGGCCGAAGACATTCTGGCGGCCGAAACCGCCCGCGTCGGGGTGGCGGTCGCGGATTTGTTTCCACGGGTCACATTCAGTGGGCGCATCAACTTCGAGGCCGCCACGCTGGCCTACATGACGGACCGCCCCAACGCCGATGCCTACAGCCTGGGCCCGCGCATCACCTGGGCCGCCTTCAATCTGGGCCGCGTGCGCCAGCAGATCGCCGCCGCCGGACGCCGCGCCGATACCGCGCTCGCCCGTTATGAGCAGACCGTGCTGCTCGCCCTGGAAGAAGCCGAAAATGCCCTCACGTCTTATGACCGGGAGCGCGTCCGCCTGCACCATCTCGAAGCCTCTGCCGCCTCCGCCCGCGAGGCCGCCACTCTGGCGCGCAAACGCTACCAGGACGGCATCGCTGATTTCCTCACCGTGCTCGACGCCGAACGCGTCGCTCTCAACGCCCAGAACGACATCGTGCTCAGCCGCACCCGCGTCGCGACCGCCTGGGTACGCATTTACAAGGCCATGGGTGGCGGCTGGAACGGCTGAGTTTTTCTGCTGTGGCCTGTTCAACCGGGGGGAGACCCGCACTTTGATCAAGGCCCGACCATGAGGAGCTGACCTTCGCTCTTCGGCACGCCGCCCTTCTTCTCGATGCTGAGCGCGAACTTGGCCTCCCCGGAGACAGCTTCGACCGGCTTGAAGCTGGCCTTCACGGAACCTTTGGAATCGACGGTCACCACTCCCGCACTCACCGGGTCCGGCTTGTTCGGATCCACCACCCAGAGCTGGTAATCCTGGTCAGACTGCACCTTCGGCATCTTGTCCAGCACCACCACGCCCTGGCTGCGTTTCTGGTCCCAGACCACGAGCATCTCGCTGCGGCGGTATTCCCAAACCTTGCTCTGCAGGGTGGCGATCTGGAGCTGTGACTCCTGCTCCTGCTGTTTTAGCGCGGCCACTTCGGCAATGAGCTTCACGGTTTGCGCCTTGGCATCCGTCTCCTGTTTGCGCAGCGATTCAATCTCCGCCTGGAGAGCCCGCTTCTGCGACTCGAATTCATCCCGGCGTTTTTTGAGTTCTTCCTCCAGCGTGCGGGTCTTGCCGTCATCGACCACGGGAGTGGCCGGGTTGTTCACCGGCGCCATGGCACGCGATGCATCAGCAAGCTGCCGGGTCATGCCAGCACGGTCCTGCCAGAGCCAGACCGAGGCCAGGGCAAAGCCAGCCGCTAGCGCCCAGCCAGAGCCGCCAATGATGACGCCGCGTGAAATACCAGCCCCCTTGACACCTTTGGCACGCATCTTGGAACGGATGCGTTTCTTCATGTTCGCAGGCGGTTCCACCGGCTTGATAAGATAGGCCAGCTCCGCTGTCACCTGCTCCAGTTCCAGGGTGAGCGAGCGCACGTCCTTGTCGCGCGCAATGGCACCGTCCAGAGCACGCTTCTCGTCGTTCTCCAGCATGCCGAGGGCGTTCATGGCGGCCAGTTCTTCAAATCGTTCCTCGTCCATCATGCGCCTCCTTTCAAAAGATCGCGAAGGCGCAGTAGCCCGCGGCGGATGTTGGTTTTCACGGTGCCAAGCGGGATGCCCAGCGATTCGGCGATTACATGATGAGTGAGACCTTTCAGAAAAGCGAATTCAATCAACTGACGCTGTTCTTTCGGCAATTCGTTGAGCGCAGCGTGCACCACCAAGCTGCGCTCGTGGGCCTGCACCTCGTCGTCCACGCCTGAATAGGCGGGGCCAGCTAGGGTCGTCTGTTCCAGCACGGCGCTGTCCACCAGGCGGTTGCGCCGGCCCAGCATGCGCATGCGGTCGATCGCCTTGTGGCGGAACAGCATCACGGCCCAGGTGAACGCCTTGCTACGCTCGGCATCAAAGGTGGCGGCGCGCTCCCACAGCAGCACAAAACCGTCCTGCAGAACGTCTTCGGCTTCACGCTCGTCATGCAGCATCCGGCACAGCAGGCCGAAGAGCCGCGGTGCCAGCCGGTCATAGAGCTGATCAAACGAGCGCGCGTCTCCGCGTCCAGCACGCTGGAGCAGTTCTTCTTCGCTGAATTCTGGCTGGCTCATGAAAGGTTTGGGCACAGATCGCGCCGGTAAGGCTACGATGCGCGGATTCCATGCCAGAGCTAATGCGGTCACACAAGTTTTTGCGTTACCAAAGACAGCCTGGATTCAAAAAAAGTCACTTTACGTCCACCAGAATGCAGTTTCGGGTGAACAGCAGGGCGGATTCGATCTGCTCCAGCTTCAGGCCCGTCAGCCGCACCAGCGCCTGGCGGTACAGCAGGATCTGCGGGCGGTAACCCGCCACTTTTTCAGCCAAAGCGGCCTCGTCCGCTGCTTCATCTGTCTTAAAATCAATCAGTCGCACCGAGTCGGGCTGGACGACAACCCGGTCAAACACGCCGCTGATCCAGCTCCCCTCGTGGATCAAATCGAAGGGCCGCTCCCGCCACGCATGGGCCTCCGCCGCAGGTTTGGCGAAGACAACCGCCGCTGAGGCTGAATGCAATACATCGCGCACCATCGCCACCGCCGTTGCCTCCACCGCTTCCCCACGCAACAAACCAGCAGCCTGCCAGCGCGATTCGAGAGCGGCCAGGCTCGAGGTTGCATCCCACCATTCCACATGGGCCAGCAGCTCGTGGACCAGATTGCCCAGCCTCCGGCCCGGCTCCCGTCCCGCGCTGAAGAGCATGCTGCCTTTGATCTTGAAAGCCTCCTCTCCCGAAGGCGTCACACGCTTGGCCAGCGGCTGGAACTCCCGCAGCAGCCCCCCCAGCGAACGCGTCCCAGCCACCGTCTCGGGCGACCGGGGCGTGGTGCCTGTTGAGGTGGCAAACCATTGTGCATCGCCCGTCTGCCACTCGATTAAATACGACGCGCCTGCTTCGGTGCCACCCGCCGCATCCAACATCCGGCGCAAAAACTGCGCCTCTTTCATGGATGGCTCTTTCGACTTGGGCGGTGGCTCTGCTATCAGATACAGACCGCGTTTGGCCCGCGTCATCGCCACATACAGGCGGCAGAGCGACTCAAAGCCCGATCGCTGCCTCGAAACCTCCAGCTCTCCATTCAAAGCCGGATGCAACGGCGCAAAAATGCGCGGCGGTTCCTGCAAAACCCATGAAATGCCGGTCGAGTCGCGGTTCACGATCAGCGAGCGCCTTCGCACCTGATCCATCGCATCGCCATTGAGATCCGGCAGAATGACCACGTCAAATTCCAGGCCTTTGGCCTTGTGCACGGTCATCACCTGCACCGCATTGGCCGCCCCTCGCACCTGCATCGGCATGTCACGCGCATGCTGCAGGAAGGCATCCAGGTCGCGAGAGCCGCCTGCGTCGAATTCAGCGGCCATTTCTCCAAACTGCCGCAGCCGCAGTTCGTGAAAGGCATCCATCTCCGGCAGCACGGCGCGTACATGCCGGGTCCAGACTTCCGTGAAGCCGACCAGGCCGCGCTCAAACACGGATTCACGCACCTGATGGCAGGTCAGCGGCCAGCCCTGTCCCCGAAATTCGATCTGCGGCCACAGCGGCGTCATTTTGAGATGCTCCAGCGCCAGGGTGTCGCCCGGATGCGCCGCCAGTTGCAGCAGTGAGAGTAGGGCTAGTGTCACTGCATTGTCCGTGGCCGGATAGATTTGCGATTCGCACACGATCTCCATGCCCGTCGTTGCACGCAGTTCTTCAGCAACGGCATTGGCGTTCTTGTTGCCGCGCACCAGCACCGCGCAGGTCAGCCCGCGCTCCAGCGGACGGATCTCGTTCAGCAGTGCCGTCACCGTAGCGGTGGTGGAGGGGCTGCCCTGGCCGGCTTCATGCGGCACGCTCAGCAGCGCCGCATAACCCGTGAGACTCAGATTCCGTTCCGCAGCCACATGTTCTTTGAAGGCAAACCCGGCGGTGCAACCCGGCAGCACGGCTTCTATGCCCGCCTGGTTTGCAAACACCGCGTTCACCGCATCCAGCACCGCCGGAGCACTGCGAAAGGACTGGCTGAGCGTCTGCGGCTCCAGTCCGTCCTGATCCTGATGCGGCCACTCGCGCAGCACATCGTCAAACAGGCCCGGCTCCGCCTGCCGCCAGAGGTAGATGGACTGTTTTGGGTCACCCACGGCGTAAAAGCTGCGCCTGCCGGAGTCATCCTGCAGCACTTCATCCACCAATCCGCGCACGACATTCCACTGCACCCGGCTGGTGTCCTGGAACTCATCAAACAACCAGTGGTCATAACGGCCGTCGAGCCGAAACCAGAGATCACCACTCTCACCATCCGCCCACTCCGCGCCATCTGCGGTCGCCGCAGCTAGCAGTCGCTGCACGTCGGCAAAGGACAGCCGTCCGCGCGAGCGCACACGTCGGGCATACTCGGCCTCGTACAGCGCCATGAGAGCTGCCATGCCCCGGGTGCGCTGCGCCCGGCAGACCAGCTCGTGATTGAGGATCGCCTCAGCGACACGCACCCAGGCGCGCGCCGTTTCTCCCGTGAGTTCAGATTTCTTGCCACGCCCCCAGCCGATTTCCGCTCTGCCAGCTTTCAGCTCCTGCCAGACGGCCGTCGTTTTCTCCAAAAAATACTTCACCCTCGTCGGCAGCGTGGCTCCAGGCTCCAAGGCCGAGGCTTCAACGATCAATTGTTCGAAGAAACCGGCCCCTTCATCCGTGCGTGGCACAAAACGATCCCGCAGGTCACTGAGTGCCGCAGCGAGATTGCCGGTGCTTTGCAGCACAAGCCCAGGCAGCATGCCCCAGGGTGAACCATCCCCACTGTCGAGCCAGGTGGCGTGATGATCGTTGATCCAGGCCTCTAGACTGCCCGCCGCACTGCGCTCCTCAATGCCGAAGGTGGCCTGCTTGAAACCTTCGAGCAGCGCACGGCCCGCGTGCTCATCCTGCGAGGAATGGATGCGTTCCAACAGGGCATCAAGCGCCTCGCGCCGTGCCTGAGCCGCCTCATTTTCGGCCATCACACTGGCCCCAAGCGGCAGGCCAAGCTCCAGCGGAAAACAGGCGGTGATGCTGGCAAAAAAACTGTCCATCGTTCCCAGGCGCAGGCGGTGGAGCCGCTGCGTGACCCTGCGCAGGAGCAGGACAAACTCCGGCCATTGTGCCGGCAGAGGCGCCATGCCAACGAAGTATTGCTCCGGCTGCTCACCGTGCCGGGAGAGCACGGACAGCCGCTGCAGGATGCGCTGGAAAAACTCACCCGCCGCCTTGCGCGTGAAGGTCATCGCCGCGATGCCCTCCGGCGGCTGCCCGAGCGCGAGCAGATGGAGGTGCCGCCGTACCAACTGGTAGGTTTTGCCGGAACCTGCGGAGGCGGAGACGAGGATGTGGCGGAGGCGGTTCACTGGTGCAGGCGATGCAAGCCCACGCGGCGCACCATGTCCAGCACTCTCACCTTTCCACCCAGCGCCGGATCCATGGCAACGTCAGTACGACAGCGATAATGACCGATGCGCCAAGATAAAAGCCAGCGCTCATGAACTCAGCCTGCCCAAACACCAAGGCTGCGAGCACAATGCCATACACCGGCTCCATATTGTACACGACGTTCACCGTGAAGACGCTGACATGACGCAGCACGTCCATAAAGCCCGCATAAGCGGCCACGGTGCAAACCAGGGCGAGCACAGCGAGCCACAGCGCGGAAGCAGCATCCGGCAAATCTGGCATGAGTCCGCTCTCAAGCAGCGGATGTGAAATGAGCGCGGCGAGACAAGCACCGGCCATCTGATAACAGCCAATGACGCTCCAGTGCGTGTCCCGGGCGACCTGCTGCTTGCTCAAGGTGGCGAAGAAGGCGGCCAGCACCGCAGAGGCGATGGCCACAGAAAAGCCGAGCCAGTAAAGGACTTCCACCTGATAGATGAGCCAGACGGCCCCCACCATGACCGTGCCCACGAGAAGTTCGGTCGGACGCCAGCGCCGCGAACCATCGATGAGAGGCTCGATCAATGAGCACCACAGCATGGCCGTGGGCATGGCAGCGAGGCAGACGGAGGCGGTGGCCAGCCGCGCAGACCAGAAGAACAAAATCCAGTGCAGGCCCAGAATGACGCCCACGGCGAGCATCGCCAAAATCCGGCGGCGCGAAACCCCAAGCGAATGCCCCATGCACCGGGCCAGCACCGCAAAGCCGAGGACCGCGAGCGCCGTGCGCCACAGCACCACATCGACGGGTGTCAGCCGGATGAGCTTGCCCAGGATCGCCGTAAGCCCCCAGGCCAGCACGACCAGATGCAGTTGGATGTAATTGCTTACATTGGAACGGGACATGCTTTGTGACAGAATTGTTGCTCCTAATGCTCAAGTGCAGGGAGCCTCATTTTTTCACCCTCATACAAGGGCGAAAACCGCCCGCCCGCCATCTTTTCATCCTATGGCTTCAAAAAATGGCAAGAACCTCCATAGAACTTACGCCTTGACGTGGAGCGGTGTGGAAGCAGTAATGCAGACTTGTCGTGTCCACATTTGGGCGTGCCTCGCCGCCCGGCTTCATCCTCTCTGTCCACCATGCCCATGCCTATGAATTACGGATCTTACCTCCTGTCTCGCCTTACGTTGTTTTCAATTGTGGCAGTCACTGCATTGGTCGTAACTCCTCAGGAGCTGCGGGCTCAAGTGGGCCTCCCGGCGGCTCCGGCGGCAAAGAAAATCGTGCAGGAGGTTCAGGTCGTTCTCAAGGGGGCGGTGAAGCTGGATGAAAACCGCATTCGCAGCCAGATGTCCACCCGGGTTGGGCAGCCGTTTACCAACGAATCCGTGGAACGCGACATCCGCGCGCTCTACAGCACGGGAGCGGTGGAAAACCTGGACATCAACGCGGTCGATGTGGCGGGCGGCGTTAAAGTAATCGTTGAAATCGTTGGCCGCGGCGGGATTGCCGAGATCAATTTCATCGGCAACACCGCCATCGACAACAGCAAGCTGCGCAAGGACATTGCGGTCAAAGTGGGTGACCCGGTGGATGACATCAAGCTTTCCGCCGCGCAGCAAAAGATTGTGGAAGTGTACGAAAAGAAGGGGTTTTCTGATGTAACCGCAAGCTATGACATCACCCCGTCCGCCCGCGAGGGCTTCTCCACGGTGACGTTTAAAATTGATGAAGGGGCGCGCGGCATCATCCATGACATCCGCTTTGAAGGCAACACCGCCATCAAATCACGTGTGCTGCGCGGCAAGATCAAATCTCAGGAGCATCACATCTGGAACCTGTGGGGCAAAAAGGGCAAGCTCAACAACCAGGATCTGCAGGAGGACATCAAAAAAATCGAGCAGGCCTTCCAGGACCAGGGCTTTGTGTATGCCAAAGTGACGGAGGTGCGCCGTGAGCCGGTCTCCGCCAAGGAGATGGACTTGGTGTATGTGATCAATGAAGGTGCCAAATATGACGTGTCCGCAGTCAAGATCTCCGGCAACACCATTTTCACCAACGACGTGCTGATGCAGGGCATCAAGACCGAGCCCGGCTTCCCGTACGTTGGCAGCTATATCAAGGCCGATGAAAAAATGATTCAGGACTACTACGGTTCGCGTGGCTACGCCGATGCGCGGGTGGAGACCAGCATTTTGGAAACCGGTGCCGGGCAGGTCGCCGTGGCTTACAATATCACGGAAGGAACCAAGTCCTACATCAGCAAGGTCAACATCTCCGGCAACTCGGTCACGAAGGATGAAGTCATCCGCCGCGAGCTGCCCTTTGCTCCGGGCGAGGAGCTGAACACCGTGAAAATCGATGCCGGCAAAAGCCGCCTGCAGAACCTGAACTACTTCAGCACGGTGGACATACGCAACACCCCCACCACCGAGCCCGGCTTCAAGGATGTGGACATCAACGTGGCGGAGCAGTCCACCGGCACGGTGAATTTCGGCGCCGGCTTCAGTTCCATCGACAGCATCACTGGATTCATCCAGGTGACCCAGACCAACTTTGACATCAACGACTGGAAGGATTTCCGCGGCGGCGGCCAGCGTTTCAATGCCAACATCCGTGCGGGTGCGCTTCGTCGTGACGTCACCATCAGTTGGACCGAACCGTGGTTCCTGGGTCGCGAACTGGCCCTCACTGTTGAGGCGTTCTATCACAACCTCTTCTACCTCTCCAACCTCTTCACGCAGACCAACGTCGGCGTGTCATCAGGCCTGCGCAAACGGCTGGGCGAGCACTCCTACATTGAGAGCACCTACACCCTTCAGGACATCACAATCGGCGACATTGACAGCGGTGCCTCCACGCTCATCGCCCAGGAGGCCGGCTCTTACATTCAAAGCAAACTTGATGCGAACTTTGTGCATGACACCCGCGACAGCGTCTTCATCACGCGCAGCGGCCACAAGATTGAAGCGGGATTGCTTGCATCTGGTCTGGGAGGCAATGTCCCGGTGTACGGCGGCAACATCGGCGGCCAGCAGTATTTCAACCTGCCGGGAGACACCATTCTCAGCTTCGAAGGCATGTTCCGCTTCGTGAACAGCTGGGAAGGCAGCAAGCGGGTGCCTATCTTTGAGCGCCAGTTCCTCGGGGGTGCGAACAATCTGCGCGGCTTCGCTTATCGTCATGCTGGTCCCAAGGACAACACGGGTGAACCCATCGGCGGCCTGACGTCCATTTACGCCAGCAGCGAATTTTCCGTTCCAGTGCAGATCACTGCCAACACGGAAAAAGCGCCGCGCGTGGTGTTCTTCGGCGACATCGGCACCATTTCAGGAGCCACCGGTGCCACCCTTGGCGATGACGCGGTATACTCCGATGCTGGCATTGGCCTGCGTCTCTTCCTTCCCGTCGGCCCGATCCGCATTGACTATGCAGTTCCAATCGGCAAGGACCCCAATTCAGGTTCTGGTGGCCGCTTCCAGTTCAACATGGGCTACAAGTTCTAACTTCTTGTATCGGACTTTTTGTTTGTCTGCCCTTCCAATCCCGTCCAAACTCCCACCCTTATGATTCGCAGCGCGTTTATCGCCCTCCTCCTTACCACCGTCACTCTCCAGGCCGCCGATCTCAAAATCGGTGTGATCGACATGTCCAAAGTCTTTCAGGAGTTCCATAAAACCAAAACCGCTGCGGAGAAATACAAGGCCAATTACGAAAAGGCCGCCCAGGAGATGCACGAGCGCCAGGATCTGTATAAGAATCTGGCCAACGAGGCTCAAAAGCTGCAGAAAATTGCCCAGGATCCCATCATCACGCCTGAGCAACGCCAGAAGTACGGCGCGGAACTGGGCGAGAAGCTGAAGGAAATCCGCTCCATGGAGATGGAAATGCAGGAGTTCGCCGATCGTCGGCAGCAGCAGCTCAAGCAGGAAGACATGCAGATCCGCAAAGGCCTGTATGAGGAAATCCTTGTGGTCGTCCGCGACCGTTCCAAGAAAGACGCCTTCGACATCGTCTTTGACAAAACCGGCGTCAGCCTTTCCACCGTGCCGATCATTCTGCATGTCAGAGAAGGTGCCGCCACCGACCTCACCGACCAGCTCATCGTCGAGTTGAACAAGGATGCGCCGCCTCCCGGCACCGAGCCCAAGAAGGAAGATGCCGTAGCTCCAGCCCCCAAGGCAGTGGAACCTAAAAAATAGCCTGCGGCTGTCTATTTTCGAGGCACGCCGCAGCATTTGCGACGTGCCTTTTTCGTTTCAGCCTTCATTTCAGTCTGCATCATGAGCCACTCCATCACTCTGCAGAATCTGACTGAACTCGTCGGAGGGACCCTCGCGTCGGGCAGCCCGGAAGCCGTCATTACCGGCCTGAACTCCATCATGGAGGCCGCGCCGGGTGAAGTGACCTTTCTTGGGAACGCACGCTACCTGCCTGCGCTCAAAGACACCCGTGCCGCAGCCGCCCTCGTGCCGGAGGATCTGGACGCCGAGCAGGCGCGGGAAGGGCTCGCCCTCATTCGCCTCAAGAATCCCACGCTCGCCTTCTCGAATGTCATTCGTTTCTTTGGCCCTCCCCCCATGGAATTTACGCCCGGCGTGCATTCCACCGCCTTGGTGGCTGCAGACGTGGCCTTTGACCCGCAGAAGGTCAGCATCGGTCCGCATGCCGTGATTGAGTCCGGGGTGCATCTGGGTGATGGCTGCACCATCCACGCGGGTGTCTATGTTGGTCGCGGCGTCAAACTCGGCACCAACTGCGTCATTCATTCCAACACCGTCATCAAGGAGTTTTGCCTCCTGGGCCAGCGCGTCATTCTGCACAGCGGCTGCGTGATCGGCAGCGACGGCTTCGGCTACGAGCTGGTGCAGGGCCGCCACCAGAAGATCGACCAAGTCGGCATCGTGCAGATTGACGACGATGTCGAAATCGGCTCCTGCACCACCATCGACCGTGCCCGCTTTGGCCGCACTTGGATCGGCGAGGGCTGCAAGATCGACAATCTGGTGCAGATCGGTCACAACTGCATACTTGGAAAGCACTGCATCATCGTTTCGCAGACCGGCATCTCCGGCAGCACCCGCCTGGGAAATTACGTCACCATGGGTGGGCAGGTTGGCGTGGCAGGACATCTTGAGATTGGCGACAAGGTTATGTTTTTTGCCAAATCCGGCGTCACAAAGAGCATCCTTGAATCCGGAGCCTACACCGGTTACCCCGCCCGTCCTCTCATGGAGGGGCGCAAGATGCTCAGTCTTCCGGCCAAGATCCCAGACTTGCTTGAGCGCGTGCGCGCCTTGGAGAAAAAACTCGCCGCCCTCGAAGGCGGAACGGTCCATTCCTGAGCAAGATTCGTAACTTTGCCTGAAGCCAGAGCGGACGTTGCCAATGGACGGTCTTCGCTCTAAATTCATCCCCCCATGACAGCCGCCTCCATCCTTCCCCTTCCCGTGATGCCCGACAGCCACGGCCACTTCGGCCAGTACGGCGGCATGTTCGTGCCAGAAACGCTCATGGCGGCGCTGACCGAGCTGTCAGATCACTATGAAAAAGCGAAAGCCGATCCTGCGTTCCAGAAGGAGCTCGACCGTCTGCTCCACGAATATGTCGGCCGCCCCACGCCGCTCTATTTCGCCGAACGCTGGACCGAAAAACTGGGCGGGGCGAAAATTTACCTCAAGCGCGAGGACCTACTGCACACCGGCGCGCACAAGATCAACAATGCCCTCGGGCAGATCCTGCTTGCGCAGCGCCTGGGCAAGAAGCGCATCATCGCCGAAACCGGCGCGGGCCAGCACGGTGTCGCCACTGCCACGGTGTGCGCACGTTTTGGCTGCGAATGCGTCATCTACATGGGCAAGGTGGACATGGAGCGCCAGGCGCTCAACGTCGCACGCATGCGTTTCCTCGGAGCCAAAGTCGTCGCTGTAACGGCTGGGCAAGCCACGCTCAAGGAGGCTGTGAACGAAGCCATGCGCGACTGGGTGACCAACGTGCGCACCACGCATTACATCCTCGGTTCCGCTCTCGGCTCACATCCCTTCCCCATGATGGTGCGTGATTTCCACCGCATCATCGGCGTCGAGGCACGCCGTCAGATTTTGGAGCGCGAAGAGCGCCTGCCGGATCTCCTCGTCGCGTGTGTCGGCGGCGGCAGCAACAGCATTGGTCTGTTCCACCCCTTCCTGAACGACAAAGACGTGCGCATGACGGGTGTCGAAGCCGGTGGCGACGGCATCATACCTGAGCGCCATGCCGCACGCTTTCAAGGCGGTCGTCTTGGAGTTCTGCAGGGCACCAAGACCTGGCTCCTCGCCAATGCCGACGGCCAGATCGAGCTCACCCACAGCGTCAGCGCCGGCCTCGACTACGCCGCCATCGGCCCGGAGCACGCCTGGCTGCACGATCAAGGCCGCGTCACTTACAATTATGCCACTGACGACGAGGCGCTCGCCGCGTTCCAGGAACTCAGCCAGGTTGAAGGCATCATCCCCGCGCTCGAAAGCAGCCACGCCATCGCCGAAGTTCACAAGGTGGCCCCCACCATGCGTAAAGATCAGATCATCCTCGTGAATCTTTCCGGTCGCGGCGACAAAGATGTCGCCCAGGCGGCACGGATGATCTTCGGCGAGGAATTGAAGTTTTGAGACATGCAGCCCGTTCCGATAGCCGAAGACATGTCGAAGCTGAAATCGCTTCTGCACGATTCGCTGGCCCCGCATCTGCCAGTGGTGCAGAAGGACATGCGCATCCTCAACCTCGCCTGCGGGCGCTGTGATGAGGCGGAGGCCTTGATCCAGGTCGGCTCCGAACTCACCCAAGGAGGTGATGTGGAGATGATCGGCGCGGACATCCGCATTCGCGAAATCCGGCAGGCGCGGGAGACGCATGGGCACCTGCCCGCCCAGTTTTTGATCGAAGACGCCACCAAGATCGACCAGCACAAAGAGCTGAGTGATGACTTCAACATGGTCTTTCTGCGCCACCAGAACTTCTGGCACGGCCAGGAGCTGTGGAAGAAGATTTTCGACCAGGGCATCGCCAAGCTGCGCCCTGACGGCATGCTGGTCATCACCAGCTACTTCGATGTCGAGCACCGGCTAGCGCTGCGTGCGCTGGAGTCGCTGGGCATGGAGGTCGTCAGCAACAAGCGCAACAAGAACAGCCGGGCCTTGCAGGATGCACCGGGCAAGTCCGTGGACCGCTGGGTGGCTGTGTTGCGGCGGCGGCAGGCCTGAGACAGGCTGCCAAGGCCATTTACAAGAGTGCCGTAAAGCGGTAAACTCCGCCCCTTCCCCAACAATTCATGAATCGCCTTTTTTTCGTCCTCACCCTCATGGCGGCGTTTGCCCTGACCGCTCCGGTGTTGCGTGCCCAGTCTATTGATGCCAGCAGCGAGGTGGCGGACCAGTACTTCCGCGGCTTTGTCCTCAACAACGAGGCCGCCAAACTCGAAGCTGCAGGTGACTTCACTCTCGCGCAGACCAAATTCAAGCAGGCGGGCGAGATCATGGACAGCATCGCTCGGAATTACCCGACGTGGCAGCCTGAGATGCGTACCGCGCGTCAGCAAAAGATTCAGGATGCCCTCGTGCGACTGCAGTCGCGCCCTGCACCAGCACAGGCGGTCGCTGCCGCTCCCACCACCGCACCCGTGCCCATGGCGGCTCCAGCCCCTGCGATGCCAATGCCAGCGCCGATGGCCGCCATTCCCGCCCCAGGTGTGCTGGCGCAGGCAACGGCCCCCATGCCTGCCACTCCTGGCTCCCTGCCAAGTCTCAACGACATGCTGAGCCAATGGGAGCAGTTGTACAAGCAGCGCGTTCTGGAGCTGGAGACGAAAAACAACCAGCAGCAGCTTGATCTCGGCAAATGGCAGAACTGGTACCAGTGGGCCTCTGGCGAAATCAGCACCGCACGTGAACAAAACGCGGCCCTCGGAAAGAAATCCGCCGCCATGGAGCAGGCCATCCTCGCCATGGGCAAGGACGTGGAAGAAGGCCGTGCAGCGCAAGCCCAGCTCGGCAAGGTGATGGAGGAAAAAATGGCGGTGGACCTGGAGATGCGCAAAAACGGCCAGCGGCTGATTGCCGCCGAAGCCGCAGCCAAGGAGGCCTCACAGAAGCTGGCCGACGCCTCCACCCAAATGGCCGCCGTGGAAGCCGAGCGCGCCAAGATCCTCAAAGAACGCGAACAGATTGTGAAGGAGCGTGATGACGCGATCAGCCAGAGCAAGGAAGCGGTGAAACAACGGGAAGTGGCAGTGAAGGAACGTGATGCCGCCAGCGCCCGCAGCCTGGGATTGCAGGCTGACATTGATGAACTGAAAAAGAAAACCAGCGGTGGCGACATGAAGCGCCTCGTGGCAGAAAATGAACGCTTGAAAAAGGAAATCTCCGAAGCGCAGAAGCAGGTGGAAACTTTGAAGGCGGATGTTGGTCGCAAGGATCAGGAAATCGCCGCGCTGCGCGGACAGCTTACCGGACTGCAGGGCGAGCTTGCCGAACTGCGCAAAGAAAGCGCCACCTACCAGACCCAGGTGGCTGAGCTGACGAAGCAGCTCAAGGAACTGCCGGGCGGCATGGCGGGCAAGATGGCCACCACTCCTGAACTCACCCAGGAAAACGAAATGCTGCGCAGCATCATCATGCGCCAGTTGCGCGCCCAGCACCGCCAGCAGGCGGCCAAGGACCTCATGATCGCCGAGCTGCAGAAAATGGAAAACGCCTCGAACGATCTCGTCAAACAGGTCGAGGAAATGAAGAACGCCCGCATGATTTTGACGCCGGACGAAGAGAAACTCTTCTCGGATCCCGTCGTGCGCGAACTGCTGGGTCCGAAGGGCGTGCAGGCCACCCTTATCGCCAACGCAGCGCCGGACAGCGACAAAAAAGCCGCCCCGCCTGCGCCCACCTCCGTCGAAAAACTCATCAGCGAGGCCAACGAAGCCTACATGAACAAAGATTTCGAAAGTGCGGTCAGGCTCTACCAGGATGCGCTGCGGGCCGAGCCCAAGAACGTCACCGCCCTCATCGGTCTGGGCATCACCCGCCAGCGTGAAAACAAACATGCCGATGCCGAAGTGTCGCTACAGAAGGCGCTGGCCTACGATCCGACCAACGAGCCCGCCGCTTTCGCGCTCGGGGTCACCTATTTCAAACAGGAGCGCTGGAAGGATGCGATGACCTACTTCGAGAAGAGTCTTGCCAAACGCCCGGACAACGCCAGCGGCAGGCATTACCTGGGCATCATCGCCACCAAGCTGAACCTGATCGAACGTGCCGAACGTGAGTTCAAGACAGCTCTCGCCATTGATCCCGCCTACGGCGAGGCCCACTTCAATCTGGCGGTGCTTTACATCACCTGGGACCCGCCCCAGTGGGATAAGGCACGTGCCGAATACGACGAAGCGATCAAGAAGGGCGTCCGGCCCGACAAGAATCTCGAAAAGCTGCTCGAAGGTGGCAAGGTGTCGCAGCGTTAAGAAGACGGTGGACACATTTTGTCCGCCGATCTTCTGCCATGAAAATCCTGCTCGCATTTCTTCTCGCGACCTCCGGCCTCACCGCGCAAACCTTGGTCGATGTCGGCGGCAAGGCGAATGGCCTAGTCATCGATTTGCGCTACACCACGGCGGACAACTTTTTCAAAACTGCGTTCTATCCCAGGCATGCGCGCGCCGTGCTGCGCCCGGCCACGGCAGCCAAGCTGGCCTTGGTGCAGGCAGAATTAAAATCCCAGGGCCTGAGCTTGAAAATCTGGGACGCCTACCGCCCGATCTCCGTCCAACGCGCGATGTGGAAAACGCTGCCAGATGCACGCTTCGTGGCCGATCCCGCCAAAGGCGGTCGTCATAACCGGGGCGCCGCTGTGGATGCGACGCTCGTCGATGCCAATGGTGTAGAGCTGCAAATGCCGACAGCGCACGATGATTTTTCTGAGAAGGCCGGTGCTCATTTCAAACTGGTGCCGCCCGAAGTTTTCAAGAACCGCGAGAAGCTGCAACAAGTCATGACCAAGCATGGTTTCGCCTTGTTCGAAAGCGAGTGGTGGCATTTTGACGATGCCGACTGGGAACGGTATGAGGCACTGGACGTTCCGATGGCGGCACCCCTAGTACAGAAGCATCTGCTGCTGGACTCACGTGTGGTTGCAGAGGTGGCCAATGCCAGGCTCACACTTGGCACACCGCAGAAGCATCCGGCCAACCCGTTGTTTCAGGCCGACAAGCCGTGGGAAAACTCGATGAACAACCTTTATCCCAATGTGATCTGGGACGAGGAAGCACAAATCTTCAAACTCTGGTACAAGTGTGTGCTGGCTGACAAAGAAGTGATCGCGCAGATGGATCAGCCCAGCACGGTGCATGATGTCGGCTGGTATCTGCTCTACGCCACCTCCAAAGACGGCGTCCATTGGGACAAGCCTGAACTGGGCATTCACAAGTTCGCCGGCAGCAGCGCCAACAATATCGTGGCCCGCGATTGCCCCAATGTCGGCGTGTTCAAAGACCCGCATGATGCCGATCCGGCACGGCGCTACAAGATGGTGAGCGATGTCGGCCTCGGCAAGCCACAGGTGCGCTTCTCTGCCGATGGCATTCATTGGGGCGAGGCCCTGGCTGCCAAAGGTTTCGGAGCACAGAACGGCGACACCCACAACAACGCGTTCTGGGACCAGCGCAGCGGCAAATACCTGTGGTTCACGAAACTCTATCTCGGAGAACGGCTCGTCTCCCGCTTTGAGAGCGGTGACTTCATTCATTGGAAAAACGACGGCCTAGTGCTGCGCTCCAGTCTGGCAGAAGGCCGCGCCAGCCAGACCTACTGCATGCCGGTGTTTCGTTATGGCAGCATCTATCTGAGCTATGTGATGATGTACCATGTCGGCAGTGGCCGCTCAGTGGACTGCGAACTGGCGTGGAGCCACGACGGCCTGCAATGGCAACGCGTGGCACCCGGAACGCCGTTCATCCCACGCGGAGCGAAGGGTAGCTACGACAGCGAATGCATTTACGCGATGGCCGGCCCGCCCATCTTGAAGGACGGCCAACTCATGATTTTCTATGGCGGAGATGACTTTCCCCACACCGGGTGGAAACGCCATTGCCTGCCCTGTCTGGCAACGTTGCGCCCTGAAGGTTTCGCGGGTTACGCACCCGTGGAAGCCAGCAAACCAGCACAGGTACTGACGCGGATGCTGCGACTGACATCGGAGCCGGTGTGCGTCACTGCTGATGTGACCCCGGGCGGCAGCCTGCGTGTCACGGCGGTGGATGAACAGGGTGGTGTGCTGGATGTGGCGGAGGCGATTTCAACGTCTGTGACCGATGCGATCCTGAAATGGGAAAAGGGTACTTTGAA
>Ga0114968_10001026_pt1 | contig 21247 bp, 4 predicted proteins | sample M_130807_EF_Meta_FD_87020 | JGI IMG/M metagenome (GOLD analysis project Ga0114968, IMG submission 87020) | Freshwater microbial communities from Lake Montjoie, Canada to study carbon cycling - M_130807_EF_MetaG | ecosystem: Environmental > Aquatic > Freshwater > Lake | place: Lake Montjoie...
ACCATGTCAGGTTCATCCCTCACACTGCGCACCCAGACTCAGGGGGCATTCACCCTGACCAAGACCGGCTCCGGAACCCTCAATCTCAACCCCGGCTCCAACTTCATCGTAGCTGGCACTCCGCTCGGAACCAATGCCAATGTGCACAACGTCTTCACCGTCGGTGGCCTGGCTCAGAACAACGTGACGCTCAATGGCGTGATCAATGGTCGCGGTGTTGGAGGCGGCATCGTGGCCACGCAGAACCTGAGCGGCAACCCGTTTGTGGCAGCCAACGGCACGGTCAACGTCCACGGCGGCACCCTGCTCCTCAACGGCAACGCGGCTCAGACGATCAACCTCGGTGCCTCCAGCATCTTCAACTACGGCGGCGGTGCCTATGTGCAGATCAACCCTGCGGGTTCCGTCACCGGCCTGGCCGCCACCACCACGGCGGGCAGCGCCACGGTGAACCTCACCACAGGCACCACCGCAAACCTTGTGGTCGGCATGCCTGTGCTCGGAGCCAACATCCCGGCGGGCCGCACTGTGGCCTCCATCCAAAGCGCCACCCAGTTCACACTGAACGACGGCACCAGCGTGCTGGCGGGAACAAGTGCGGCCACAACCGCTGGCGGCAGCACTGGCACCAATCTGTTCCAGACTCAGGCGCTCAACCGACTGGCCGGCAGCAACGGCACCATGGTCGTCACCGGCACCAATACCGGCATTCTTGGCAACGCGGTCCCTCTCGCCGGTGGTTCCACCAACGGCACGGACAACATCGTGACCGTCACCAGCACGACCGGTCTCGCCCCAGGCCAGGCTGTTTACGGTCAGGGCATCCCCGCTGGTGCAACGATCACGGCGGTCACCAGTGCCACCACCTTCACCATCTCCGCGATTACCAATGCCGCGGCTTCCTCGCAGACCTACAACGCGGGCGGTTTCGTTGCCTCCCTCACGAGCGGTGTGACGAATGGCACCACGACTGTAACGGTGGCAAGCGTTGCTGGGCTCAGCTCGGGTATGGCCATCAGCGGAAATGGCATCCCTGCGGGCACAACGATTAGCGCCATCAACTATGGCACGAACACCATCACCCTGAGCCAAGCGGCCTTCGCCACGGCCAGCGGCTTGACGCTGACGGCTGGCTCCCAGACCAAGTTCACCGTGGCCGGCACCGCACCGACGGTCGCCAGCGGACAGCTTACCATTCCGAGCGTCGTCATCCAGCAGACCGGCAATGCCGATGCGGACTTCGCCACCTACGTGGGCGGCGCGACGGGCAGCTTCCAGCTCAACACCTCTACCCGCTCCGGCAGCCTGACCACCAGCCCTGGGGCCACGGTCATGGGTGACATCACGGCTGCTGCCACGATCGGCACAGCATTGACTGCTGACACCTTCAACGTGCTATCTCTGCGCACGAACGCGAATATCATCGGCACCGACGCGACGGATATCCTGCAGATCAACAATGGTGGTCTCATCATGAACGGCAGCACCGCCCCGGTCATCGGCGGCACCCAGGCCTTCACGCTGCGCTTCGGCACCGGTGCTACCACGGCGACCCAGACGGAAGCCCTCGTCTTCGTGCGCGGCGGGCAGACTGGCACCTCGACCATCACCGCGAACTTCCAGTCGGCAGACTTCACCAAGTTCGGCCCCGGCAACCTGCTGCTCAACGGCGTGGGTAACACCATGACCCCAGTAAGCAGTGCCGCCCCGCTGCTCCGCAATCTCGTGGTCAACGAAGGCACTCTGAGCTTCGCCGGCTCCACCAGCCTGCCGAACAACAACGCCGTCTCTCTGACCGGTGTCTCCACGACCAGCGGCAACGCCACCGTGACGGTGACCAGCACGACAGGGCTGACTCCCGGCATGTTGGTCGTCGGCAGCGGCATCCCGATTGGTGCCACGGTGGCCGCCGTCACCAGCGGCACCGCCTTCACCCTCTCGGCCAACGCCAATGCCACCGCCACCAGCGACCTCACGGCTGGCGGCACATCTGGCCTCGGCGCGGGCATCTCTGGCGTGAACCTCGTGGTCAACGACTCTGGCACCTTCAACCTCAACGGCCAGAGTCTGTCCTTTGCCGGACTCGGCAGCGCGGTGATCACGGGCAACACCAACACCGGTACGATCACCAACACCGGTGCCAATGCCACCCTGACCTTCGCTGGCCATACCCAAACCACGACCTTCCAAGGCGCGATCACGGACGGCACGGGCACGGTCGCCCTCGTGAAGAGTGGCACAGGCGTGCTGCAACTCACCGGCAACAGCACTTACACCGGCGGCACCACCATCAACGCGGGCACGCTCGTCAGTAGCAATGTGCTCAGTGCCCAGACCGGAGCGGCAGCCTTCGCCAACCTGGCCAGCGGTGCCCTGGGCTCTGCCGAGTATCAGGGCTTCGGCACGGGCGGCATCACCCTCGCGGGCGGCACTCTTCAGATCAACTCCCTGCGCCAGTTCGAACACGAAAACGCAGACGGCATCGCGAACGCGTTCAATTTTGGCCCGGCTGCCACCAACGGCTATGACATCACCGTGAACGCGGCGAACAACTTCGGTTCGAGCAATACCACCAGCAAAATTCATTGGACCAACAGCGCCACTTGGACGGCCATCAACAGTCTGACCATCAACGCCCCGGCCGTGAGCTTCGATGGCACCACGGACTTCGGTTTGTTCGTCGGCGGCAGCACCACGCTGGCCGGTGACACCGTGCTGGCGGTGAACCGTCCATTAGGCCTTGGCGGCAAGGTCTCCGGCACGGGATCCACTGCAGTTACCAAAGTGGGTGCCGGCCTGCTGATCCTGACCAACTCGGACGCTGGTGCCAATGCCAACAGCGGCATCGGCACTTGGAACATCTTCCGCGCCGGTGCGCTGGAAGTCCGCATGGGCGATGGCACAACCTCAAACCCGCTGGTCAATGGCAGCACCGTGGTCATCAACGGCACCAACGGTCTGTTCAACGTCCGCCACGAAGGCAACAACCTGGACCACCTCCAGAGCATCAGGACCTTCCAAACGAACAACCTCCAGTTCGGCAGCACGGCAGCCCTCACCAGCGCCAGCTTCCTGGCCTCCGGCAACGTGAACGAAATCAACCTCAACCGCTGGAGCGCCAACGGTGGCGCTGGGAACAAATCTATCTGGTTCAACAACGTCAGTGTGGGCGGCGCGATCACCTCGCCTGTCGTCTATTTCAACGGCGGCAACAACTACAGCGGCTACGTGAATGGCACCACCACCGGGGTGAAGGACATCTCCTTCATCAACGACACCATTGCCGTGACCCTCAACGCGGCCATCAACCTGCCGGGCACTCTGTTAAAGTTTGGCAGCGGTAACCTGTTCGTGAACGCGGACAGCTCTGCCACGCATGCGGGCGGCACTTGGCTGCACGCCGCCACCACTTTCTTCGGTACTCAGGAGTCCACGGCCACCCAGACGTTCATCATGAGCGACACCGCCAAGGTCGGCGCGGGCAACATCTTCGTCCAGGCGGGCGCGGCCATTCAGTTCAATGCCGCCAGCAACGTGGCCGCCGGACAGACCGTGGACATCCGCGGGAACCTGACTAACTACGGCATGGTGCGCCTCGCCTCAGACGAGTCCCTGAGCAGCTTCAACATCCGCTCCGGCAGCGCCTACGGTCCGCAGCCCATCCTCTCTGCGGGTGGCGTCGGCCAGAGCTACACTCGGGCAAACAACATCGGTGCAGGCGTGCTCTCGCTCGGCTCCACTTACACACAGGTCATTGACCTTGCCAAACTCGGAGACGGCCTCTGGTATCTCGGCTCCGCGACCAACAACCTTGCCCTGCAGGGCAGCTATAACAGCAGCAGCCTCGGCGCGGGCTTGGGCAACGCCTACCGCCTCGGTGCGGGCGGTAATACCCTGAACTTCGGCAGCGACCTTGCCAACAGCAATGTGCTGACCGACACCACCAGTGTGGGCGTCAGCAACCGTGTCATTATCGGCACCCCGGCCATCCAGGGGACTGCGAACCCTGCCAACGGCAGCGGCACGGTGATGATCCACACCAACCAGAACTACACCGGCAGTACCCTCATCAACCGTGGCAGTGTGCTCGACCTGCGCGCCCGCCTCTCCTCCACGGTGTTTGAGAACTACGGCACCTTCGTCCTCAGTGACCAGGGCACGATGGTCAACGCAGGCAACAACAACAATACCGCGACGACCATCCTCCTGCGCCCCGGTTCTGAGCTGCGCTTTGACAACGCCAACGGCGGCCTGCCTCCTGCCACCACCACCATGGGCCGCTGGGCCGACAGCGGCACCAACAGTGGTATGACCCTGGACAATGCCAGCCTGCGCCTGACGGGTTCCCTGAGCACTGACCTCACGGAAAACGTGGGCGCGCTCACCGTCACCGGCGGTTCGGGCATCCTGGTCCAGCGCGGTGTGCAGGCCCGCTACGCGCAGCTCAACTTCGCCAGCCTGACCCAGACGACCAACAACACGGTCAACGGCGCCACCATCAACGGCAACAACGGCACCCTGGCGCTGCAGACGCTGGCTGGCCAGCCAGACGGCCAGGCGGCCCGTTACGGCACCGGCATGCAGCTCGGTGTGGACGAGCGTGTCTCCGTCACTGGCGGCGTCACCCTGACCAACGGCATGGCTCCGGCCTGGATCTGGAATGGTGCCAACACTAGGCTGGTCACCAACGCGGACACCAACATCAACACTGCGAACGAAGCCGGTGGGGCCAGCTTCGTCACCTACGGCGACACCGGCTTCGTCAGCGCGGGCTGGACCGTCAGCAATACCGTCGGAACTGCGACAACCTCCATCGCCGGACCGACTGCCGCTGGCCCAACGGATCGCTTCTTCATCGGCGGCAACCACAATGCTGCCAACACCACGACCATCACGGGTAACCTCGACGTGTATGCTCTGCGCATTGACTCCGTTCGCGGTGACCAGACCCGCACCGTGGTGGGTGCCGGCACCGAGACCATCACCATCCGCAGCGGCGGCCTCATCTCCTCCGGCGGTGAGCAGGTCAACATTCGGCCGAACACGTTGTTTGGTCCCACTGGGACGGACGTCGCCTACATTCATGTGGCCAACTCGATGCGTTCGGACAGCACCGTCGAGGGTTCGACCCTGCAGTTTGGTGACGGCTCTGCCTCCGCGTCCCTCGGTCAGATCCTCGCCTCCCACATTGTGAAGGATGGCAACGGCACCCTCATCATTTCCAATCCGCAGTCCGGCGGTGGTTTCGTTGGCAACCTCATCGTCAATGCCGGCATCCTCCAGCTCACCTCAGTCGCCACCAGTGGTAATGACTCGGTGGGCGGTGTGGGCGGCAGCATCGTGCTCAACGGCCAAGGCGTGCAGTTGAATCTGGTGTCCGCTTCCACCAGTGCGGTCACGTTCCAGAACAACGTATTGATCGGGGAAAACAATCCCCTGGCCACCATCGCCAACACCACTGGTACCAGCGGTGCCAACGTCATCGGCAACCTGACCTTCGGTGGCATCACTAACGACAATGCCACGCCCGAATCGCGTGAGCAGGGCCAGACCCTTCAGGTGACGGGTGTCGGCACGACCTCCCTGGGCCTGCGTGTGGCCGGCACCACCGACCTTGGTCCTGTGGGCAATGTGGTCTTGCGTCCAAACACTGACGCCATTGGCAACATCACCTTGGCGGGACAAGTGACCGGGGCTAGCACCCTGATTGCCTCGCAGTCCGGCGGTTCCAGCCTCATCATCCTGAACAATGTCGCCAACGGTAACAACTGGAGCGGCGGCACGGTGATGATGGGCCGCACCTTGGAAGTCTGGGCCCAGGCTCCTGACGTGACCGTGGGGCTGACCTCCGCTACCACCCTGGGTGGTTTCGGCACTGGCGCGGTGACCATTCTGGGTGGTCAGCTCAACCTCCGCGTGGACGGCACGGGCAACAACACGGTCAGAGACCGTCTGGTTATCAGCAACGCTTTCGACGTGCGCAGCAACTTCACCCTGGACGTGAACCGCACCGGACTTCTCACAACGAATGCCAACAAGAATGTCCGCCTCTCAAACTTCACCATCGGCTCCCAGGTTCTCACGGTGAACACGGGCGGCAACGGCTACAACCTCGAACTCGGTGCGGCGCTGGCTGCAAACAGCGGCCTCTTCCTCACTGGCACTCCCACCATCAACAACACGATGGACACCGTGCTCTTCGGCGTGCAGGACGGCAGCAGCTCCGGCAATGCCGTGGGCAACTACATCCTCAAGAACAGCGGCGCGGGCAGGCTCTGGATCGGCGACAACACCAGCACTTTTACTGGGGGCATCGTCAACAACGTGACTGCTGCGGAAATTCGCTTCGGCGACAATGTTGCCGTGAGCACCACCGCCCGAGCGGGTACCGGCACCCTGCGCATCAGCAACGGTGCGGTCATCCGCATCGAAGCTGCAGGCAATTTCGCAACCGGCCAGCAGGTTTCGGCCAGCAGCGTCCCGCTGGTGATGTCCCGCATCAACCTCCGCAGCAACATCACGCCGAACGGCTCGGGCGGCTTTGACTTCATCAGCTCTTCGTCCAGTGGGATCCTCAGTCTGGAAACGGGTGCGACCTACAGCAACGCACTGCAGCAGGCAAACATCGGCAACGGCCGCATGTGGATCGGAGCGGACTTCGGTGCCGCTAGCTATACGGCCAACACCCTTGGCGCGGGAGCGACCACGCCGTATGACAGTGCTTCTACTGCTGCCATCTACCGTCTCGGCGGTGGCCAGCAAGTGCTCACCCTGGCTCCAACAACTGCGGGGGCCAATGTCCTCACGGGTGCCACCACGAAGCTCTATGTCGGCAATTTGTCCACCAACACAAACGTCGGCTCGCTCCGGCTCAACAACACCAACAACTACGGCGGCGGCACCGTCATCCTGCCTGTTCTGGTGACCGGCACGAACCCCAACACCCTCTTCATTCAGACCGGCGGCAGCGGCAGCAGCCAGTCTCCGCTGGGCAGCGGCCAGGTGGATGTCTTCGGTACGCTCGTGGCGGATACGGCCAACGGTAGCTTCATCAATACCGGTAACACGGGCAACCAGAACGTGATCGTCACCCATCCCGGAGGCATCCTTCGCTTCGACAATACGACCAACAACAACAACCGCTGGTTCGACACCACGGCGCTGGCCCTTGATGGTGCGACGTTCAGCAACACCGGCCCCGCTGCCGCCATCAGCACAGAAACCTTCGGTGCGCTGTCCTTTGACCGTGGTTCCCGCATTGCCCTCGCTGCAGGTGCCACCGGCCAGGTCGTCCAGACCTTCGCGAGCCTCGCTGCGCGCGGTGCCAATAGCGCCACGCTCACCTTCCTCAATGGCGGCACGGGCCGCCTCGGACTCGCGGCAGCCAACACCAGTGAGCGCGTGATCATTACAACCGGTGCTCCGACCCCTGTCACCGGCATCACCGGCACGGGTGGAACCTCTCTCACTGGGGGCATGCTGCCCGGGTATTACATTGCGGGCTCGGACGGCACGTTTGTGACCTACGGGGCCAACGGCTTCTCCACGGTACCTACTGCGAACATGGTGGACGCCCCCGCGAACTTCAATTCGAACGCGATCGTCGGCACTAGTGCTGTAAACGTATCTGCGTCTACTACGCTGACATATGACACCTCGCTCTTTGCCCTGCGTGTGGGCGGTGCTTTCAACGTGGCCAGCGGTGCGGGCCGCATCAACACCCTGACATTCGCCGAGCAGGGCGTGGGCAACGACATGGGCGGTATCCTCCTGACCGGCGGTGATGCAACGATCTCGACCAACCTCAAGTTTGGTTCCGGTGCCACTGCGCGAGAAGCCCTAATCTACACGGGTGCCCCGGGCAACGCCGCCTTCCCGCTGACCGCCCCCACAGTGCGCACATTGACGATGAACGCGGACATCGTGCAGGCCAGCCAGGTCACCAAGTTCGGCCCTGGAACTCTCGTCATCGCCAAGGATCAATACAATGCCGCCCAGACCACGGCTGCCAGTTTCAACTGGGTCGTGAACGAAGGCGTCCTTCAGCTAAACACCTTCGGGGCGTCCGGTACCGGCAATATCACGCTGAACGGCAGCGGCTACAGCGGCACCGCCACCACTGCGCTGATCACCCAGCTCAACCTGCGTGCCCAGAACCTCGACGCCCGCAACCTTTCCTACACGATGGGCGCCATCAACACGGTGGACAACGTGATCATTGACTGGGATGGCGGCCAGAATGACACCATCAGCACCATTGGTGCGATCAACGTCACCAACACCGCCACCGGCGCGGTGCAGAATGACGTGCCAGCACGTCTGCGCTTTAACTTCGCTTCCAGCCGCCTGCGCAGTTACCTGCAGACCGGCACCATCACCCTCAACGGCACCACCGCTCTTGACGTGAACTGGGGCACCGGCACCACCAACGGCACCCAGTCCGGCGTCATCGCCGCCGGCCTCGCGGGCAGTGGCAACCTCATCAAGTGGGGCGCTGGGGTGCTCTATGTGCGCGGCAGCAACACCGGCTTCACGGGTAACACCTTCATCGAGCAGGGAGCCGTGAGCGTGCTGGACAGCAACGCGTTGGGTAACACCATTGGCCAGACCGTCACCGTCCGGAAATACGGTGTGCTGGACATCGGCATCAGCGACTTCACCCCGACGAATGTCGCCATCAGCTACGAGACCGGCGGTATCGAGCGCTGGAGCGTGAACGGTGCCCGCGATGGCACAGCGACCTTGAATCTCAACGGCGGCACCCTCCAGATCGCTGCTGACCAGACCAATGCGAGTGTGGCGGCCATGACCGTGAACCTCACGGCGGGAGGCGGCATCGAGGGCTTCCTCAGCACGAGCGACGCGGCGTCCAACAACAACAACGTGACCGGTGTCTTCCGCACGGTGGGCAGCAACGTGGCCTTCAACCTCACCGGCGGCGTGACCCTCGGCCAAAACCTGACCGATGGCATCAATGGCCTCGACAACGGACGCGGCCAGCAGCAAGCAGGCAACAATCTCTTCACGGGGGTGTCACAGCAGTATCAAGGTGTGGTTCTTGAGCTGAAGGGTGCCATCAGTGGCACCGGCTCGCTGACCAAGCAGGGCTTCGACATCGTGACCCTGTCTGGTGCGAACACCTACTCCGGCGGCACCACGGTCTTCCAAGGCGTCCTGCGCACTGGCGCGACCAATGCCCTTGGCGGCACGGGCGGCAATACCGGCGATGTGACTACGAGAGGCGAAGGAGTGCTCGACCTCAACGGCTTCAACCAGACCGTCCGCCATCTGACCTCGCCAGCCTCCACGGTGGCAAACACGATGGGCTTTGTGACCAACAGCGCCTATGACACCGCCACCCTGACAGTGGGTAACAGCAGCACGGCCAACTTCACCTACGGCGGCACGATCGAGAACAACCTCAAGGTCGTGAAGTCCGGCACCCATGTCTTCAAAGTCACCGGCCCTAATACCTACATCGGCGGTACGGATGTCAACGCAGGCTGGATGGAAACCCAGAACACCAGCGGCTCGGGCACCGGCACCGGCACCGTGACAGTGCAGACGGCTGGCACACTGGCCGGTGGGAACATCACCGGCACGACCGGCATGATCACCGGCTTGGTCAATCTCAAGGCGGGCGGCACGCTCAGTCCAGGTGCAGTGGACGTGACGGGCAGCCCCGTTAGCCTCGGTGGTACCCTGAAGCTCGGCAGCCTCAAGATTGATGGTGGCGCACTCACCTTCCAGTTGAGCACACCAGGCAGCACCACGGACGACTTGATCGCCCTCACCGGAACGGATTTCACCTCCAGTTCGGTTTTGAATATCACTGCGGCAACCAGCATCACGATCCTTGAGCTCGGCACCAATGTGTTCAACAGCGGCTACTACGATCTGATCTCCTACGCCGGCGGTACCCGTACAGGTTTCAGCAACCTGACGCTCGCCACTGGCAACATCACTAATGGCAACGGCAATTTCAGCCTCAGCCTGTTCGACGACACTGCCAACAACCGCATCCAGTTGTTCGCACAGTCCAATACCACGCTGATCTGGAAACAACCAGGCGGTGCTGATTCCATCTGGGATACTGGCACACACACACCCAAAAATTGGGTGGATCTGAGCAACAACCCGGCAGACTGGGCGGAAGCTTTGGACGCCGTCTTTAATGACAGCGCGACCGGATTCACCCCGACACTCAGCGGCACGGTGACGCCAGCGTCCATCCAGTTCAATAACACGACGACTTACACCCTGGGCGGATCGGGCGTGATCGCCGGAACCGGTGCCCTCTCCAAGATCAATACCGGCAAAGTCATCATCAATGCTGGCAATAGCACCTTCTCTGGTGGCGCCACCCTCAGTGCTGGCACCATCGAGTTCGGTGCCAGCACCACTGACGCAGGAGGTTTCGTTACGGCTGGCCCGCTGGGCACCGGCATCATCACCGTGTCACCGACTTCCAGCGCCACTCTGCAAGCGGATGCCACCAACCGCGCTATTGCCAACAGCGTCATTATCGGTGGTTCCGGCAATGTGAACTTCAGTTCCAATGGCGGCGGTATCCTGACCTTCGGCCAAGGCACCAGCAGCACTGGTAGCACGACGACGCTCTCAGTGAACACCAACATGAACGTTGCATCCGGTGTGACCACCATCTTCGGCCAGCCTGTCAGCGGCTCCGGCAAGACTCTCACCAAGTCGGGTGCGGGCACTTTGATCTTTATGGCGGTCAACACTTACAACGCTGGTACCACCGTCAGCGAGGGTACCCTCAGTGTTACCAGCACCGGCAGTCTGTCCGCTGCCAGCAACATCACGATCGGGGCTTCTGGCACCACGACACTGGGCAATGCCAGCCAGAGTCTAGGCACCGCGCAGGTGGACGGCATCCTCAACCTCAACGGGGTCACGCCTTCCATCGCCACCCTCAACGGTGCCCCCACTGGTGACATCAACCTTGGCTCTGGTATCACCCTTACGGTGACTAAGAGTACGACGGACTACGCGGGCACCATTGACGGCACGGGCGGCATTCTCAACAAGACGGGCATCTCCTCCGATGACCTGACGCTGACCAACGGCAACAGCACCTACACCGGCGGCACCACGCTGAACGCTGGCTCCCTAAGCCTCGGTGCGAGCAGCACTGTAGCTGGCAACGCGATCACCAACGGCCCGATCGGCACCGGCTTGCTGACCGTGGCCGCAGGCACGACAGTCAACGGTGCCAATGCCGCGCAGACGATCCACAATTCTGTGCTGCTCAATGGTAGCATGACCTTTGGCGGCACGAACCTGACCTTCAGCGACTCCGGCCTTACGACGCCGAGCACCATCGCCTTGGGCGCAAGCCTGACCACCACCATTGGCACGGGTGTGACCGTGAACTTCAACGAAGTGGTGACTGATGGAGCCAGCATCTTCAACCTCACTAAGGCTGGCGGTGGTACCCTCACCTTAACAAAGGCGGACAACACTTATTCGGGTATCACGGCCATTAATGTGGGAACCCTCGCGGTGACCAGCCTGGAATTACAGAGTGCAATCGCAGAAACCAACGCTGACAGCTTGGGTAACAGCAGCAATGCCGCCGCCAACTTGGTCATTGGTGCCACCTTGCAATACATCGGCACAGGCAGCACCACGGACCGCAGATTCACAGTGGCAACCGGGGCGACGATTGACGCTTCTGGAACAGGATCCATCGTCTTTAACAACACAGCTGCTTCGGCAGGCACCGCCGCCCTGACTTTGACGGGTTCCAACACGGCCAATAACGAAATTGCGGCCAACCTCGCGCTGGGAGCGAACGGGGTTACGAAGAGTGGCGCTGGCACCTGGTTCCTCAGCGGCGTGGCCAGCACTTACACGGGAGTAACGACCATCAACGCCGGAGTGCTCAGGGTAAACCTTATGGCCAACGGCGGCGTGAACAGCAGCATCGGTGCCTCCACCAATGTGGCGGCAAATTTCGTCATCGGCAATGGTGCCACCTTTTCCTATGTGGGCAGCACGACGAGCGCCACTGACCGCGTGATTACACTCGGCAACCAGAGCGGAATCCGCGCCGCTATCTTTGACTCCTCCGGCACGGGCGTGGTGCAGTTCACCAGCACGGCGGATATCACCGGCACTGGAACCACGGACAACAGTCGCACTTTGGAGTTCACTGGCACCTCTGGCTCCAACGCCACTCCGAACCAATTCTCCCTTGGCATCCTGGATCGCGGCACTGGCTTCACCAGTGTGATCAAGAACGGCACCGGGGTCTGGAGGCTCAACGGTAACAGCCGCTATCAAGGCACCACCAGCATTCAAAACGGCACCTTCATCATCAATGCCATCCAGAATGGCGGGGTTGGTGCGGTGGCTACCCCTAGCAACATCGGATTTTCCACCAATGTTGCCACCAACCTGCTCATCGGTTCCGCCACGACCAACGCCACCCTCCGCTTTGAAGGCTCCGGCAACGTTCACAACCGCACCGACCGCCTCTTCACGGTCGGTGCTGCCGGTGGTACCGTTGATGCCTCCGGTGCTTCCGGCACCCCCTTGAGCTTCACCAACACGGGTGCATTGACGATGGCTGGTACGAACACTGCCCGCCCGCTGATCCTTCAAGGGACCAATGCTGACACCAACCTCTTGCTGCCAACCATTTCAAACAATGGCACCGCAGCGGTCGCGGTGACCAAGACCGGCACCGGCACCTGGGCACTGTTCTCAACGGCGATCTTTACGGGCAATACCACGAATACGAGTGCCGTGATCTCCAACCTGACCACCACCACCGGACTCGCCGTGGGTCAGGCGGTGTCCGGTACCGGCATCCCTGCCGGCGCGTTCATCCTCTCCATTGACAGCGCCACCCAGATCACTCTGAGCCAGGCCGCCAACCAGACGAACACAGGGGTCTCCCTAACCTACACCGGCAATGGTGGGAGCTCCTACACTGGTGCCACCACCATCAGTGGCGGTACTCTTAAGGTGAACAACCTCGCCAACGGCGGATCCAATAGCAACATCGGTGCGGCGACGGTGGCCAACACCAATCTCGTGATTGACGGCGGCACGCTAGAATACGCAGGCACCGCCAGCGGCAGCAGTCTTGGCACCACCAACCGTCTCTTTACCATCGGTGACGCTGGCGCGACCATCTCCTCCACTGGCACCGGCGCGGTGAACTTCAACGGCACTGGTAACCTTGGTGTGGAGAACACGAATACTGCCCAGACCTTCACCCTTACCGGCACGAACACTGGGGCCAACAACGTCTCCGGTAATATCGTGGACAACGGGACGGGCGCGACCTCGGTCACCAAGTCTGGTGTCGGCACCTGGCAGCTCGCGGGCACCGGCACCTACACCGGCAACACTCTTGTGACCGCTGGCACACTGAACCTGGCGACTGGCGGCTCCATCAATGACACCCAGTTTATCCGGGTGGACACTGGCGCGACCTTCGGCGCACCTGTCGCTGGCTACACCACGGATGCGACCGTCGCTGGAACCGGCACGATCAACAACAACCTGATCATCGGCTCCAACGTGGGTGCGGTGAACGGCGTGGGCGTCCTCAAGCCGGGTAATAGCACTGGCGGCCTCTTGGCCAATGCGGGTGACTCGGTGGGCACACTGACCTTTGGCGGCAACCTCACACTCGCTGCGGCGACAGGCGGAGCTGACCGTTTGGTGATGCAGTTGGGGGCAACTGGAGCTGCTGATTTCAACGATTCGGCCAACATTTTCGCGCAGATTGGACTTGGCACCTTGTCCACCTATCTCACGAACAATGCGGCAAGCTGGGAAAACGGCAGCGGTACCCACGACCGCCTCACCGGTGCTGGTACGCTCTCACTCACCAATACCGGGCGTATCAAGGTGGATACTCTAGGATACGCCCCCGTTCACGGTGATATCTTCGATCTTCTGGACTGGTCATCCATCACAGGCGGTTCATTCGACTTGGGAGGTGGCAACCGTGGAGCCGGGTTGCTTGGCGACCTTGACCTGCCTAACCTGTCCAGCGCTGATTTGGCATACGATACCAGCCTCTTCTTTAGCAACGGCATCCTCGTCATCGTTCCTGAGCCTTCTCGCATGCTGCTGCTGATGTTCGGCCTCCTCGGTCTGTTCTACAGCCGCCGCCGTCGTTACAGCCGCCTCTAATCGAGACTGAACCATCAAAAAGCCCGGTCGGCCGCAGCGGCTCGATCGGGCTTTTTATTGGTTGGTGATCAACCGGTATTGGTCCCTGCTAGGCTTACTTGTGTCTGACGAAATCAGGCGGGCAGCAGTCTGGCAGCGATGCTGCGGGCGGTTTGCATCAGCCTGGCCTTCTCCTCTGCGGTGAAGTCATACGGCACCAGCTTGCCGATGCCCAGGGTGCCGCACAGGCGTTCGCCATCCAGCACTGGTACGGCCAGCGTGCCCTGCACCAGGGTTTGTTTCGCGCCGGGTTTGGCCACGCCAGAGGTGTCTGTCTGCAGATTGCACATCTCCACCGGTTCCTGGCGTTCGGCGGCCACCCCGGCAATGCCTTTGCCCACTGGTATCGACTGGATGATCGGCATCAGCGCTTCGGGTATGCCCTGCTGCGCCACCAGCTTGAGATGGCGGTCCGCCGGGTCCAGGCGGTGCAGCGTGCCCGTTGTGCAGCCGAAATCCGCGATGGTTTGGGCGAGAAATTCAGCACAGTTGGGGGAGGTGGAGGAAATCATGACGCAGGGAAGGAGGGTGAAGTCGGGATTTGTCGTTGTCGCGGCGCAGGGGGGGCGTTATTCTGCCGCCATCTTCGTTTCTGTCATGAAATCCTGCTCTGCTTTTTTTGTCCTTCTTTGGCTGACACCTGCCGTCGCGCAGCCGGCTGCGCCAGCCAGTACTCCCATTGTGGCCAAGAGCACCTACCACCCTGACAACTCGCACTCGGAGACCATCGTTGACAAGACTACCAACGAACTCATTGAGGCCACCTACAACGCCGGCGGGGCGCTGGTGGCCAAGAAACACTACCTGCTCAATGAACGCGGGCTGCCCACCCAGGGGCACATCTACGACGGGCGTGGCAACCTTGTGGCCCGCTCCCAGGTCTATTTCGATTCGTATGGACGCGCCACGGAGATGCGTTCCTTCAACCTCAATGGCCAGTGCTACCAGCAGGTGGTTTATGAATACGATGCGCAGGGAGGCGCCAAGAAGCCCAAAGTTGTGAATGTGGATCCTCGCGCTGCTCCCACCATCAGGCCGGGGGTCATTGATTTCACAAACACTGCGGCCCCAGGGCAAATGCCACAGCAGGCCGCTCCGCAGCGCCCCCCGGAACAGCCGAAGCCAAAGTCCTTTTGGAAGCGCATATTTGGCCCCAAAGAAAAGAAATAGCGCCTCGCACGGATGGAAGCCCCCGCACCCGGCCAGCGCTGGATCAGTCAAAGCGAGCCCGAACTAGGACTCGGCATCGTCAGCAGCATTGAAGGCAACTTCATCGACCTGCGCTTTCCTGCCGTAGGCGAGAAGCGCCGCTATGCCCGCAATGGTGCGCCCCTGCGCCGCGCCAGTTTCCAGGCCGGTGACAAGATCACTCTGCGCGAGGGAGGCGAGGTTTCCATCGACTCGGTGAGCTCAAAGAACGGAGCTTTGATCTACCACTGCGGCGCGCGCAGCATCCCTGAGTCTGATCTCGCCGACACCCTCAGCCTGGGTGGCCCGCAGGAACGCCTGCTGGCGGCAAGTGTCGATGATCTGCAATCCTTTGCCCTGCGGGCCGAAGCCGTGGAATGGCGCTGCCGTATGCAGGCATCGCCGGTGCGTGGTTTTATTGGTGGCCGTGTCGATCCCATCCCGCATCAGGTGTCTATTGCTGCGGATGTCACCGGACGCCTGCTGCCGCGCGTGCTGCTGGCGGATGAAGTCGGTCTGGGAAAAACAATCGAAGCCGGTCTCATTCTCCACCGCCTGAACCTCACCGGACGTGCTTCACGCATCCTGGTGCTGGTTCCAGATGCGCTGCCGCATCAGTGGTTTGTAGAACTGCTGCGGCGGTTTAATCTGATGTTCAGCCTCTTTGATGAAGAGCGCTGCGCGGCCATCGAAGAGGGCGATCCCGAGGGCAATCCCTTTCTCGACAGCCAACTGGTGCTCTGCCCGCTGTCTTTGCTCAGCGGATCGGAGAAGCGTGCGCAGCAGGCTGCTGACGCGGCCTGGGATCTGCTCATTGTCGATGAAGCGCACCACCTTGAATGGACCGTGGACGCGCCCGGCGTCGCCTATCAAGTCGTCGAAGCCATCGCGCAACGCGTGCCGGGGGTTCTGCTGCTCACCGCCACGCCGCAGCAGCTCGGTGCTGAAGGCCACTTTGCACGACTGCGTCTGCTGGATCCAGATCGCTATGGGGACCTGAAAGAGTTCCTGGCTGAATCCACCCGCTATGAGCAGGTGGCGCAGGTGGTTGATCGCATCCTGCAAGGCGGCCTCATGAGCGAGGCCGACCGTGAGCTCTTTGCAAGCCATTCGCCACGTGTGCAGCAGCATGCGGCGCAACTGGTCGCAGGTGATGAAACCGCACGTCAGCGCCTCGTGGCGGATCTCCTCGATGAATTCGGCACCGGTCGTGTGATGTTTCGCAACACGCGTGCCGTCATTCAGGGGTTCCCGCCGCGCCAGTGCCATCTCCAGCAGCTAAGCGTCGAGCCCGGCGCGACGTCCGAAGAGAAACTCATCCGCTGGCTGGCCGCGACCTTGCGCGACCTTGGCGAGGCGAAAGTTCTGCTCATCTGCCGCACGCGCAAACTTGCCGAAGACATCCACGAGCGACTGCTGCGGGAGATCAATGTGCATGCCGTGCTCTTTCATGAAGGGCTCACCCTGATGCAGCGGGACCGCCACGCGGCGGCGTTTGCCGATCCCGAAGGCGCACGCATTCTGATCTGCTCCGAAATCGGCAGCGAGGGCCGCAACTTTCAGTTTGCCCAGCATCTGGTGCTGTACGATTTGCCACGCGATCCTGAGCTGCTGGAGCAGCGCATTGGCCGTCTGGACCGCATCGGGCAAAAAGGCACGATCAACATCCATGTGCCCTATGTCGCCGGCAGTGAAGGGGAGGTACTTGCGCGCTGGTATCATGAAGGCCTGGATGCCTTCGAGCACAGCCTGCAAGGGGCCACGCAGTTGCTGCACAGCTTTGCTGCTGAAATCGAAGTTCTATGCGCCGACTTCAATGCCAAAAAGCTTGATGGATGCATCCGTCGCACCAAAGCGCTGCGTCTCGAAGTCCGTCAGAAACTCGAACGTGGACACAACCGCCTGCTGGAGCTCAATTCCTGCAAGCCGCGCCTCGCTGCACGCATGATCGAGCGCATTCGCGATGTCGATGCCGGACTCGACTTTGAGCGCTTCTTCATTCGCCTGCTGGATCACTTCGGCATGCATGTGGAGGAGATGACGCACCGCACCTGGTATATTCGGCCAGACAATCTCATCACCGACGCGTTGCCTTCGCTGCCTGAGGAAGGTCTCACTTTTTCCTTTGATCGTGAGCGTGCGTTGTCCCGTGATCATGAGGCTTTCATGACCTGGGATCATCCGCTGGTTTGCGCGGCACTCGATGTGCTGCTGGGCTCCCCTGCGGGCAATGCTGGGTTCGCCTTCTGGAAAGCCTCGGGCGGTGAGGGGCTGGTCCTGCAAACGTGCTTCATTGCCGAATGCATCGCGTCGGCAGCCCTGCATGCCACGCGTTTCATGCCTGCCATGCCGCTGCGTATCGCGGTCGATCATCAGGGGCGTGATCTCAGTGCTGATGCCGCCTTCACCCGTGCAAAGCTTGCAGCGGGCGATCCCACCCGCACCGTCGAAAACGAAACCGTCCGTCACAAGCTGCTGCCCACGATGCTGGGCAAAGCACAGCAGCTTGCCGAGGCGCAGCTCAAGACGCTGCAGCAGCGGGCCATCACCGCCATGCGCAAGCAGATGGACGAAGAGATCGGTCGCCTGGAAGATTTGCAGGCGCGCAATCCGCATGTGCGCTCAGAGGAGATCACCGCCCTGCGTGATCAGCGAGATGCACTGGCGGCCGCCATTAATGCCACCACGCTGCGCCTGGATGCGGTGCGGCTGGTGCTGCGGTTGAAATAAAGAAGGAGGATCATTTAGATCCTCCCTCAATTGAATTTTGAATTGGAGGGATCATGATGATCCCTCTCCTGGTCAAGCAGGCACGCCGGTCAAACCTGGTGCCAGACCGCCGTCGTCTTCGTCTTCACGCTTCACGGGGCGTGCGTCGCTGACTTTGGGAAGGGGAGGCGGGGGCGGGGGCTTGCTCTTGTTTTCAGGCGGATGGATGAGGCGGCCATGCTCCATGATCTCTTTGATGTGAGTGCCGTCGAGGGTTTCGTATTCGAGCAGGGCCAGGGCGATGGCGTCGAGCTTGTCCTTGTATTTGAGCAGGATGGCTTTGGCCTCGGCATACGCCTCATCAATGAGACGCTTCACTTCTTCGTCGATCTTCTGCGCAGTGTCTGGGCTGTAGTTGCTGCTGCCACGGCCCATGAAGGCGGCGCTTTCATTTTCACCGTATTCGACCATGCCGAGCTTCGTGCTCATGCCCCAGGAGCAGACCATGCTGCGGGCGATGCGCGAGGCCATGCGGATGTCGCCGCTGGCACCGTTGGTGACGTCACCAAACTGGATTTCTTCGGCCACACGACCGCCCATGGCGACGGTAAGATCGTCGATGAGCTCGCTCTTGCGGTCGTTGTGCTTGTCTTCCTCCGGCAGCCACATGGTGGAGCCGAGCGAAGGGCCGCGGGGAATGATGGTGACCTTGTGCAGCGGGTCGGTGTGTTCGAGCACTTCGATGAGGATGGCGTGGCCGGCCTCATGGTAGGCGGTGTTTTCCTTCTCCTTCTCCGTGAGGGCCATGCTGCGGCGTTCACGGCCCCAGCGCACCTTGTCACGGGCTTCTTCGAGCTCGGGATTGGTGATGGACTTCATGTTTCTGCGAGCGGCGAGCAGGGCGGCCTCGTTGAGCAGGTTGGCCAGTTCCGCGCCGGAGAAGCCAGGCGTGCCACGGGCGATCTTGGACAGGTCGGCGCTGTCCGCCAGCTTCACCTTTTTGGCGTGGACGCGGAGGATTTCCTCGCGGCCCTTCACATCAGGCAGATTGACGGTGACCTGGCGGTCAAAGCGGCCGGGGCGCAGCAGGGCGGGATCGAGCACATCGGCGCGGTTGGTGGCGGCAATGATGATGATGCCTTCCTGAGTGTCGAAGCCGTCCATCTCGACGAGCAAGGCATTGAGGGTTTGTTCACGTTCGTCATGACCACCTCCCATGCCGTGACCGCGATGACGGCCCACAGCGTCGATTTCGTCGATGAAGATGAGGCAAGGGGCGTTCTTTTTGCCCTGTTCAAACATGTCACGCACACGGCTGGCACCGACACCGACGAACATTTCGACGAAGTCTGAGCCACTGATGCTGAAGAACGGCACGTCGGCCTCGCCGGCGATGGCCTTGGCTAGGAGGGTCTTGCCGGTGCCGGGAGGTCCGGTCATGAGCACGCCTTTGGGGATCTTGCCGCCGAGGCGCTGGAACTTCTTGGGGTCCTTGAGGAACTCGACGATTTCCTGAACTTCTTCCTTGGCTTCCTCAACACCGGCCACGTCCTTGAAGGTGACCTTGTTGCGGTCCTGGGCGAGCATCTTGGCCTTGCTCTTGCCAAAGCTCATCGCTCCACGACCAGCGCTGCGAAGCTGCTGGCGCACGAGGAAGTAGAAGAAGGCAAGGATGATCAGCAGCGGCAGCAGGAAGCCGATGAGGGAGGACCACATCTCGTTTTCATACACAGGAATGAGCACTAGCTTGTGATCGTCGAGCAGCTTGTGAAGCTCCTCTTTTTGGAACTCGATGTTCACCGCAACGGAGAATTGCTTGGAGTCGCCAATGCCAGTGCCGATGACAGGCGTCTTGACGCTTTCATCTCTGGCAGGCTCTGAGAGGATGGGCCTGCTCAGATCGGTGGGAGGAGCCGTTTCTGGTTCGCTGCCTTTCACTGCGAGCAATGGCTTTGGAACCAGTGCAGGAAAGTACCAACCGCGGATGGTCTGTTCCGAGGTGGTGTCAAGATTGACGAGTTCGAGTTTCTGCTTCGGGTCAACGCCGTTGTTTTCGACGAGGCCTTTGAATTCGGCGTAGTTGAAGACCTTGCGGCTGCTGGCGAGCCCCTTGTTCATCACGAAGCCCGAGATCAGCAGGGTGATCGCGAGTGCGAAGAGCATGAAGCCACGCCAGTTGAACTGCGGATCTTGGTTGCGACGGCTGGGGCCGTCGGGGCGATTGTTAAAAGGGTCGTCGGACATGTGCGGAGGTTGTTACAACTAAGTAACGCGAGTCCAAGCATACACGCCGGTAATTTTTTTGCAAAATGCGATTCACCGGGGCTAAAGCCACCCTTATGGCCGGGGTGGGGCGGGGGTTTAGCGCCCGATGGGGATGCGTTTGAACTCCCGGGTGAGGCTGGTCAGCGAGTCCTCCACCCCCATGCGCTCCAGGCTGCTGGCACCGACGAAACCGTCCGCCGAGGTCTTGCTGAGGATGAATTCCACGTCCTTGGGGGTGTTGATCGGGCCGCCGTGGGTGAGGGTGAAGACGTTCGGATTCACGCTTTTCGCGGCGTCAATGATGTCCTGGGTGACTTTCACGGTGTGATCCCAGCTGACGACGGCATTCGTCACGCCGATGCTGCCGCCGACGGTGGTGCCGACGTGGGCGATGATCGCATCTGCGCCATTCTTGGCCATCTTGATGGCTTCCTCGGGCGTCGCGACATAGACGATGCTGAACATGTCCATGCGGGTGGCCAGGCCGACCATTTCGAATTCTTTCTCCACGCTCATGCCTGTTTCTTCCAGCACGCCACGGAAATGACCGTCCACGATGGTGTGGGTGGGGAAGTTGTTCACACCGGAGAAACCCATCTCCTTCACGCGGCCCAGCCAGTGCCACATGCGGCGGCGCGGGTCGGTGGCGTGGACGCCGCAGACCACAGGAATCTCTTTGACCACTGGCAGCACTTCATACTCGCCGATCTCCATGGCGATGGCATTGGCATCCCCATAAGCCATGAGGCCGCAGGTGCTGCCGTGGCCCATCATGCGGAAGCGGCCACTGTTATAAATGATGATCAAGTCCGCTCCGCCTTTCTCGATGAACTTGGCGCTGATGCCCGTGCCCGCTCCGGCGGCGATG
>Ga0114968_10001027_pt1 | contig 21240 bp, 18 predicted proteins | sample M_130807_EF_Meta_FD_87020 | JGI IMG/M metagenome (GOLD analysis project Ga0114968, IMG submission 87020) | Freshwater microbial communities from Lake Montjoie, Canada to study carbon cycling - M_130807_EF_MetaG | ecosystem: Environmental > Aquatic > Freshwater > Lake | place: Lake Montjoie...
GGTGCCGATCTTGCTGCGGGTATTGCTAAAGCAAAATTGAGCATCGCTACCAATGGGACCTTGGATGAAACTGCTGCTTTGGTTCAGGTAGTTGCTCCTGATCACCATTTCTTGGAGTCTTGGAATGATTTCCAGCCTAAGAAAGGACAGTATTCTTTGGCACAGCCAACCATTTCTCCGCTATTCAAAACCCGCCAGGCGCAAGATTCTTTCTTGACTTGGGCTGGTTCTACCGTTTCTTTCTACGACTATCTGCAGGCAAATTGGACCAGCAGCCTTTATACTACGTTAGGCGCAGGTGCTACTTTCCAAGAGTTCTGGGATAGAGCCTTATTTAATGGAGTAATAAGCGAAGCAACTGTACTATCTATTGTTGCTCCGATAGGGCAAGTGTATGCTGCCGCTGCAGAAGTATCAAAATCTTACGCTTCGGCCAACGCAGGTGCTGAGTTGGTTGTGTATTCAAAAATTGGAATTGGATCTGGTACATTCGCCAACAACCCATGGTTGCAAGAAATGGCTGATCCAATCACGAAAGCTACTTGGGATAACTACCTCACTGTTTCTCAGAAATGGGCATCAGAAAATGGTGTTTCCATGGTGGAGGAAAACACCAAGAAAGCAAAGCTTACCGTAAACGGAAAGTCTATTCTGGTTCCAATCTTGGTTCAACCAGGTCAAGCGACTGGTACTTTCGGTCTTGCTTTAGGATATGGTCGTACCAAAGCCGGTCGTGTTGCAGATGGAGTAGGGGTAAATGCCTACGACTTGCTTGACACGAGCAAAGGTTTTGTCAACTTCGATTTGACTACCAAGGTTGAGGTAGTTGCAACTGAAGAGGCCTACAAAATTGCTAGAACACAAACGCATCAGACTTTCATGGGACGTGAAAACGTAATCCAGGAAGCTACGCTTGCGGAATACAAAAAAGATGCTTCCGCTGGAAGATACAAGCCTGAAATCTACAAAGACGGCGAGTTTATAAAGCCATCCAAGATTTCACTTTGGAGTGGTCACAAGTACAGCCAACACCACTGGGGTCTTGCCATTGACATGAACTCTTGTATTGGTTGCGGTGCTTGTACCATTGCATGCCAAGTAGAAAACAACGTGGCAGTAGTAGGAAAGCAAGAAGTACTCAATCGTAGAGAGATGGCTTGGATCAGAATTGACCGCTACTACTCTTCCGATGCTCCAGCTGATGATTTGAGTGGAATGGAAATTGCCGCAGAAAACCCTGAGGTTACCTTCCAACCAATGATGTGTCAGCAGTGTAACAATGCACCTTGTGAGACTGTGTGTCCAGTAGCTGCGACTACGCACTCTTCCGAGGGACTTAATCAAATGACTTACAACAGATGTATTGGTACGAGATATTGTGCCAACAACTGTCCGTATAAGGTTCGTCGATTCAACTGGTTTAAGTACCACGATAACAAGGATTTTGCAGGTGTAAACATTGCGCAAAACGACGATCTAGGAAAAATGGTATTGAATCCAGACGTTACCGTGCGTGTTCGAGGGGTAATGGAAAAATGCTCCATGTGTGTGCAGCGTATTCAGGCTGGTAAGCTTACCGCCAAGCGTGAGAAGCGTACTGTGGTAGATGGCGAGATTAATGTTGCCTGTGCGGTGGCCTGTCCTACAGATGCCCTTCAATTTGGTGACATGAATGATCCTTCTAGCAAGATTTCCAAGCTCTTGAAGATTGAAGAATCTGATGCTGCTAGCAAGGAAGTGGGTGAGGAGCGAGCGTACCATGTATTGGAGGAGATCAACGTAAGTCCAAATGTTTGGTACTTCACGAAGATCAGAAACAAAGAGAAAAACGAAGCGTAATTATAATAATAAGAAACTATGCAGGTTACTTCATCCGTACGTCAGCCCTTAGTTACCGGAGGTAAAACCTACCACGATGTGACACACGATGTATGCCGCCAGGTAGAAGGTAAGCCATCCAAATTGTGGTTTTTGGCTTTTCTTACTGCTGTCAGTGTATTGGGGTTGGGATCAATTGCCATTTTGGCTACCCTCTGGGAAGGGATAGGCATGTGGGGCCTTAACAAGACCGTAGGTTGGGCTTGGGACATCACCAACTTCGTATGGTGGGTTGGTATTGGTCACGCAGGAACGCTTATTTCTGCCGTATTGCTACTATTCAGACAGAAGTGGAGAACATCCATCAACCGTGCTGCTGAAGCGATGACCATCTTCGCTGTAATTTGCGCCGCGATGTTCCCTGTGATTCACATGGGAAGACCTTGGTTGGGAGCCTACTGGGCACTTCCCCTTCCAAATACTTATGGTTCTTTATGGGTGAATTTTAACTCACCCTTATTGTGGGACGTATTTGCAATTTCTACCTACTTCTCGGTATCACTAGTATTCTGGTATATCGGTTTGATTCCTGACTTTGCTACCATTCGCGATCGTGCTACTGGCTTGCGTAAAATTATTTACGGAGCATTGTCATTGGGATGGGATGGAGCTGCCAAAACTTGGATGCGTTACGAGTCCGTATCGTTGATCCTGGCAGGCCTTGCTACTCCACTTGTACTTTCTGTACACACCATTGTATCCTTTGACTTTGCCACCTCGGTGATTCCAGGATGGCATACCACGATTTTCCCTCCATACTTCGTTGCAGGAGCGATTTTCTCAGGTTTCGCCATGGTATTGACCTTGATGATCATTACCCGAAAGGTGTACAAACTTGAAGACTACATCACGATTGGCCACATTGAGCTGATGAACATTGTCATCATCATCACGGGATCAATTGTAGGTATTGCTTACATCACCGAATTTTTTATCGCTTGGTATTCAGGGGTAGAGGCAGAGCAATATGCCTTTATCAATAGAGCTACTGGACCTTACTGGTGGGCCTACTGGTCTATGATGACTTGTAACGTGATCTCACCACAACTTTTCTGGATTAAAAAGATCAGAACCTCTATAGTTGCAACTTTTGCATTGTCGATTGTCGTGAACATCGGGATGTGGTTTGAGCGATTTGTAATTATCGTGACTTCCTTACACCGCGATTACCTTCCTTCTTCTTGGGCGATGTTTTACCCAACTTGGGCGGATGTAGGGGTTTACCTATTCACCTTTGGTTTGTTCTTCACTGCATTCTTCTTGTTTGCCAAGTTCTTCCCTGTGATCAACATGGCTGAGGTGAAGTCTGTATTGAAGTCATCCTCTGAAAAAGCACACAAATAATCATGGAAAGAGATACTCATTTTATTTTAGGAGTCTACGACGATGAGGACGTATTGCTCCATGCAGTTGAAAAGGTTAGAGGCAGCGGGGTAAAGATTCACGAAGTATATTCTCCTTATCCAGTTCACGGATTGGAGCATGTACTAGGATACAAGCGAAGCAAACTACCGATTGCAGCATTTCTTTTTGGCATGTTGGGAACTAGCTTGGCATTGACCATGCAGCTTTACATGATGAGGTTTGATTGGCCAATGATTATCGGGGGTAAGGATTTTGCTGCTTTCCCAGATTTTGTGCCTGTTTCCTTTGAAATGACTGTATTGTTAGCCGCTTTTGGTATGGTTGGGGTCTTTTTGATCACTTCCAACTTGAAGCCTTGGGCGCAACCTCGAATTTTTGATGTGAGAAGTACAGACGATAAGCACATCATGGCCATTGATTTGGCAAATAACAGCAGTTTAGATTTGGACAAGATCACTGAGATCTTGAATGAATCTGGTGCTACTGAAGTTAATAAGAAAAGTTTTGAATAGAATAAACGTAGCTATGAAAATTACGAACGCATCACTATTCGCAGGTTCTGTACTAGCCCTTTCGTTATTGGCTGGATGCAAAGCTGGAGGTGAAAATCCGGGGCTAGAATATGCGCCTCAGATGTATCACGCTGTTGGTTATGAACCATTATCTCAAATTAAAGACGAAGCACAGGGTTCTTGGCTTTCCACTCGTGAAGATGGGAAAGGTGAATTCTTCAATTCCAATGTAAACAATCCTCATGGCATGAACATGAGAGAGCCTGTCGCAAATACGGTTCCTAGAAACAAGCTAGGGTATCTTCCGCATCGATTGCAACAGTTTGAATTGGATAAGGCTGCCTTAATTCCAAGTCCTTTTGCTGCTTCCGAGCAGGTGCTAAAGGATGGGGAGAAACTTTACCTACAGTATTGCAATGCTTGTCATGGCAAAGGTGGAGAAGGAGATGGTTTGGCTGGCGCAGTAATCGGAGGAGTTGCCAACCTGAAAGGTGGCGCCTACGTGAATCTTCCAGAAGGCCATATTTTCCATGTAATTACCAAAGGCAAAGGAAGAATGGGAGCACATGGTTCTCAAATTCCTGCTGAAAGCAGATGGAAGATTGTCCACTATGTTAAACAAGTTATCCAAGGTCAGGCTGTCGCTGCTGATTCAATTCCTGCAGCTGATTCCACCGCGGTAGCACCAGTAAATCCAGCGAAGTAATCATGGCTCATCACGGCGAACATCACTATAATTTGGATCAGCGATTTGATTTCACTGCTTCCATCAAAAAATCAATCTTGACCGTATTGGTCATAGGTGCAGTATTACTTGGAATTGGGGTGGTCATGGCTATGACTGGCGGGCATCATGAAGAAGGTGCTGAAGCTGGTACCCATGCCTTCCACTGGTATGAAAGATTGTATGCAAGCATTTGGGTGAATAACGTATTCTTTACGGGTATAGCCATTATTGGAGTTTTCTTCTTTGCTATACAGTTTGCTGCCCAAGCAGGTTGGTCTTCACCTATTCTTAGAGTAATGCTTTCCCTCGGTAGTTGGTTGCCAATTGCGGGTGTATTGATGCTTGCCACTTTCTTTGTGGCCAATCATGATTTATTCCACTGGACGCATTCCTACCTTTTTGATAAAAACGACCCACATTACGATAAAATCATTGACGGAAAAGGAGCATTTTTCTTCTGGCCGATGGAGAAGGGTACCTTCCCGGTATTCTACATTGCTAGAATGGTAATCTTCTTTGGATTTTGGGTGTTTTTCTTCAACAAATTCAAGCAGATTTCAGCACAAGAAGATCAGCTAGGTGGTTCAAGCCACTGGTACAAGATGAGAAGTTGGTCCGCTTTCTTCCTTATATTTTTCGCAGTATCTTCTTCCATTTCTGCTTGGGACTGGGTGATGTCCATTGATACGCACTGGTTCTCTACGCTATTTGGCTGGTATGTTTTCGCTTCATGGTTTGTATCTGGTCTTTCTGCCATTACCTTGATTGTACTTTTCTTGAAAGGAAAAGGATACCTGGAAATGGTTAATGAAAACCACGTGCATGACTTGGGTAAGTTTGTGTTTGGTTTCTCTATATTCTGGACCTACCTCTGGTTTTCACAGTTCTTGCTGATCTATTATGCAAACATTCCTGAGGAGTCGGTTTACTTCGTAGAGCGATTGGAGAGTGATATTTATGGTCCTTTTGTTTTTGTTAATTTAGGGTTGAACTTCTTCCTTCCGTTTTTAGTTTTGATGACTAGAGATGCGAAAAGACATGGCGTTTTCCTTAAGTTGGTTTGTACGATTCTTTTGGTAGGCCATTGGATTGATTTCACTTTGATGGTTCAGCCTGGTACCTTAGGGCACAATGGTGGTATAGGTTTGTTAGAAGTAGGAATGTTTTTGGTGTATGGTTCTGCAGTCACTTTCGTAGTGCTTGGCGCTTTAGCTAAGCGAAATTTGATCGCGAAGAATCACCCAATGCTAGAAGAGAGTTACAATCATCATATTTAATTATTTATCCAAAAAAGGTAAGTTATGTACGGGTTTCTTATTGGAGTAGGGGTTTTATTATTACTATCTGTCATTTGGATGGTATATCGCATACAGACGTTGGTGTCTGTTGTAAAAGGATCAGATCGTAAAATTGCAGGCACTAGTAACAAAGTAAATGCTTTTCTGTTCTTAGTATTCATGGTAGTTACTGGAGCATTGATGTTCTGGTATTCAATCAAGGAGTTTGATAATTACCAATTGCCGGTGGCCTCAGAGCATGGCGTCATCACAGATGAATTGTTTTGGATTTCCATGGCAGTTACGGGCGTCGTTTTCTTAGTTACGCACGTTTTGCTTTTTGTTTTCCCTTACGTATATCAGTACAAGGAAGGCAGAAAAGCAGCTTTTTATCCTGACAACCATAAGTTGGAAATCATTTGGACTGCTGTTCCTGGTGTGGTATTGGCAGGCTTGGTGATATCTGGTTGGTTGGCATGGTCAGATATTACTGCTCCAGCTCCTGAAAAAGCGCACGTGGTTGAAATCATGGGCTATCAGTTTGCTTGGGAAGTTCGGTATCCAGGAAAAGATAATGTCCTTGGTGATTACGATTATAGATTGATCAATTCATCCAATTCCCATGGAATTGATTTTACAGATAAGAATGCTACGGATGATTTTCCTTCTCCGAAGGTAGTAATTCCAAAAGGTGAGCCTGTATTGTTCAAAATCAGAGCGCGTGATGTATTGCACTCTGTATTTGCTCCACACATGCGTTTGAAAATGGATGCAGTACCAGGAATGCCTACTCGTTTTTGGTTTATTCCTACCAAGACCACTGCAGAGATGCGTGCGGAATTGAAAGATCCTGAGTTTGAGTATGAAATCGCTTGTACAGAAATTTGTGGGCGTGGACACTTTTCAATGCGAAAAGTGATTGAAGTGGTAGAACCTGCTGAGTACCAGAAGTGGTTGGCAGAGCAAAAAACCTTTATTCAACAAAATCCTGCGATTGCACAGGGTCAAAAAGTTGAAGCAAAAGAAATTGCGGGTATTGAAACAAGCGTTAGTAATAAATAAAAAATATAGTTATGGCTACAGCAACAGTTGCAAATCAGGACACTGCAGTTCATGAGCACCATGAACACGAGCATCATGATCACGAGCATCATGACAATTTTATAAGTAAATACATCTTTACCACCGATCACAAAATGATCGCAAAGCAATTCCTGGTAACAGGAATTTTCTGGGCGATTATTGGAGGTTTTCTTTCCACCTTATTCAGGTTACAATTAGGTTTCCCGGATATGAACTTGGAATTCCTTCGCCCACTTTTGGGAGGATGGATAGATGAAGCAGGTAAACTTGATCCTACTTTCTATTTGGCCCTAGTTACCATGCACGGGACCATCATGGTATTCTTTGTATTGACTGCTGGTTTGAGTGGTACCTTCTCTAACTTCTTGATTCCACTTCAGATTGGAGCGCGTGATATGGCTTCTGGCTTTATGAACATGCTTTCCTACTGGTTCTTCTTCTTGTCAGGTGTGATTATGTTTATCTCACTTTTCTTAAAGACTGGTCCTGCTGGTGGCGGTTGGGTAGTATATCCACCTTTGTCTGCATTGGAGCAAGCTATACCAGGATCTGGCATGGGAATGACCCTTTGGTTGATCTCCATGACTTTTTTTATCGCCTCTTCCTTGTTGGGAGGTATCAATTATGTGACTACAGTAATCAATCTTCGAACCAAGGGGATGTCTTTCTCAAGACTTCCTTTGACGATTTGGGCTTTCTTTTTGACTGCAGTAATCGGTATTCTTTCCTTCCCTGTATTATTCGCAGCCGCTTTGTTGCTCGTTTTTGACCGAAGCTTTGGTACGTCTTTTTACCTTTCTGACATTTATGTGGCTGGAGAAGCACTTCCAAACACAGGAGGTAGCCCAGTATTGTACCAGCACTTGTTCTGGTTCCTAGGTCACCCTGAAGTGTACATCGTGTTGTTGCCTGCTTTAGGTATTACTTCTGAAATTATTGCGACCAACTCTCGTAAGCCAATTTTTGGTTACAAGGCCATGGTTGTTTCCTTGTTGGGTATTACCGTCCTATCATTTATCGTTTGGGCTCACCACATGTTTGTTTCGGGAATGAATCCATTCCTAGGTTCGATCTTCATGTTCTTGACCTTAATTATTGCGGTTCCTTCTGCGGTGAAGGTATTTAACTACCTCGCAACACTTTGGAGAGGTAATTTGATCTTTACCCCTGGTATGTTATTCTCCATCGGTCTAGTTTCCTTCTTCATTTCTGGAGGTTTGACAGGTGTATTCTTGGGTAACTCTGCGATTGACATTCAATTGCACGACACCTATTTTGTGGTCGCTCACTTCCACTTGGTAATGGGTTCTGCCTCTTTCTTTGGTTTGATGGCTGGCGTTTACCACTGGTTCCCTAAGATGTTTGGTCGCATGATGGATGCTAAGTTGGGATACATTCACTTCTGGTTCACCTTCGTAGGTGTATACATGATCTTCTTCCCAATGCACTACATTGGTATTGCAGGTTTCCCAAGAAGGTATTACTCTTGGACCAACTTTGAATTTGCAAGCGCATATACTGATTTGAACATGTTTGTTTCCATTGCAGCGATCATCACTTTTGCTGCTCAAGCGATCTTCTTGTTCAACTTCTTTTACAGCATGTATAGAGGTAGAAAAGCGACGCTCAATCCTTGGCGTTCTAACACCTTGGAGTGGACCACTCCTTTACATCCTGGGCACGGTAACTGGCCTGGAGAGATTCCAACTGTTTACCGTTGGCCGTATGACTATTCCAAGCCTGGTGCTGCCGAAGATTTTATTCCTCAGCATATCCCATTATCCCAAACTCCTGAATCCAATCTTCCTCACGAGGAGGAGCAAGTGAAACTAGAGTTGGAGATCATGAAGGAAGAAGCTGAGCTGTTGGTAGCAAATGGGTCTAAACACTAAAAATCAAGTAAACAGCTACCGCCGCCTCTCAGGCATTACCGTGGTAGCTGTTTATTTTCTAATTCTGGTTGGAGGCATTGTGAGAAGTACAGGTTCAGGTATGGGGTGTCCCGACTGGCCAAAGTGCTTTGGGGCTGTTATTCCACCCACATCAGTAGATCAACTTCCGGCCAACTATCAAGAGATTTACCTCGAAAAAAGGCTTGCAAAGAATGAGCGATTTGTAGCGACTTTGTCCAAATTGGGATTTAAAGAAACAGCAAATCAACTAGCCAATGACAAATCCATTCAAGTTGAAGAAGAATTCAATGCTACCAAAACGTGGATTGAATACATCAATCGACTCATAGGTGTAGTGATTGGTCTTTTGATTCTAGCCACTTTGGTAAAATCATTTTCTCTTTGGTCTCAGGATAAATGGATTACAATCACAGCTTTTCTATCACTTGTGCTAGTTGCATTTACCGGTTGGATTGGATCTATTGTGGTTTCTACTAATTTATTGGCTTGGATGATTACGGTGCACATGCTGCTTGCTTTGGCTTTGGTTGCGGTGCTTCTATATAGTCATCGCAGAGCGGCTCGATTGCTTACAACTAAACAGGTTACGAGTCCAATGCCTCGAAAGATTTTAGGATTGCTTTTTGTTGCAAGTATATTGATGTTGATTCAGGTAGTACTGGGTACACAAGTCAGAGAAGGAATTGATCGCGTTTCATTTGCTATGGGAAATATGCTTCGTGAGGAATGGGTTGGAAAGGTAGGTTTAGTATTCCTAGTTCACCGCTCATTTTCTTTAGTGCTTTTGGCTGTAAATGTCTTGTATTTTGCATGGGCATATAAGTTTTCAGCACGCCATAGCGTAATTACTTATTGGAACCAGGTACTCTTGTTGCTAATCCTACTTGAGATTATTTCTGGTATGGGGATGGCATACTTTGGTTTGCCTGCCTTCTTACAACCTATCCATTTGCTTTTCGGCTCCATGATTTTAGGAGTTCAGTTTATTCTAATGCTCCAATTGAAGGAACAATCTAACCCTAAACTTAATTTGCAGCTATGAGCTCAGTTGATGTGACATCAAGCAGCTTGCTATTTTTAATTAGAGGTAGGTTAGTGGCCTATTCTGATTTGATTAAGTTCCGGCTTTCTGCTTTGGTAACTTTTTCTGCTGTTTTTGGCTATATTCTTGGAGATCGAGGAGTTTTCGGTTGGCCTGGTTTTATCGGTTTAACTTTAGGGGGTTTCTTAATTTCAGGAGCTGCTGGTGCTGCCAATGAGATTATGGAGCGCGATTTGGATAAGTTGATGAAGCGAACTCAGAATCGACCGCTTCCCTTGCAGCTTATTTCTTTGCAGGAGGCCTATTGGTTTACCGGTTTTGTAGCGCTTTTAGGAATAAGTTTACTTTGGATTTTCACCAATCCCTTGACTACATTCTTGGGGATTTTGAGCATGATCCTCTATGTATTTGCATATACGCCACTCAAGCGTGTGGGTCCAATTGCTGTGTTTGTAGGGGCTATTCCTGGTGCGATGCCTCCTCTTTTAGGATGGACTGCTGCTACCGGATCGATCACCTATGAGGCTTTGATTATTTTTGGGATTCAGTTTGTTTGGCAGTTTCCTCACTTTTGGGCTATTGCATGGGTGAGTGATGAGGATTACAAGCGTGCAGGATTCAAGTTGCTCCCAAGTGGTGGAGGGCAGGATTTGAATACAGCAATTCAGATAATGATTTATACCCTCTTTTTGTTGCCTTTGGGTTTATTGCCTAGCTACTTCGGTTTGGTGGGTTTGAATTCAGGAATTGTGGCTACCGTATGTGGGGTCTTGTTTTTGGCTCAAACCTTTTCGCTGATGCGGGATTGTTCTCGGAAGTCAGCTTTAAAAATTATGTTTGGCTCCTTTATTTATTTGCCAGTAGTACAGATTGCGTATTTGTTAGATAAAATGCCTTAAGTCATGGAGAGTGAATTGAAGTACATAGATATAGTTGAGCAGCCCATCAGCATGCACCCAAAGAAATTTGCACTTTGGCTCTTTCTGGTGACTGTACTCATGGTATTTGCAGCGCTTACCAGTGCGTACATCGTACGTCAGGCTGAAGGGAATTGGCTGGAATACGAGTTGCCAGAGATCTTTTGGATTACCTCAGGTATTGTTTTGCTCAGTTCAGTAAGTGTTCAAGCTGCTTATTTTGCGGCTAAAAAAGATAATTTTCTTGGCTTACGTATTTGGATGGTTTTGACAGTGTTGTTGGGTATTGCTTTCCTAGTGGGTCAATGGTACAGTTGGGTAGCCTTGGTAGATCGGGAAGTGTTTTTTGTTGGGAATCCAGCAGGATCTTTTTTATATGTTTTCACTGGATTGCACGCGGTTCATTTGATTAGCGGTGTGATTTTTCTGATTATTGTATTAATTTCGACCTTTAGATATAAGGTGCATTCACAAGCATTGAATACCCTAGAAATGGCCACCACCTATTGGCATTTTTTAGGAGGTTTGTGGTTGTATTTATTTCTATTTTTGCTTTTGAATCATTAAAGTTAACCCAGCACAAAAATTTACCTATGTCTGCGCATTCTACTGCTATTGAAGTAAGTTCGAAAAGAGGCGTTTGGGGAGGAGGAAATGAACCCCTAAAGGCCAGTTATGGAAAACTCATGATGTGGTTTTTCCTACTTTCTGATATCTTCACCTTTGCTGCTTTTCTAATTACCTACTTGGCTATCCGTGTCAGCTACCCTGCTTATGCGGGTGCTGCGGAAACCTTTACTGGTTCCAATGAATACTGGCCAGTACCTGAATTGGTATTTGAAGCGCTTCCATTCCTACATGGAGTGCATGCCCCTCTAATATTTGTAGGTATCATGACCTTTATCTTGATTGCTAGTTCTGTCACCATGGTACTGGCGGTAGAAGCAGGTCACCGTAACGATAGAGATGATGTCGTAAAATGGATGCTTTGGACACTGCTAGGAGGGATTACCTTCCTAAGTTGCCAAGCTTGGGAGTGGTCTCACTTCATTCACGGTACTGATAACGGCTCGCTCTTGACCTATGTAAATGGTTTAGGTCAAAATGTGACAGAGACTGTTTTTGGTGCCAACTTGATGGTCAATGAATATGGTCCTGCATCTTTTGCACAGCTATTTTTCTTTATCACAGGATTCCATGGGTTCCACGTAACGATTGGTGTTTTCTTGTTGTTCCTTTGCTTCTATCAAGCTGCAGTAGGGATTTATGACAAAAGAGGCCATTACGAGATGGTAGAAAAAATCGGACTCTACTGGCACTTCGTAGACTTGGTTTGGGTATTTGTATTTACCTTATTTTATTTGATCTAAGCAACTCAATTCGCGCATTATGGAAGTTCAAGACACTAAATCTACGCTTCAGGTAACTCCTAGAAACGATGAAAAAATAAAGAAAATCTGGAAAACAGCACTTATTCTGTTGGTAATTACCTTGGCAGAATTCGTAATGGCTTTCACCATGGATAGAGGTATTTTATTATACTCTCTATTTATCATATTGACCATTTGGAAGGCCAAATACATCATGATGGAGTTTATGCACCTTGGGGATGAAGCAAAGCCTCTATTTTATGCCATCATTGTACCGTTGATTTTTTTGGTATGGCTGGTGATCACCTTGATGAAAGAAGGATCAGACATCTTCTTGATGCGCTGGTAAAAAATTAAATCAAAAAAAGTTAGGTTGGAGTGAATCACTTCAACCTTCTTTTTTGTTATACACTTACTATGCGAAGTTTACGAATTCTTCAGGGCTTTGTCTTGGTCTGTATTTTGTTGATTCCTGTATTGATCTTTTTGTTTTTGAAGAGCTTTGGGAAAAACGAATATGAACTACCAATCTTGTTTCAAAATGGAGTAGACAATCCTTTTCAGGAATGTCCAGTTTCCGATAGCACACAGCATTTCATTCCTGAATTTTCATTCATCAATCAGGAGGGAAAGCCCATGGGTAGGGCTCAAATGCAAGGTAAAATCACTATTGTAAATTTCTTTTTCACGTCCTGCCCAAGTATATGTCCAGTGATGTCTAAGGAGATGGAACGAGTAAATGACCATTTTCGAGATGAATCACAAGTTCAAATCATGTCCATTAGCATCGATCCAACCTACGATACTCCACAAATTCTTAAGGAATATGCCGAGGAGTACCATGCAATTCCTGGAAAATGGCAATTTCTTTCTGGTTCTAAGGAGGAAACTTTCCAATTGGCACGCTGTGGATTTGTACTTCCAGCTTTGGATGGGAATGGGGTGCCAGACGATTTTATACACAGTGATAAATTCATTTTGATTGACGACGAAGGGCGAATCCGGGGCTATTACAGTGGAACTACACGAGAAGGGGTGGATCTGCTGATCTTGGAAACGAAAATTTTACTTTATGGCAAAGACTAATATGGAAAATATAGCACCACAGGAAGCAAAAGTTAAAAACTGGATTATAGGCATCTCTATTGCCATCCCGTTAGCAGTGGCAGTACTTTTATTTATGCCTACCAAACTCACCTCCCTTGGGGCTTGGGTTTATTTTCTACCTCATCTGAATGCAATTATCAATTCGGCTGCTTCACTTGCGTTGGTGTTGGCTTTGGTCTTTGTCAAGCAGAAGAAGTATAATTTGCATGGGGCGACGATGACGGTTGCATTTGTTTTAGGAGCCATATTTTTAGTGTCCTATGTGATATACCATGGTGCTGCAGAAAGTACTCCATTTGGCGGTGAAGGGAATATTCGGATCGTTTACTATTTCTTGTTGATTACACACATCCTATTTGCAGCAATTGCGCTGTTTCCTATCCTTTTTGCGTACTACTATGGGTATACCAATCAGCGAGAGAAACACCGAAAGGTGGTAAAATATGCTTACCCCATTTGGTTGTATGTTTCCGTGACGGGTGTGATCGTTTACCTGATGATTTCACCATACTATACCCAGACATTCTAATAGCTGTAGTTAAATTTCCAAACACAGACACGTACATGAAATTCAAAATCATAGTTCTTTTTGCCATGAGTTTTCTCGTTTCCTTTGGAGCATCTGCACAGTGTGCGATGTGTAGGGCATCCGTTGAAAACAATGTGAGTAATGGGGATGCCTCGATTGGTGCTGGACTCAATAACGGGATTTTGTACCTCGTGGTGATGCCGTATTTAATGGCTGGAATCATTGGTTACCTATGGTATAGAGCTTCTAAAAAGAAGAAAGCGAGACTCCAGCCACGCTAATACTATTCGGCAAAGTTTGATACCAGACTTTGCTTTTTTATTTTTAGTCTTCATGAAGCTTTCAATCCGCAGTATTCTTCTTTTGGGAAGTGTACTTCTTCTGCCTGTAGTCCTCATTTTGAATTTTTTTGTTTTTCAAAAAAGTCAAGAGGAGACGTACATACAGGCCATTGAAAAGAAAATTCAAGCGGTAGAGGTAGCATTCAACCTAGATTTCGAGCTTTTTCAACGCGAAGGCACTAGTCAGGACTCTATGAGTTTTGAACGAGTAAGCAGTGAGGCTTACAGCCATCCTTTTTTTATTGTTAATCCTCAAAAAGAGCTTCAGTATTGGTCTACCAATGATTTTAATTTGGATTTTTCCGCCTTGGATTTTGCGCGGGAATTTCAAGTTCATGAATCACCTTCTGGTACTTTTTTAATAAAGCTTCAAAAAATAGCGCCTAATGAAGGGAGTAGATTTTTTATTCAAGCCTTTCGTTTGGTATGGTCTGGGGATATTAAAAATGAGTACGTGGTTATGGGGCCAAACCCCGAGGTCTTCGGGAATTCATTGTTTACCCTTTATCCCAATCCAGCCGAAGGAGCGTTCCAGGTCAAATCCTCCAGTGGCCTGCCTTTATTTGGCATTGACTTTCAAGTGGGGTTTGTTTCGGTAGGGAAAACCTGGACGACTCCCTTATTGATTTTTAGCGTTTCCCTCTTTCTGCTGTATGCGTTCCTCAGTTTTATTTTTTTGAGAAAAAAATGGCAAAAAGGACAAGTATGGCAGGCCATAGGCTATGGTTTTTTGATTCTTTTGGTGGTACGCGCAGGGATGTTGGTATTCAGATTTCCACAGGACTACGTAGACCTATTGCTTTTTGATTCAGGAGCATTCACTTCATCCTGGTTGGTGCCTAGCTTGGGGGATTTCTTGCTTCATACAGGCTGTAGCATACTGATTTTAGGCTTATTAGTTTACCAGCTTTCCTCCAAACCCATTTTGGAAAAATTTACCAATTGGCGACAGCAGGTTCGAGAGGAAGGTTTACTTCTTTTGGCCTTTGCGATTTCCACTCTGTTTTTTGGTGGCCTTTGGGCGGTTGTCCGTGATTTAGTGCTCAATGCATCTTGGAGTTTGGACATCTCTTCGATTCCAAGCTTTGATCGAATGGTAGGGAGCAGCTTTTTGATTGTATTCCTTTGGGCAGCAGCTTATGTGTTTCTGAGTTTTACTTTGATCAATTTATTTATCCGTGGTGGCTCAAGTACTCATTTGGTGTATCGCATGTTACTTGTTGTGACTGGAGTTTGCTCCCTAATTTTCTTTTTTTGGAACGTTTGGTTGGGGGTAGCAGGATTGGTACACTTCCTGTTTCTATTTTCTATAATTAGGTTTGATTTAGTGGCCAATGTATACCGCTTAGGTTTAGAAACCTTCTTGACGCTTTTTTATGCTAGCCTCATTGCTGCATTCATTGTGGCGGCTAGTAGCTACCAATCTTCGGCAGAGCGACTGGTACAGTCCAAAGTTACTTTTGCCAATCAGCAGCTCCTGGCCAGCGAAGAACGAACAGCCTTAATTTTAGAAGATATTTTTTCGAGGCTCAAAAACGATCTTTTTATTCAGAATCGATTGGCAGATCCTTTACTTTCCAAGGATCCGGTAGTGAGTAAAATTAGAAAAATTTACTTGGACAGTTATTTCGATCAATTCGAAGTTGTAATTCGTATTTTTTCACCTACCGCAAAGCAAATTGGGGGTCGTTTGGAGGGGGGATCCTTGCAGGAATTGCAGCAAGATTTTGTCAAGAGCGATTACGCTACTCAGGTGCCTAATTTATATTATGTACCAGACTCAGCGAGTGGAAAGGAAGATAAATTTGTTGCCTTTGTTCCGATGAATAAGGGGGACCTTGGACTGGGAACCCTCTATTTAGAGTTTGATCAGCTACGAATTCAATCTGGCAATGCCTATCCAAGGTTACTTTTGGATGAGCAGTATGCTGAAAAATTAAAGACGGATCCGTTTGATTTTGGGGTATTTAAAGAGGGAGAACTGATTCGAAGTTCGGGCAGCTTTAACTACCAACAAGAGGAGATGGAACGGCTTTTGCAAAATCCCGCCTTGCTAGAGGAAGGAGTGGAGGCCTTGGCGTATCAGCATCTGGGGATAAAAAATGGGGAGGAACTCTGGGTATTGTCTTCTCCGGTTATTTCAGTGAAACAGTTTTTTGGAACCTTTTCCCTGTTTTTTGTGGTCTTTGTTTTTCTCACATTTCTTTCCATTCTGGGAAGTGTGCTGTTGCAGGGATACCGAAAATTTGAATTTAACTATTCCACAAAACTTCAGCTTTACTTGAATTTTGCTTTTTTCTTTCCAATTCTAATCATTTCTATCATTACCACGGGCTTACTTTCTCAAAGTTACAAGGAGGACCTAAATGGACAGTACCTTCAAAAAGCGAGCTTAATTAAGGGAAATTTAGTTCGTTTTTTTGCAGGCCAAAACGTAGAAGAGGTAGATCGTGATGCGCTGAGCGAGGAGATAAATGCACTTGCTACTACAGTGGGAACAGATATTCATTTGTATGGAAAGGAAGGGTCCTTAATCACTTCGAGTAGAATTACCATTTTCGAAAAGAAACTTTTATCCAATCGCATGCATCCTGGTGCCATGGCTACATTGGTGGAAGGCAAAGGAGTAGAGGCTCTTTTGGAAGAACAGGTTGGCAAGCTCAGGTACCAAACTGTCTATTTGGCAATTCCTTCCCAGACCAATTCTTCCATCAATGCAGTGGTAGCTATTCCCTTTTTTGAGTCTGAGGAAGAACTTAATTCCCTTATTTCAGATGTGTTGGGAAATGTGTTCAATGCCTTTGTGGTCATCTTTATTCTGTTTCTGATTATTTCATTTTTGGTGACCAAGAACTTGACTTTACCGTTTCGCTTGCTCACCCAGAAACTAAAAGTGACCAATTTGGAAAACAACGAGCCGATGTATTGGTCTTCCAAGGATGAAATTGGGCTATTAGTGAACGAGTACAACCTGATGCTCTCAAAGTTGGAAGCAAGTAAAAAGGTGTTGGCTTCCACCGAGAAGGAATCTGCCTGGCGGGAGATGGCCAAGCAGGTGGCCCATGAGATTAAAAATCCGCTTACCCCAATGAAACTTACGCTGCAGCATCTGCTTCGCTTGGAGAAAGAAGGGAAATTGGAAGATGTAGATAAATTGAAGAGATCGCTCGAAACCTTAATTCACCAGGTGGATGCCTTGAGTGGAATTGCCTCCTCATTTTCCACATTTGCGAAGATGCCGTTGCCCAATAATGAATTGATGAATTTTAAAGAGGTGTTGCTGCGGGTATTGCACCTGTTCAAAACCGATAAGCGGATGGAGCTGGAGTTCCAGGACGATTCCTTTACCGATCAAATCTCTATTTTGGGTGATGATAAACTCTTTGGGCGAGTGATATCCAACTTGATCATCAATGGCATGCAAGCTGTGGAGCCCGGAATCAAGCCGCAAATTCGGATTTGGCTATGGCTAACAGAGCGGGCTGTGTTTTTGGAGATTTCAGATAACGGGAAGGGGATACCATTAGAACTCAGGGACAAAATTTTTATTCCCAACTTCAGTACCAAGAGTCAGGGTTCAGGGCTTGGTCTTGCCATTGCTAAAAGTGGGGTGGAAACCGCTGGAGGTAAAATTTGGTTTGAAACGGAAGTGGGAAAGGGCACTACTTTTTTCCTGACCTTTCCCTTGGCAAAAGCTATTTCTTAGCAAGAAGGACAGTGGTGACTCGGTCCGACTCAATGTAAAATCCTTTAAAAGTCATTCATTCAAACCCTTCGAATCAATTCATAAAAAAATGTAACTTTGTCAGCTGTAGATAGTTGTTATACTAACTATTAAGAAACGAAACAAATGAAGAAAAGCATCTTAGTGAGTGGGGGTACAAAAGGGATCGGAAGGGCAATTGTCGAACGATTTGCCAAGGAAGGTTTTGATATTTTTACCTGTTCTCGAAATACTCAGGATTTACTCGCATTGAAGCAGTCCTTGGAGCAAGTCTACCCTAGTATTTCAGTAAGCACTCAGGTAGCCGATCTTTCCAAAAAAGAGGAGGTTTTAGCCTTTGCAGAAGCGGTAAAAGCAAATACGATCCCTGATGTGATTGTTCACAATGCCGGTGTTTTCTTGCCAGGATCCCTTCATGAGGAGGCAGATGGTAATCTGGAGTTTCTGATGGACACCAACCTTTATTCTGCGTATTATCTAACTCGGGCATTTGCCAAAGAATTGATTCAGCGAAGATCTGGACATATCTTTAGTATTGGCTCTATTGCTGGAATTACAGCTTATGCGAATGGGGGGAGTTACTCCGTATCGAAGTGGGCCATGCTTGGGATGACCAAGTGTTTCCGTGAGGAGTTTAAACCACATCAAATAAAGGTGACCTCTATTTTGCCTGGAGCTACCCTGACAGATTCATGGGCAGGGGTGGATTTGCCTGCTACTCGCTTCGTGAATGCGGAGGATGTGGCTGATTCAGTTTGGGGAGCCTATAACCTTTCCCCCAATGCAGTAGTTGAAGAACTAATTATTCGTCCCCAACTAGGAGATATTTAAGCTATGGAATCTCAATTGAAGCCTTTTGAAGGCGGTTATTGCAACAGTTTAACTCAGTATTCACGGAGATTAACCATCCCTGTACGGGTAGGTGATGTGATCATTGGTGGGAACAACCCCATTGTCGTGCAGTCCATGACTACAGTAGACACGATGGATACGCAAGGATCTGTGGAGCAATGTATTCGTATGATCGATTCCGGCTGTGAGTTGATCCGGATCACAGCTCCATCCCTCAAGGAGGCTGAGAATTTGCGAAATATCAAGGAGGAATTGCGAAAAAGAGGTCACCATACACCCTTGGTGGCTGATATTCACTTCACGCCGAATGCGGCTGAATTGGCTGCAAAAATCGTGGAGAAAGTGCGCATCAATCCAGGCAACTATGCGGACAAAAAGAAATTTGAAGTGCTGGACTATACCGATGCTTCGTATGCGGAAGAGCTTGAGCGTATCCGAGAGCGTTTTTTGCCTTTGATCAAAATATGTAAGGAACACGGTACTGCCATGCGTATCGGTACCAACCACGGTTCTTTGTCAGACCGTATCATGAGTCGCTACGGAGATACGGCGCTGGGGATGGTAGAGTCGGCCTTGGAGTTTCTCAGAATCTGCGAAGACGAAAAATACCACGATATCGTCATTTCCATGAAGTCCTCCAACACGCAAGTGATGGTACAAGCCTACCGCTTGCTGGTTCAAAAGCTAAACGAGGGAGGATTCAAACCTTATCCCTTGCACTTGGGAGTGACCGAGGCGGGAGAGGCAGAGGATGGACGAATTAAGTCCGCAGTAGGCATTGGTACCTTGCTAGAGGATGGCTTGGGCGACACTGTTCGCGTTTCCTTGACCGAAGATCCTGAATTTGAAGCGCCTGTTGCCCGAGCCTTGATCGATCGGTACACGCACCGAGCTTCGCATGCGCCTATTGCTCCCATTAACGAATACCCCATCACTCCTTTTGACTACAACAAAAGACAGGCGACTGAAATCTATAATTTTGGGGGACAGAATGTGCCGCGAGTGATTGCAGATATTTCACGCCTCGAGCAAGTGACTGACCGGGAAATGAAGGCTGTAGGGCATTTTTATCTCCCTGAGTTGGACAAGTGGAAGATGAATGACTTGGGTTGTGACTTTATTTATTCCGGAGATCATTCCATTCCCTTCATGTTGCCTAATGGAATGAAGGAGATTCAGAATTTTTCGATTTGGGAAAAAGTAGCAGACCAGCAGAATAAGTTTCCTTTGTATCAACTTTCTGAATTTAGGGGAGCAACTCATTTTCATCCGGAACTCAATTTCCTTGAGGTGTCCGATTTGGAAATTCAAGAGGCTATTCCGCTAGTCAATGTGCGAAAAGATACCGTACTCATTTTGAAAACTTCGAATGCCCATGCGCTCCCAGCTGTGAGAAGGGCTTTTGTCGACCTTCTTTTGGCCAACTGTGCGGTACCTGTGGTGGTAAAATTAGTTTACCCGGCACAGCATGCAGACCAGACGATGCTCTATGCAGCCACTGATGTGGGGGGACTATTGGTGGATGGACAGGGAGATGGAATTTTCATTTTCTTGCCTCAAGAATCCCAGGCTAGTCGGGGTGAATTGTTGGAGCAGATCAAATTGCACAATTCGGTCAGCTTTGGTGTACTTCAAGCGGCTCGAACGCGCATGTCTAAGACGGAATACATTTCTTGTCCTTCTTGTGGGCGTACGCTTTTTGACCTGCAAGAGACTACGGCAATGATTCGCAAGCGTACCGACCACCTGAAAGGAGTAAAGATTGGTATCATGGGTTGCATCGTCAACGGACCAGGAGAGATGGCCGATGCGGATTATGGCTATGTAGGTTCGGGCAAAGGAAAAATCACTTTGTATAAGGGTAAAGAAGTGGTGAAGCGGTCAGTGGCTTCCGAAAAAGCGGTAGACGAATTGATCAATATCATCCGAGAGGATGGCAAGTGGTTAGAACCCGAAACTATCTAAAATACAAGGCTTCCAGTTGAGAAGGAATAAACTTTAATTCGTTCCTGTTGGTTATCCATTAAATTGAAGGTGTCATGTCAGAAAAGAATCAAGTAAAGGAGTTTTTCAAGTTGGGTGAAGTAGGGAATTATTTTCTGCGGGTTTTTAAAAAGCCGGATCCAAATGCTCCTACCAACATCAACTTGCGAATGATGCATGGCATCAACAAGATTTCCATTTTGATTTTCCTCTTTGCCGTTATTTTTTGGTCGGTAAAAAGACTCTTTTTCTAAGAAAGTACCCCTTAATCTAAGTTGGTGGAGTCCAAAATCTCCCTGGAAGTTTGGCTTTAAAAAAGAATCCCAAGTTGGAAACTCAGGCTATGGTACAAGGTAGAAGTCGAGTTTAAGGAGCTAAATCCATTGGGGAGCAGCTCCCGGGTACGAAAAAGAGGAATCTTGGGTCTTGTCTCCGGTTGGCTATGGGTACCTTCATAAAAGTAGGTTGGCTGCCTTTTGTAGCCAAGGCTTGCAGTCAGTGCCCATTTTCCTTTTTTAGCGGGCATTTTTATCCCTACTGCTGGGCGAAATACCAGTCCAGATTCGTGCCAAGTACTTGACCAATCTGTTCGCTCCACTTGTTCTAGAACCGTGGATCCA
>Ga0114968_10001028_pt1 | contig 21233 bp, 31 predicted proteins | sample M_130807_EF_Meta_FD_87020 | JGI IMG/M metagenome (GOLD analysis project Ga0114968, IMG submission 87020) | Freshwater microbial communities from Lake Montjoie, Canada to study carbon cycling - M_130807_EF_MetaG | ecosystem: Environmental > Aquatic > Freshwater > Lake | place: Lake Montjoie...
ACCTCGATTGATAGCTTAGAAGGCTACTGTTCTATCCATTGAACTATGACCAGGTGATTGGTGCCGGTTGTCGGTTTCGAACTGACCACCTGACGCTTACAAGGCGTCTGCTCTACCAAATGAGCTAAACCGGCAAAATGGTGGAAGATAAAAGGATCGAACTTTTGACCTTCGCCTTGTAAGGGCGTTGCTCTACCGCTGAGCTAATCTTCCAAATACAACAGGTTCTCTTTTTTTGATTGCTAGACGCATCCTAAAATTGGCTCCCCAGCGTGGGATCGAACCACGGACCAATTGGTTAACAGCCAACTACTCTACCGCTGAGCTACTAGGGAATGTATATTACGCTTTTACTTTTGCTTCTTTACGAGTGTTTTTCTCGTCAGTAATTTCATTGCGTCTTGCTTTGATTGCTTTTGACATTTCAGCTAACGCCTTGCGAGCACGTGTGCCTGCTGAGGAATTGCCTTTTTCAAACTTTTCGTTCTCCATCAAGTAGTCATCAAAATGCGTTTTAATATCTATATGTGCACTCATCTTTTTTTCCTTTAAAATTTATATGGTCCGTGTAGAGAGATTCGAACTCCCGACCCTCTGGTCCCAAACCAGATGCGCTACCAGACTGCGCTATACACGGTAATTATTGGTGGAGGATAGCGGAATCGAACCGCTGACTCATGCGTGCAAGGCAAGTGTTTTCCCAATTAGACTAATCCCCCATTTTATATATGGTGCCCCAGGCGAGACTCGAACTCGCAAAATTTGGCTTCTAAGACCAACACGTATACCAATTCCGTCACCGGGGCAAAAATCTGGCGGCTCCAAGGAGAATCGAACTCCTATTAATGGCGTGACAAGCCACCGTACTAACCATTATACTATGAAGCCAAATTCTGGTGGATGCGGTTGGAGTCGAACCAACAATGCCAGGGGCGGGAGATTTACAGTCTCCTGGGGTTACCAGTTTTCCTACACATCCAAAATTAGGATAAGCTACTGGGTTCCACCCCAGCCCTTAATTGAGCGGTTACTCTGTCCATCCCATTTATTCTGTTGTCTGTGTGCAGTTAGGAATCTGCCTATCAGAGCCTGAGGAGTTACCTCGCTAACGGTTTTCTGCCACCGGATCTCTATCGTTAATCAAACGCTACTTTAAGGAAAGTAGTAACCGGATCTTGTTACTTGTTTCTATTATAACACCTTAACAATATTTGTCAAGCATTATTTTTCTGGAGTCTGGGGTGAGATTCGAACTCACGATTTTACGGATTTGCAATCCGTTGCAATTGACCGCTCTGCCACCCAGACATTTACCATTATTTTATAGCCTGAACAAGCTACAGAATAATGGCGTCCTGTACGAGATTCGAACTCGTGTGAATAGCGTGAAAGGCTACTATCCTAGGCCTCTAGATGAACAGGACATATGGTCCTCTCGGATGGTAACGATCCAACGTCTATCGCTTATCAAGCGAGTGCTCTACCTTTGAGCTACGAGAGGAAAATGGTACGCTAAATTGTAAATGAACTTTATTTAAATAGCGATCTATTTAAATTATGTGCTTATTATAACACCTTATAGTAACCTTGTCAAGCATAAGGGTATTAATAAAAAGGTTTTAAGAAAGGAAAACCTCGGACGTTAGGGGTACCGAGGTTTTTGTATTTAGAAAATTACTACTACATCAACCCCGTTCTAGACTCCATTCTGATACTGTACGTGCAAAAGCATCCTGTGGCTTATAATTACCATAAGAATGTCTGCACGTAATGGGTAGAAGATTGAGAAGCACTTGATTTCCTTTAAACATATAATTTATTTATACAGCTTCCACCTTGTATAGCTCAGGTCTTGCAACTTTATTTGCGCTAATTGCCCCATCTAATACTTTTAGTTCAATGCCCCAGCTCTTGGCAAATTGCAAAAGGGCAGCAGTGTCCTTTGGAAAGCACATCCCACCAAATCCAAAACTACCATCGGGGCCTGGTACGGCCATGTGACTAGTACCAACACGAGTATCACATTTAACCATCTCGGAAATTGTTTCATAATTGCATTGCATTTTTTGTGCAAGTGTATACATCTCATTCATATGAGCAACCTTAATTGCTAAAAAAGTATTAATAGTATACTTTGCTAATGCAGCTTCACCTATGCTGCAATGAATCACTCTATTAAGATTGTGCTGCGTAACTCTTATGATACGTTCTGCTTCTCTAATATATGCTTTGGTATTCCCACCAATGAAGGCAAATGAACCATATGCAAAATCTAAACTAGCCTTTGCTTCAGTTAAAAATTCTGGAGCATGTACTAAATTATGATACTTTTCATTTAGCTTTTGATATACATCTATTGGAGCTGTAGACTTACTAATAATTACACCACGGTAGCCTTCTAGTTTTTCTAAAACATCTACTAGCGCGGATACATCACATGTACCATCTTGATCCTGCGGTGTAGGAGTACATACAAATATACCATCGCAGAAAAATAGATCTGAAAAGTGATGCGTGCTCTTTTCAGGATCTATATCATATACGTGTAGCTCAACTTGATGTAAGTCTTTGATGTTTGCTATAATAGCACTACCAACGACACCCGCACCTATAACACCTATTTTAGTTTTCAGCATAGATGACCTCAATTATCCAAATCCATAGAATTCCATTCTTTGACAACTGCAAGCATTTCATCTTCTGTATTGCAAATTATCTTAGTGGATTTCCAATCTTGCTTTTTATCGCGGCCACCTACCTCAACCATCCAACCGTTGTCATAACGATTGATGGTAATTGATTCGTTAACTTTCATTAACTTATTTAACTTTGCCATTGAATGGCTCCTTATAAGATCAAACCGTTGCTGGTTCTTGCATCGCTTCTGAGAGTGACTTGATTTCTGTCACTTCAAGATCTTCCACAACTTTGGGCTTGGAGATTTTAACTTGTTTTGCTGCAGGCTTAGCTACCTTTGCGGGTGCTGCTTTTGCCTTGGGCGCCTTTGTAACTTTTACAGTAGGAATTTTCTTACCCATAGTCTCGATGATAAGACCTGACCATTGTTCAAACACGCCACCTTTGTCCAACAGATATTGGCAAGCTTCTGCCTTATCCATCAGGTTAGGCAACTCAATCAGTTCCAACGGAGCGTGACCGCCTTTGGCCAATACCTTAGTACGAGAAACGATATCGTTCGCGAAACGAACTTTAGTGATACCATGCTGAGTAGAAACACCTGCAACTGAAAATTTAGACATTTGTCTTTCCTTTAAAAATGATATAAAAACTTTTCACCAAGAACTCACTGTTCTTAATCTTATTATATAGCCTTTTACATCCTGTGTCAAGCATTAAGTTGTGCTGTTGTTCTTTCACAACAACTCCTTAACTTTGGCTGAATGTTTGCAAACTCTTCGGAATTGGAAACCAACGCAATCACATTGAACAGTGCCATCTTCAGAAATGACCGTATACGACTTGCCCGAAGATTTTGATTTGACATTGAATATGCGCGCGATACTTCTGGATTCTGTAAAAGTATGCCCAACTATAAACTTCTTATGAATATGAGATATGGGATATTCCAAAGTGCCAGTATGAAGCGAGATGTAGTCTGTGTCCAACCATTTAGGATTTGGAACGACTTTACCCTTGAAGGTTTTAATGTCGAACTCTTGTCCTAGAATGTTTGACTTCCACTTTGTCGTCAATTCTATATCTGCACCTATCGAAAAATTCATAATCTTTTCCTCATTCGAACCATTATTATATAACCGTTTGGATCAGAAGTCAAGCATTTTCTGCCAAAAAAATACCCCAGTCCTTGCTGGGGTAAAATTAATTATTAATTATTAGTCTTTGGCTTTGATGATTTCCGCATCTTCTGTGACTTCCACGATGCCCTTGTCTTCTAAAAATCCTATCGTATCAGAAATTCCTTTTTGGTAACCGCTGATTTTACAAGCCCAGCATGCGGCCAACAATAATACAATTTGCACCACATCATAAAATGTAAAGGTTAAATGTTCCATCTTTCTTCTCCTTATAATTAAATTTGGGATTCATACTTTTAGCATTTCATCCAAATCATATTCTTCATCAAATACAAACCAATCGGCATGCTTTTGTTTAAGCGTTTTGAATTGGTCATGTTCAATTAAAAATTTAGCAACAAGACTTTGTTCTAAACCATATGCTTCGATTTCCCATGGCTGATCCCAGTATGAAATATCGTCTTCATATGTTTCACCTCTATATACTGTTACATATTTTGATTTTTTGTACCTATCCTTCATTTCCCCCTTCGCCATCTGTTTCAGATGAACCATTTCATGGGCAAGGATCAAAAACATATGTATTTTTGTTTTTATTCTTTTGATCTCTATATTGAATGTTCTAGGTAATGGTAGCCCTTCATATTCATAATCACAGTAACCTCCGGCATCAAGTTTATCCTTAATGTAGATGTTTAATGTTATATTTTTACTTAGTTGAGGGGATATTAGTTTTTCGGCAAAGAAGTTAGCCGCCATCTTTAATAGCTTAGTTAGTTGATTGTCTTTTGCTCCTCTAACCTTTACTATCATAACTTTTCCTTTGTGGCTACTTTTTATTTATAATTTTAAATTCCCCTATATCTTTAGCCATGGTTATTACTTGATTAGATTGTAGATTTTGGAGTTCTTTTAAATCATCAATATCAAAAGGAATCGGAGATTCATCAATAGTAATGAAGGTATTACTATTCGACATTGTTTTAAGATTTGTGCCTGCCAATCTACTTCCAGAAAGTCTTTGCATATTAAACCCTAATCTTTGAGAAGTCTCTCTTGTTACTAAAGATGCCATCGAATCCTGGATCCGCAGCTTTGTTCTGTCTAGGAGCTTCGTGACGAATACCAGAATCAGAGATACCTTTTTGTGCGGATTGTTCTAGATCATAAAGTTTCATCTTTGCCCTATCAACACCAATAACAAATCTCTTGTTTTGTGTAGGATCATTATATCTATTCTTTAATTGCTTAACCATCAACTGATTTAATGCTTCCATTTCTTCTGTAGATATCAAAGCAAACATAAAGTCAACTGTTGCAGGCAAGCCGAAAGATTCTGAAGTATCTGTAAGTTCAACATCTGTGTTACCATAGCCACCCCTGGTAGTCTGTGTAGCTGATAGAATAGGAACATTCTCTTCAACTGCCAAGCCTCGAAGTTCTTCAGCAATAGATTTAATTAGTGTGTAGGAATTAATATTAGCTCCACCCTTGAATCTGGAGCTTGCACAAATATTCAAATAGTCAATAACAATTAAAGCTGGCTTGAACTGTTTCTTTAGTTGTAATTCATTCAACAAAGATTTAAAATGACCACTATGTGCGCCAGCAGTAGGATATTCTTTAATGATTAGAGAACCTTCAGTCTTGTTTCTGATTTTTTCAATTCTACTATCAAACAAAGCCTTCGGTAGATCTTTAAGTTGATCCATAGTAATGTTCATCAAGTTTGCATCAATACGTTCTGCAATACGTTCTTCTGCCATCTCTAAAGTAATATAAAGAACATTTTTACCTTGCGCTAATACTGATGCTGCAACGTGACACATAAACAAAGACTTACCAACACCGGTACCTGCCAAACAGACATTCAATGTCTTATTCGGTATACCACCATTAGTAATTTTGTTGAAATAGTCTAGATCAAAAGGTATGCGAGATTCTTGGCGATGATAGAATTCATATCGACTATCTGCGCTTTCAAGATAATCATGTCCAACATTATTGTCGAAGCACACTCCTAAAGCATCTTGTAAAAGCTGCGGAATGCCATCTTCAGATTGTGCTTTGTCTCTACCATCTATGATTGCGATAGATGCAAGAATAGCATTATAGATTGCTTTGTCTTTACAGAATTTTTCTGTTTCTTTGTAGAGCCATTCTTTGTTGTGCTCCGTTGCATCAAGGTCATGAATATATTCTACAACCTCTTTATATTGATCTTCGTTTAATGATTTGTCATTTTGAACAGCGATAACCAAAGCATCCTTACTAGGTATCGCATTATAATCATCTATAAACTTACTGATCTTTTCATAAATTATTCTTTCATTGTTATCCAAAAAGTAATCTCGTTTCAAAAACGGAATTACCTTTCGCATAAACTCATCGTCATTCGCCAGATTCTGGAGAATTACCTTTTCTATTTTCGTAGTCATCTAATGCCTTTTGCAGAATGTCTTTTATAATAAAACTAATCACTTCATTAAACTCATCACCAGCGACATCTTCAACGACCATTCCATCTGGTGCCGATAGAATAGTATAATCTAATTCTAAAGATTGGCTACCATCATTCTCATCCAATTCATTAATGGAGAATGTAGTGTTTTCAAACTTGCCGTCTAGGATCTTGACGCCCCAAACTTCTTTTTCATCGTTTCTAATTACCCATGGTTCATAATTCACTTGCATGCTCAAACTCCTCTTCTATTGAACCTCCAGACATCTCAGTACCCACCATATCAATTGACGCTACTTTATACTGACCTTCAATATATTCGCGGAATTGTTTAGCTGAAATAATAGGCATCCAGAACTCTTTTGTGTATGTATCTTTGATACGATATTTCTTATCCTCGACTACGCCTGTCTCGGGATCTACTTTGGAATACCATCCATTAGATGGCTTAACAACAAACTTACCTTCAAGCGCAACATCAAGCAATCCTGACCATGTACTAATACCACCTTCAAATGTTACCTCAACAGGTATCTTAGACTTCTCACGAACAAAGCGAGACTTTTCCACGTTCATAATAAAATTATATCCAACAACATCTGCGCCATTTTTTTCTTGTTGGCGACCAATAATAAAGATATTGTCTGCAGAATAATAAATGCCTGTACCACCAGATACAATCTGTTTAGGATACAAACCAATTTCTGCATAGGTATGATTAACAACGACCATTGGAATATCTTTAATATTCAAATGAGGCGTAACCATTCTAAACAAAGATTTCATTTGCTTTGCTCTGGTCATGTCCGCAACAGACTTGCCTTCTAAAGCATCATCAACTTCTTTCTTAGAAGCAAGGTTGCCTACAGAATCAATTACAATTATGATATGATCACCTCGCTCAATCTGATTAATTTGAGACATGATGTCAAATTTTAATTGTTCAATATCTGTTATAGGTGTATGAAGTACTCGACCGGTATCGATCCCGAAACTATCAAAGTAAGACTGAGGACTGCCGAACTCAGAGTCATAAAATAAAACCATAGCATCTTCATATTTGTCCAAGTAAGATTTAGCAAGCAATAATGAAAACGCTGTCTTAAAGTGTTTAGATGGACCTGCAAATACAGTTAGTCCAGGAATCAATCCTCCATCTAAACTACCAGACAGCGCAACGTTAATCATAGGAACAGAAGTCTGAATCATATCTTTCTTGTTAAAGAATTTAGATTTATTCATGACCTCAGTTTCTTTGATTGTAGAATTTTTCTTCAATTTGTCAAGTAACGACATAATAACTCCTTAAGTATATTTCAATATTATATAGCATAATGCAATTTTAGTCTAGTCATCTTTGCCGCATTTTGCTCTTTTGTCTTTGGTTAGTTTACCAAAGTCTACTTTCCATTCAGAACCTGGCGCCAATTCTTTGCCCGTTTTCGGTACATAGAATGTAATACCTGATTCTTTTTCTACATCAACAACACGTACACGATACTTTGTTAAGTCATTTCCTAAATTAGGATATGGTGCAACGTGAGGAAACATCCATGCTGCGTATTCATTTGTTTTCTGATTGATTACGATTTTATAAAATTTGTGTGGGACAACTACACCCGAACCAATCTTTTTATCTTGGTCATTATAGATGCCTCCGCCAAAAATTGTATATGGTGTATTAGATTGAACTGTCCAACCACGTACACTTGTTTCTAACAATTTCCAAATACCTCTGTTCAATGAGCCGGCTTGAGGAACCATATTAGTCATCAGAAAACTTTCAAATTCAACTTGAACATCCCATGATAAATCTCCGTCGGGAGATACGTGACCTTTGTCATATCCGGTACCTGCATAGTCGCCAGGTACTGCTCCGCCTTTAACGGATTGATCTGCAGCAAAAGCATTTGTTCTTGCAACACATCCTAGTGCATTTTGTGGAAGTAATGTATATGCTACATATGCAGGGATCTTTGCAGGTGCATCATATGCTACAAGATAGCCCTGTCGACAAATATAATTTAGTACTTTTTTAGTATCAGCCAAACCATATGGTGAATGGGATTGACATTGTTGAGCGGGTAGAGGTTGTCTCTGATCCCAAGCTTGTGCAGATAAACCTGCAAACATTGCTAACGCAATTAATAATTTTTTCATCCGAATAATCCTTCTAATGTTGCCTGTGGTTTAGCAGACCAACCGATACCGTGTAATATTGTATTCATAGGTTCTAGAAAAGATTTATCAAACATAGTCTCATAATCTATAAACTTTAGTAGATCTAATTCAAGAGGTATTACAGTATTGAATGCTATACAATTTTCGCCGATAGTATTTGGTTCTTTTAAATAAACGAACTTGATCTTATCGCCCTCTTTAATTTGCTCATATTTTTTATCTAAGCCATGTTTCTTAGTATAGAAATTATAAAGCAAGGCTCCTCTGACATGCATCGGAGTTCCTCCCTTATATATATTAGCCTTGTCTGTATACTTATCTATACCATTAACGCCTCGAGGAAATGAGATGTCTTCTGGTTTTAATTTCCTATACTCAGTCTCAAAGTCCATGATATACTTTTGAAGACTATCTTGGTCCGAAGTCAAAACCATTTTAACAGCTTTTCGCAAACCTTCTCTGATTGGTTCGGGTGTAGATGATCTGACGATTTCTAATCCCATGACCTTTAGTTTAGGTTCGGCGTATTTAACACCTTCGTTGTTTAATACATTTAACGCATATCGTTTCTTAGCAACCCACACACCTGTCTCCGCGATTGCTTCTCGCTTGAATGAAATTTTATTATCGAAAGCATTAGTGTATTCAGAAATTTCTCCACATACCTTGTTCAATACTTCCTGAATTTTAGTCTCGCAAATTTGATCTAGTATGTCTACAATTTTTTCTGGTTCTTTACCTTTGTAGAATTTTTCTACAAGAGGAGCAAGGGTAACATAACAAGAATCAGTATCAGAATAAAATGAATACTCAAAATCTTTTGTGCCACATACCTTATTCAAATAATCATTTAATGCTACGCCTACTTTCTGAATAATATACTGACCTGTTAGAGTAATACCTTCAGCAACTCGGTCATCATAAAATCTAAAGAACTCATTTGCCATTGCGCCAAATAAAGAATTCATCTGAATCTTACGAGCCATCTGAAAATTATTATACTTAGATATTTCTTTTAACCAGATTTTATCTTTTGTTTCTTCATACTTTGCCTGAGCAGACAACATCAAATTCTTATACTGTTTTCTATCATCAAATAACTTTTGAACGATCTCAGGAAATATACCTTGCTTGTCATTGGTATAGCATACGCCATTAGATGCCATGCAAATATTCTTTTCTGCTAAGTCCGAAGTATTAACTTTGTTCTCAAGCAAATCACTGACCTTAATATCCAAATAACTTTTTTCTATCGCCATTGTTTCTGGAGACATATTATACTGCATAATGATTGAAGGATACAGACTTGTTGCATCAAAAGAAACAACCCAATCATATTTGCCAGGTCTCGGAGTCTGTACATACGCTCCTGCAATTTGTCTGCCCTGATTACGCTGATTCTGATGAACCATAATATTTTTCTTAAGCAGTTGATTATATAGAATACAATCCCAAGTTCTTACTGCTGAGAAAATATCTACATAGTTACATTTCGCATCATATGCCATTGTTAGAATCAACTCAATAAGTTTCATCTTTTCTTCCAGCTCGTCTACCAGTTCACAATCAATTACGTTATAACGAACAAACTTTTGCCAATCACCTTTCCAAAATTCATTGAACGATGAAAACTCATCATAGTTCAATTTTTCTTTGCCGAGTTCTACTTTAGCAATATGATCCAACTTATATGATTCCTGATTACCATAAGTAAACTTCTTATAAAGATCAAGATAGTCTAGAATAGCAATACCCATTACATTGAATGAAATATTCTCTTTCTTAAATTTAAGTATGTTCTTTTCTTCAACAACCTTCCAAGGAGAAAATTTCTTCAAAGCATCTTCGCCTAGAATTTTGGTGATACGATTACATAGATATGGGATGTCAAAGAACTCCACGTTCCAACCTGTAATGATATGAGGATAATCTTCTGAGATATATTCCAAGAATTGTTTCAACAGATCCACTTCATCTTTACATTGAACATAAGTGTGATTTGCTTGTTCTGGCTTGAAGGGAAACAATCCAAAAGACACAATCTGTTTACTCACGAAATCTCTAGTGGTAATAATCAATACTTTTTCTTGAGGATTCGCAATGTCAGGGAATCCATTTTCTGCAGATGTCTCAATATCCAATGTCCAAATCTTTAATTGAGACATATCAAATTCTACTTCTGCAGGCCATTGCTGAGAAATATATTGATATCCATAATTTGTATTTCCGTAGATTTCGAATCCCTCTACTTCCTTATACATTTTAACATATTCTTTGGCATCATTGATACTTTCGAATTTGATCTCTGCAAGAGGTTTACCATAAAGAGATTTTGCAGTTGCTTTATCCCTGTTCATAGTTGTTGGTACAAATAATGACGGTTTAAACGGTATTCTATCTTGTACAGCGTGGCCGTTATTCAAACCTCTAACCAAAATATTGTTGCCGTACTGATTGACGCTTGTGTAAAACTTCATTGTAAAACCCTTAGGATATAAATATTAGTATTAATTATATTATATAAGCCGTTGAAAGTCAATATAATAAGGAGAAAAAGATGGCTGAACAAACAAAACCCCTATCTAGAAGCGAACGAGAAGCTCTAATTAAAGATAAAGCTGGATGGGTAATTACTGTACTTGCTGCATTCTTAGCTATCAACACATTAATGGGCGGTAGTAATAGTAGTAAAATTCTTAATAACACCATAGAAGCAAACAATACATGGGCTTTCTATCAAGCCAAATCCATCAAGCAAACTTTAACTGAAATGCGATACGACGATGCAGTATCTGCAAATAAAGTAAAGCGAGCAGGGGAATTAAAATCTAAAATGGATAGATATGAATCCGATCCTGCAACAGGAGAGGGTAAAAAGGAACTAATGGCCAAAGCTCGTAAGCTTGAAGAAGATCGAGCAGTAGCTAAATCTAGAAGTCCTTGGTATACATACTCGGGCAGTCTCTTCCAAATTGCTATTGTCTTGTTAACAGCAAGTATTTTAGCAGTTAACATGAGATTGTATTGGGCCAGCATTGGCGTAGGATTAATTGCATTTATATCTATGTCTCAAGCGATTTGGTTATGGATACCGTTTATGTAACAAGTGGATCCGTTTACACTCTTTGCGTTAGCCAACGGGGCAGTTGCGGCTGTTAAGAAGGGTTGCCAACTATATAAAGACATCAAAGGTGCTGCCGGCGAAGTCAAAGCGGTCTTAAAAGATCTTGACGATCAATTCAATAAAGCACATCCTCCAGACAAGCCTGCCTCACCTGCGGCTGTAAAGCAATTAGCAGAAGAAAAAGCTCGTGTTAAAGAATTAAATAAAAAGAGCGAAGACACAACTAACATATATGTAGAGATAGGTGATTACTTAGGCCAATACTATGATGCTTATTTCAAATGCCTAGCTGTACTTGAAGAAGAGGAAAGACGCAGCAAGACTGAAGTATATTCCGGTGATGCAAGTTTAGCTAAACGCGCCCTACAAAGAGTTCTAATGAAAAAACAATTAGAACAAATGGGCACAGAACTTCGCGAATTGATGATATACCAAAGTCCTCCAGAACTTGGCGCATTGTATACTGAAGTTGAATCAATGACCAAAGAGTTAGGTGCTCAACAAAAAATTCTTATTGCTAAACAAATGCAAGCAGAAGCATTTAAAGCTAAGCAACGTAAAGAACGAATGGCAAAATATCAATTTGAATTTGCTCTAGGTATCGGCGCTCTTACAGTAATGCTTTTTATGGGAGGCGTATTTATGTATATTGCATACGACGCACAGACCCGTTGGGGCAACTATATTAACAGACCAAATAATTTTCGAGAACAAGAACAAGCTATAAGAAAACAAGAATGGTTTGAGCGTCAAAAGAAAATACAAGAATACGAAGAGTTTTTAAAAGCAAAACGAAGACGGGAAGAACAACAAAATGAAACCTGAAACTGAAACATTAATTTTGGTTATTGGTTCTTTATTTGGATTCTTTTTAATACCCACAATGCTAATAGTATTGCATGCATATTTGCTTGCTATACTTTTTATTGGGCTAATGATATCTACAATCGGGTTAACCATCTATTATGGTTATATTGAATTGTTACCGATAGTAAGAAAAAAACATTTACATGATCAAGAAATCGAAGATAGGTTTCACGGAGACCCTAATAAGATTAAATTCTATAAAGGGTTTATGAATTTTTTTGCAGGTAATCTAGATCAAAAAGGACTACAACATTGGTTTGAAAATCATCCAACAAAACTCAAAAAATAAAAATGTCAAAATCTTTTTTAGATGAACTTCGAATACAAGTAGAAGAAGCTGCCAGTATGGGGTTTTTTCTTTTAGTAGTAAGCCTCCTAATAGCAATCGCAATGATTGTACTAGGAGGAGTCTTCTTACTTACTAGACGGTAAATTGCCAGTCACAATTTGAATCCCCGATTCAAAGATTGAATTATATTGATTCAACACATCGTCTGCTAATTCTGCAGTCCATACTAAAGACTTTTTATAAATCTCTATACTATGGTCTGCAGTATATGCAGCATATGGAATCAAAGCCATCGAATGTTGATCAGGGGTTGATTTCGAAGAAACCAACATAACAGCACATGGTTTGTCAACCGTGATTCTGTCATCATGTGGTCCCGATGGCTTCATATCACCAATCACTTCCTCGCCTGTGACGAGTTTAATTACTTTAATTGTCATTACATATCCTTAATTTAAATATAATATATATGCTTATTCATTTTTGAATTATACTCTAAAGTTAGTCTCTCTACATCACCAGGATGTGAAGGATTACGGGCAATAATATATTCTTCTAGATCAGAACCGTAACTTTTTTTAAAGACTGAGGTAAGTAATTGCTTGATATATTTTATCATTATAGATTCCTTTCCAAAGGATCTTCTGTTAGCAATTGGGCTTTTCCGGTTTTAGAGGGTGTATCTTCTTGAACATCTTTAACCTCAATTTTCTTGGGTTTCTTATGTTCTGGAATTATGCGTTCCAAGAAGATTTTTAGCATGCCATTTAACATAGCTGCATCTTTTACTTCAACTGTGTCATCTAAAGCAAATGATCTAGTAAAGTTTCTACCTGCAATTCCTTTAAACAGGAATGTATCAGTATCATCTGTGCTTTGTACATTACCCTTTACAAGCATTTTACCATCAGCCAATTCAATCTCAATGTCTTGCTTAGCAAAGCCAGCGACAGCCAGTTCAATAACATACGTGTTATCGCCTGTTTTCTTGATATTGTATGGAGGATAGTTGGGAATGTTTTTTGTCAGGTCATCGTGCATCTTTGCGATGCGATTGAATTGATCATCGAAACCGATAAAGAATTTATCGAAGTCTTTGAAGCCTGGACCGAATACAGATAAGTGTGTCATAGTTTTCTCCTATTAAGCGAGTTAAAAATTACTACCCTTGCGGCGTAGCGTAGTGACGGTTTTATTGGGATCCGCCAACCCTCGTCCATCCCATCCCTGGGATAAAATTATTTATTACTAGTGTTTAACTTTTTCTTACCAATGTTATACTTTGTTTCCAATTTCCAATCATCTTTCTCCTTATGAGAAATGACTTTAATTTGGGACAAAGGAGCATAGTCTGTAAAATTCTCAGCATTACTAATAACTATCAAACCCCAATCTACTAGTAATTTTGCGATTGTGTTTCTTCGTTGTAAATCGTTTTCTGATAGGTCAGCGGTCTTTCCATCCAAAGCAAAAAGCTCTTTAAAATGCACAATAAAATATCTACCCTGTTTGTGTAGTATGTGGCATGATTGATATAGAGTTTTGTCCTTCCTAGAAGCGACACCTATACGTGTTAGAGTTTCTCTTACTTTTAAAAAATCGTCTGGTTCAGATAGTACTACTTCCAAAGGGACATATCCCGGGAAGTTAATGTGTATGATATCAGTACTCATTCTTTCCACCTTTTGTTATTCTTCTTTTCATTTCATCAATAATCGAATCGTTTAGAAGTGGGAGTACTTGTTTGGCTTTTTCTGTGCTGTAACCATAGTATTCTTTTATGACTTCCAAATCATCGATTTTCTCAGCCTTGATCCATTTATTAAATCTTTTCTTAGGCCTAATGATATTTATTAAAAAATGAAATTGAAGAATTTTGTCCAGGTGGGGACGAGAATTCATTTCGTTTGCGGGGATTACTGTATCGTGACCATATGATAAACCCTTATTAATGATAAAGGGATTATACTGTTTTTCCGACCAATCGTCAACTATCAGATTATCTTTGCTATAATGTATAGCATTGATAAAATCAAACGGCGTTATTGCTGGAGCTTTGTATGGTTCAATCTCAGGCTTTACTACAGGGGTTCCGAATAGGCTCATAACACCATCCTTAGTAATCCTATAGAATCAATGGTTACTAGGAGCATATAGTTAGCCAGCATACCAAATGATTTCCTAGTGTAAGCAGCCCAAGCGTACATAGCACAACCCACAATCCATATAGGATAAAGAACAAATAGGGGTGGATTTGGTACCGTGGATGCCATCGTAATAGAACACCCGATAGATATAGCCCAAGCAAACAACTCAATAAAAAAACGAAACCTATTACTAGTATAATCATTGCGAATCCAATCAAAGGTGGGTCTAAATAACTCTATCATTTGAATTCCACCGCAGCCATGATCTCAGTCAAACACGCTACTAGATTAATTTCTTGATCTGCGCAGAATGCTGCCTTGTACTGATAATCTGCAAGCAGAAGAACTAATTGAGGAACCTGTTGGACATGATCTGTTAATGTATCATACAGTTTTCTAAAGATCGTACCAGGATCATTATCTAAGTTATTAACAACCCATGTTCGCATCTTCTTCCAATCGCCATCTTTAAGCGATGCAATTAATTCTTGCATATTGGATTCGTTAAGGCTTACAAAAATACCCTCATCAATTCTACCCGATGCTGCATATCTTTGTAGCTCATTTAATACCCGACGATAATCAGGAAAATGTTTCTCAATTACCTTTGCAATAACTTTACCATCTGCTTCTATCTTTTCGATAGACATGATTTCATTCACACGCTTGAAGAATGCAGATGCAATCTTAGGCTTCTCTGCTTTAGGAAGTTTAAATTCAATGACCGCAGTTCTAGAATGAAGCGGAGGAATGATTCTATTCTTAAAGTTACAAGTTAAGATGAACCGACAGTTTGCTGAGAATTCTTCTATAAATGCTCGTAATGCAGGTTGTGTAGAATTAGGATTCAAATAATCTGCCTCGTCTAAAATAACAACCTTTGGCTTACCACTGAATGATACAGTGGATGCAAACTGTTTAATCTTAGTGCGAAGAACATCAATGCCCGATTCTTCTGAACCGTTAATGATGATATAATCTGTTTCTAACTCTTCACATAGTGCTCGGGCAACTGTGGTCTTGCCCATACCTGCGCCACCGCAAAGTAGCATATTTTGAATCTCACCTTTGGCAACCATCTCTTGAAAGATAGACTTTTGATCCGCAGGTAAAATACAATCTTCTAGTTTGCGTGGCCGATACTTTTCAACCCACAAAAATTCATTTTCACGATAATCCATAATAACCTCATAATATAATAAATCAATTTCAGGGAAGTCTTACTTCTTTAACATCTTGAAGTTCTTTAATACGATTTTCTAATACACCAATTGCTGTATTGAAATGCCCTGTACCTTCTTCCAAAGGATTAAAGTAAAATCGTTTAAGTGTTTCTACTTCTGTTTGAAGTACTGCAACATATTCATCTCTAGTTGTATTAAATGGTTTCATATCACACCACCGAATCAGGTTCCATTGCGATAAAATATTCCAATGCTTTTGTAGCATGTTTAAAATGGAATGCTTTCTTTTTAGAAATTGTAACTGTATAAGCATCAGGAACAATCTTAAAGTTTTCTACTGCCATATGGCAATCAAAACTATGTTCGCTCTTACCAATAATTTTCTTATAGGTATTTGCAGTATCATTTTTCTTATCACCGATAGTCAAATTAACATCTCCACCCTTACCAGAAATTGTGATAGTAGGTGCACCCGTAATAGCAGCTGCTTTAATAATCATACCAACATCATCTGAGGTCAAGCTAAACTGATAATGATTATCTACTTCAATACTCTTGTCCGGAGCTGCTACAATAACAGTAGGGCTAGAATAAAAATACTCAAACTTACCATTGTCTTTTGAGATGGTCAAACTCTTTTCACCGAATTCAACATTCTGATTCTCCATCAATGTTAGCAAAGCCAACAAAGAATTTAAATCATATACTGCGACTTCTGTTGGAAAGTCTTCTGCTACATCTGCTTTCGCAAAAATATTCTTAGCAGTACTAATTGTGGACAATGTCTTGCCCTTGCGAATCAAAATGTTACTATTGATCGCAGCAAAGTTCTTTAGAACTTGGATCGTTTCATTACTAAATTGCATTATTTAATCTCCTTGGTTTCAATGTCATGCGTATATAAAAGCATTAATGCATAGTGTAACACCTTTAGTACGTCTTGTCTATTCCTTCCGGCTTTCTTTCCGTATCTTTGGGCATACTTAATTATATTCCCAACCGTAAAGCCTACGCCGTGACCTGCATCAATTACGAATTCGGTTGTTTGGAATTTATTTTGCGAATAATGTTCGCCATATGTTTTGTCAATGTACTCTTTAAGTTCTTTTAAAAGAGTTTCTTCATTATATTTGTATTCTGTCATTTTACACTTTCAAATTTCTGTTGATGTAATTTTATTCTATCTTTCCAATATTCCAATGTCACCATATCTCTATTTAGTTCAAGCACAGGTAAAGAATTAATATCCTTACACACGTTCCAATCAGTTATAATAATAGCACCCATCTCTTGATATAAAGGATCTAAATCAGAAGTCATTACTATAGGTATACTATTACACACAATCGATTCTACAAATCTATGAGAATCTAATGCGTTACCTCGAGGACAGCAAGAATACTTAGATATAGATAGTAATGTTAGAAAATGACTATAACTTATTCTATCTTTTAAATTTAAAATGCCGTCGCCATATAAATTATTTAAATCTGATCTACTATTATGAGTATCTCCAAATGGAGTTATAACTAAAGGTATAATTTTTTCTACAGGCAAATCTATATAGTCCAAAAAACTATTAGGTCTTTTATCCCCTAGTTCAGTAAACCCCATTGGTATTTGTAAAAATCTTTCGTCATATTTTTTAAAATTATGTCCAGACCAGCTTACAACTTTGGTTTGTAAAATGCGATTTACTGTTGAATCATTTAAAAGCCTATCAGCATTACCTGTTAATAAATGGTAAGGTACAGATATATTTGCAAGTATATCTACACATTGATCTAACAAATCTGCATTAACAAATATAGTATCATATGGTTCTACTTTAGTCCAACCAATTGGTTTATTGTGCGCAACAGTAACACCCCATCCTTTATAGTAATCTACAGAATGGTCTAATATATAATCTGCAAGAGCGGGTAAACTATTATATCTAATATAACTAAATTTACCGCCCTCGATATAATACTGATTCATTAATACCTAGACTTTCGTTCAACAATAATAGCCGGGCGTCCGCTGAATACTGCTCTATGATATGCGTCTTCAAAATCATTACCTGTGACAGGATCATATACGGGGATACTAACAGCAGCTTTAAACATATTTGTAAAGTCTTGTGTATGTGTAATACCTGAATAGAATGGTCCTGCATCTGCAGTAACAGCTCTAATAATTACTGGTACTTTATATTCGCCATGTGATATACGTTCAATCTTATCAATATGGTTTACAATAGCATCCATTGCAACTAGAATAAAATCATGTCGTTCAATATATAGTACAGGTTTATATCCTTCAAAACTCATACCTATACAAAGTCCTGCCATTAAATTTTCAGCAACAGGTGTTTCCAATTTCTGATTATCTGGTACATTCTTCAATGTACCCATGGCATTTCCACCTGGGGCATTGTTAACATTATACCCAACAAAGATAAAACCTTCATTGCCTAACTCTGTCATAACCTTTGTTGCTGTTTCTTTATAACTTAAATTAGATGTAGTAGTTGCAGGATAAGATATTTCGGGCAACTTTGGAAAGTAATCATCATCTGTTTTCTTAACAGCTTTAGACAAATCAATCATGCCAGGTTTTCTTGCATGTGGATATGTAATGTTATAGTAGTACTTAATTACAGAGGGCGAATTCCAAACATAATCTGCTTGCTTGCCCCAGCGCTCTTCATTAGAAGCTTCTACAGAACGGTTATTATTTTCAATAACAAATTTACAAGGTAAATCCCAACCATCTACATAGCGAATTGCCTCATATGTATGACCGTTGTCTTCTGTGCCATCGCCAATAAAACACCATACCTTTTTGTCTGAGCCTTTACGCTTTAGTGCCCAAGCAATACCTGCAGCAATAGCAGGGGTACCGCCAATAATAGCAGAACAAAAAAAGTTTCTATCGCGATCATAGATAAACATACTACGACCATTTAAAATTCTATCCTCAACAACCTCCGGAGGAATACCATGAAGCAAAGCATGATAATGACTACGATGATTAGAAATAACATAGTCACCTTCTTTAATATCTTTGAAAATATCAATTAGTTCTTTTTCATTTCCGCCAGATAGATGAAACAGAAAAGGTAGCTTATTATCTAAATATAATTCTCCGATTCTATCTTCAAAAGCAATAAGCTCTTGTTCTGTCCAAGTCTTTCTCATTCTTACTCCTTAAAATTAATAACTATTCTACCGGCTTCTCCATTTCTCATCATTGAGAAGCCTTCATTTATTTTATTCAATCCTATAGTATGTGTAACTAATTTGTTTGCCATACTTAAATTATTTTTGACATGCTTTACAATATTTGGAAGATCTACATCAGGTACAAAATTGCCACCATCTGAACTAAATATTTTAATCCCGTCAAATATAGATAGTGCATTTTTCAATACTAAATCTGTTCCTATTCTAGGCTGACCCACAAGTATCAAAGAACCTTTCTTTTTAATTAAAGAAAATCCTTTAGAGATAACATCCACATTTCCTGTAGTATCTACAACATAATCATATTTGTCCGTACTTAAATTATCCAATGTAGAAAATGCTGCGCCAAATTCTTTAACATATGCTTCTTTAGATTCATATTTGTCTACTACAACTACACTAGTATTATATAATACTTTTAGCCAGAATGCAATAGTTAAACCTAGTCCTCCAGCTCCAGTGATCAAAACAGATGAATCAGGTTTGATGTCCGATTTAACTATACCATATGCTGTAGATAAAGCACATCCCATCAATGGATATAAGTTTGTTAAATCGGAATCAAAATCAACTTTGGTTACTCTATTTTCAGCAACAATAGTTTGTTCTGCGAATGTAGTAACAGGCCCCGATCCTACTATACCCAATTTACTAAAATATTTTCCACCAAAGCAATCACAGCCGCTTCCAACTTTCCAATGTAATACTACATAGTCTCCGACTTTTACTGTAGTAACATCTTCACCAAATGCAATAACTTGACCAAAACCTTCGTGCCCCATAAAATGAGGTAGGTATTTATCCTGCCCCTTTACTGCATCTATCTCATTAATTTGTGCGCCACATAAACCTGAGGTAATCATCTTTACAAGAACTTGACCTTTGCTTGGTTGTTCTGTACTGAATGTTTCTAGGGATAGAGGTTTATAGTGTTCTCGTAACACTGCTGCTTTAAATTGTGCCATATTATCTTCCAAATAAATCTTCTTTGTTTGCTCTATATTGTATACCAGAGGAAACAAATTTTGCAGCTAATTTATTTGCATAATCAACACTGCTCATAAATGAATATCCTTCAGAGAAACAATAACTTAATACTGCGAGAACGGAATCTCCTGCTCCGCTTAATTCTTTAACTTCAACCTGTTCTGCTTTAGAATGAATGAGACCTTCATCTCTATCAAAAGCATATATACCTTCATTACCTGCAGTAATAACTATTTTTTGTATATTAAGTTTATCACAAATTATTTTACATGCACTTTCCATATCATGATCTGGTGCATATCTTAATCTGATTTTTTCAAATTCATACTTATTTGGTTTAATGATTGTGCATCCTGCATAACAACTTAGATCATCTTTTTTTGTATCTACGTATATTGGTATGTTGTTTGTATTACCATATTCTATAATAGCATGTGCAAGTTCTTTAGTAACAACACCTTTTTTATAATCAACAATTATGATGTTATCTATATCTTTACTATTGGCAATATATTCTATAATACCAAGTTCAATTTCTGGTAGTATATCTTTAATTGTTTCATGGTCATATCTCAATAAGTGAGTATTTTTATACTCAGAAATGAGTCTAGTTTTAACTGAAGTTTTTCTTTCATGTTCAGCAAGAATTATAGGTTTACAATTACTATGAAATTGGTCACCAAAAGAGTGATACATATCTTTAAATTCTGTACCAGTGACAGTAACAAATTCACACGTATGTCCGAGAGAACATATATGGGCAACAACATTATATGCGCCGCCCAACATATCAATTTCTTTATCTACATCTAATACTAATGTAGGTGCTTCTGCAGATATTCTATTTGCGTTTCCGTAAATAAATTTATCAAGGATTAGATCGCCAATAACCAAGTGGTGTTTGTTCATAATTAACTAAGTTCCATTCTAAACGGGTATCAATTGTTTTAAAGTCATCTCGCACATCATGAAAATAGCGAGCACATATAG
>Ga0114968_10001029_pt1 | contig 21217 bp, 20 predicted proteins | sample M_130807_EF_Meta_FD_87020 | JGI IMG/M metagenome (GOLD analysis project Ga0114968, IMG submission 87020) | Freshwater microbial communities from Lake Montjoie, Canada to study carbon cycling - M_130807_EF_MetaG | ecosystem: Environmental > Aquatic > Freshwater > Lake | place: Lake Montjoie...
ATAAATTAGCGAAATACGGGTTAGCTTTCGAAAAACGTCCTTAAAAATAGAAAATATATTGTCAATGCAAACGATTGACCTAGAAGATTTCAAAAAAATCGACTTTCGCGTAGGAACTGTACTGCGGGTGGAGCTTTTTGAAAAAGCACGTAAGCCTGCCTATCAGGTGTGGGTAGACTTGGGTCCGGAGTTAGGAATCAAAAAATCCTCCGCCCAGCTGACAGTCCACTACAGCCCGGAAGAATTGCTTGGCAAGCAAGTGCTTTGTGTGTGCAACCTTGCTCCCCGTCAGGTGGCAGACTTCATGTCGGAGGTACTCATTACGGGGTTTAGCAGTACCGAAGGAGGCATCTGGATTGCTACTTCCGATCAGTCTGTTCCCAATGGTGCTCTCCTACACTAGGGAAGGTAAATAGTAAGTCCCGAGTCGGTAAGCTCGTTGCGGTAGACGGGTAGTGCGGAACAGTACCCGGATCGGACATCTCCTGTTTTCAGATCAAAGCGATACTGGTGAAGGGGGCAGATGATCTCACCGGCACCATTGATATTGGCTTGTCCTAGATCGGCGCCTCGGTGAGGGCATTGGATATCGAAAATATGGAGGACGTCGCCAATCCGTAGTATCGCCAATCGCTTTTCTCCTGCCGCCAGTTTTTTGATTTTGCGTTCGGGGATGGCCTGGAGGACTTCTTCTTTGCTATTGCCAAATTGGAAGGTGTGCATGGGCTCAAGGGGATTGGGTCTTTGTTAAAAAAAGAGCGCTTGGTTTTTCGTGGAATCTTTTTCAATTTCCACCTTCTATCGTCAATTCCCTAACCCTCCATGAAAAAATTCCTTCTTATACCATTTTTGTTTTTTGCGCTTTCCCTCTCCGCCCAACAGGTAGAAGGAGCCTGGAAACTCATCAGCCAAAACCAAGTTCCGGTATCCGGGCAAGAGTTTATCAAGATCTACCAGGAAAATTACTTTGCCTTTGGGGTGAAGAACCTGGCGGACAATGCCTTTGTAGGAGCCGGTGGTGGGCCTTATTCGGTGAGTGCAGGAAAGCTCCAGGAGACCCTTGAATTTTTCACGCTCAATCCCGAAATCATTGGGATGGTCACTTCCTTTGACGCACGTTTGGAAGGCAAGAAATTGACTCTGTCGGGCACTACTCCCAAAGGGCCACTGGTAGAGGTCTGGGAAAAGGTATCGGATGCCAAAGATGACCTGACGGGCAACTGGGTGATTACGGGTAGAAAGCGAGAGGATCAAATTCAGCGTTCCACCCCAGGCGCGAGACGAACGATCAAAATCCTGAGTGGAGGGAGATTTCAGTGGGTGGCCTTCAACTCTGAAACCCGCGAATTTTCGGGTACGGGCGGAGGAGCCTACACTGCCAAGGACGGAAAATACGTGGAAACGATTGCTTTTTTCTCAAGAGATAACTCCCGCGTGGGTGCAAGCCTTGGCTTTGATTACCAAGTGATCGATGGCGAATGGCACCACAGTGGACTTAGCTCGACAGGGCAACCGATTTTCGAAATCTGGACACCTTATGCGATAGGCTACAAGCCAGCGAAGTAAAAGGGTTTAATGGTTCAATTTATGTTTTTCACAACCCAGCGCGTCGGAGGGAGGAATAATTTTTAATTTTTTTATCATTGCGCACCTCCGGAGCGCGCCTGTCAATTGTGGTATTTTTTCTATTAACATATTGCCCCCGCAATGAAGCGGGGCAGGCTCCGCTGGGTCAAGGAGTGCTATTTGGTATACTCAAATTGCGAATCTATAGCCGCTCCAGAGGAAGTTTACCCCGCAGAATTGCGGGACGAAATGTTAATAGAAATATTGAAAAAGAATGTTTGCGTGCTCCAGCGGAGCACAATAGGAATAGAATGGAGATAATCGATTTTCTTTTTGCTCCAGAAGAGCAATATTTTGTTAAAAAACAATTTTCTCCGCATAGAAGCACAAGATGGGCCTATGAGGAATACAATCCTTTCAATTTCTCGAGGGTGTAATCAATCTCCTCCATTGTGGTAAATCTGCTGAAGGAAAACCGGACTACATCTCGGTCTGCAGGATGCTGCAAGGCCCGCATCACGTGGGAACCTACCGATGCACCGGAGCTACAGGCGGAGCCTCCCGATGCCGAGATGCCTTCCAAATCCAAGTGAAATAGAAGCATTCCCCGGTTGGATTCTGAAGGGGGAAGGCTGACGCTCAGGACAGTATACAAACTCTTTCGTAAGTCTGCCGAACAGCCGTTGAAGGCGATCCCAGGAATTTCTTGGCCTAATTTTTCGATGAAGTATCCCTTTAGGTTTTCAATGTGGCTGCGGTGCGCGGCAAGCTCCTCGAGGGAAATTTCCAGGGCTTTGGCAAGGCCGATGATGCCGATTACATTTTCTGTTCCTCCACGCATGTTGCGCTCCTGAGCTCCACCATGGATGAAGGGATGGATTTTCTTGTCTTTGCGTACATACAAAAAGCCTACGCCCTTAGGTCCATGAAATTTATGTGCGCCAGCGACGAGTGCATCCACAGGAAGTGTGGATAAATCATGGCTGTAATGCCCCATGGTCTGTACGGTGTCCGAATGAAAAAACGCCCCATGTGCTTGGGTCATTTGGCCAATCCGCTCCAGGTCGTTTAGGTTGCCGATTTCATTGTTGCCCTGCATGAGGGATACCAAGCTTTTTGGATTCTTTTTGAGGAGTTCCTCCAGCTGGGCTAGGTCAATTTCTCCTTTGTCGTTGACTTCGAGTAGGCTAAGTTGTACCTGCCCTTTCTTGGCAAGCATCTCCAGGGTATGGAGTACGGCATGGTGCTCCAAGGGTGAGGTGATGGCATGACTGATGCCGTGTGATTCAATGCCACAAACTAGTGCGGTATTGTCTGCCTCGGTACCTCCTGAAGTAAAGAAAATTTCCGAAGGGCTAGCCTGCAGCAGTTCGGCTACTTTTTTACGTGCCTTTTCAATTGCCGTACGAACCTCTCTTCCATGGCTGTGCACCGAGGAAGGATTGCCAAAGTGACCACGCATAAATGGCAACATGGCTTCGATCACGCGATCGTCCATTGGAGTTGTTGCGGCATTGTCGAGGTATACGTGCTTCATAGAATGCAGTTAGGCGAGGCAAAAACTTAGCTCAAGGTTACATTTACGACTTCCTTGATGTCTTGCATGATCTTTTTGGCAAGGTGCTCCGCTTTTGCTTCCGAGTCAGACTCCGAGTAAATGCGGATGATGGGCTCAGTGTTGGACTTCCGAAGGTGCACCCATTCTTTTTCAAATTCAATTTTCACCCCGTCAATGTCGATGATTGGGTGGCTTTTGTATCGCTCCTTGATTTTCAACAGGATGTTATCCACATCCAAGTTGGGCGTAAGCTCAATTTTATTTTTGGAAATCGAGTAGTTGGGATAGCTCGCACGTAGCTTGGAGATGGACTTGCCATACTTGGCCAAGTGGGTCAAAAACAAGCCGATGCCTACCAAAGCATCTCTGCCATAATGTGATTCAGGGTAGATGATGCCACCATTGCCTTCTCCACCGATAACTGCCTCTGTGGCCTTCATCTGGTTAACTACGTTGACTTCCCCAACGGCTGAAGCACTGTAGGTGCCTCCTCGCTTTTCGGTGACATCTCGCAGAGCACGGGTGGAGGATAGGTTGGAAACCGTGTTGCCCGGTGTCTGAGAAAGCACGTAATCAGCGACGGCTACTAGGGTGTATTCTTCGCCAAACATGGATCCGTCCTCGTTGACTAGCGCCAAGCGATCCACATCTGGATCCACAACGATACCTAGATCGAAATTTCCATTTTCCAATTTCTTGGCGATATCTCTTAGATTTTCTGGGAGTGGCTCGGGATTGTGCGGGAAGTTGCCGTCTGGGGTACAGAACATTTCCTCTACTTCGCTGACCCCTAGGGCGCGCAAAAGTTTTGGAACAACAATTCCTCCTGTAGAGTTGACCGCATCCACCACAATTTTAAAATTACGTGCCTTGATGGCTTCAACATCCACGAGTTCAAGGTCCAACACATGCTGGATGTGTCGATCCATGTAGTCGTCAATAACACTGTATTTGCCAAGCTTGCGAACTTCGGCAAAAGTAAAATCTTCGGTTTCGGCTTTGGCCAGGATGGACTTTCCTTCTTCGTCTGAGATAAATTCGCCTACTGCATTGAGTAGTTTCAGCGCATTCCATTGGGCGGGGTTGTGGCTGGCGGTGAGGATAATGCCTCCACCTGCATTTTCCCGAGGCACAGCAAACTCTACCGTAGGGGTAGTGCTTAGTCCGAGGTCGATCACGTCGATGCCTAGGCCTTGAAGGGTGGCTGCTACCAATCTAGAGACCATGTCGCCAGACAGGCGGGCATCTCTTCCAATGACAACTTTGGCATTGCCGGTTGTTTCCAGCACCCAAGCGCCATAGGCAGCAGTAAATTTGACAACATCAATGGGGGTGAGGCCTTCGCCTGGCTTGCCGCCAATGGTTCCTCGAATTCCAGAGATAGATTTGATTAAAGACACGAATTTTGGTTTTGTATGTTAAAAATAGTTGGCTACGCTAGAAAAACTTACTTGAATTTGGCCATCACTTTGTCCACCTCATTGTCTGGGTTGGCGCAGTTGCTTGTGGCATCCACAGTCTTCCCGCACAAGTTGCAAGTGATTCCCTCCTTGTTGAGGTAGGGACTTTGCGATGCACAGGTTCCTTTGAATTCGCCATTTTTAAGAAAAATCAGCCTTACGGACATCAGAACAAAGAAAAGTGCTAGGAAGCCTAGCGTGATCAAGAAAGTTGTCATACCCGATTAATTTGCGCAAATTTAATGCTTTACTTTGAAAACGTTTACACTGAAAGGATAGTTTCTACATCATGTTTAACTTGAGTTCTCGAGCCGAGCAATTGGCTGCTTTTGATCGCCTATTGACCATCATGGATGAGCTGCGTGCGCAATGTCCTTGGGACAAAAAGCAGACCACGGAAAGCCTCCGCCACCTGACCATTGAGGAGACTTTTGAGCTTTCGGATGCCATTATGGAAGGCAATCCAGAGGAAGTCAAAAAAGAAGTGGGGGACCTGCTCCTCCATCTTGTTTTTTATACCAAAATCGGTTCGGAACAGGGCCACTACGACATCCGCTCGGTGATTGATTCCCTCTGTGAGAAATTGATCCGCCGCCACCCGCACATCTATGGGGATGCGGTGGCCGAGGATGAAGATGCGGTCAAGCAAAACTGGGAGAAAATCAAGCTCACCGAAAAGGGCAATACCTCAGTGCTGGGAGGGGTTCCGAAAAGTTTGCCCGCCCTCATCAAAGCCATGCGGATCCAGGAAAAGGCGCGTGGCGTAGGCTTTGACTGGGAGGAGCCCGAGCAGGTCTGGGAGAAGGTGGAGGAAGAAATGGGTGAGTTTCATGCCGAATTCAATGCTGCGGAGGGGAAGGAAATCGACCGAGAGAAGGCTGCTGGAGAATTTGGAGACCTGCTATTTTCGCTCATCAACTACGCCCGATTTATTGACATCAATCCGGAGGAGGCCTTGGAGCGAACCAACATCAAATTCATCTCCCGGTTTCAGTACCTGGAACAGGCAGCCAAAGCAGCAGGCAAAAATCTAAGCGACATGAGTCTGGCGGAGATGGATGTGTATTGGGAAGAAGCAAAGAGAGAGGCAAGAGATTAGAGACAAGAAGCAAGAGATTAGAAACAAGAAACAAGAGATTAGAAACAATAGAAAATTACGAAATACTATGCACGAGTTTTATGCTTCTCAGCGGCAATGTCTCGTTTCTTGCCTCTTGCCTCTGAGAATTAATGTTGAATGCCGAACGCCCAGTGCAGTATGTCGAATTGGGGATTAGTGGAATATAGGGATGTCATATCACCACGAATAAAGTCTCGTTTCTTGCTTCTCGGCTCTTGTTTCTTGCATCTTGGCTCTTGTATCTTGCTTCTATTAATGTAAAATCTTATGACTAAACAAATAATCTTCACCCATGAAGCTCCGGCACCAATTGGGCCGTATTCGCAAGCGGTACTTGCAGGCGATACGCTCTATGTGTCGGGGCAAATCGCACTAGACCCTGAGACAGGAGAGCTGGTCAATGAAAACATCACCGAGGAGACACATGCGGTCATGAAAAACATGGAAGCGGTACTCCGAGCAGCAGGCTTTAGCTTCGCCCAGGTGGTCAAATGCACCATTTTTATTCGAGACATGGGTCAATTTGGCGCCATCAACGAGGCCTATGGGCAATATTTTAAGTCCGATCCCCCTGCACGGGAGACGGTTGAAGTAAGTAAACTTCCAAAAAATGTGCAGGTGGAGATTTCCTGCATTGCAGTAAGGTAAGGGATGAATTGGCTGCCATTTGGTCGGGAAACCCTCGTCAGCGCCTTGTCCAAGGAGGAGGTCTTGGATCGCTTGGCGGCGGTCACAAGAGGTACTCGGACCGAAGGGCTGCCAGAGATTCGGCCCCTATTCAATGGGCGAGTGGAGGCGGATGGGTTTCGCCTTTCGCGAGTAATTGAAAAAGGGGATAACTTTCTTCCGCTACTGCTGGGAAAGGTGGAGGACACGCCTCGAGGGAGCATTATTTTTGTTTGCTACCAGCTCTTTTCGACTACGCGTTTTTTTCTTTGGTTTTGGACACTGGTCCTACTGGCCTTTTCCCTTTTTTTCTTTTTGGCAACGAATCAATTCCTTCAAGGGGGAGGTTGCCTGCTCCTAGTAGGGATCAATTATGGGTTGGCGGTGTTCTTCTTCCATCGGCAGCTGGTACCTAGCAAAAAACTTTTCCAAGAAGTGATCAATTTTCCTACGAGTAAGGTCGAATCCTCTCGCTAGCTGTAGGCAAAAAGGGACTTTGGATGTACCTTTGTGCTCCATTATTCACCTTTTATTTCGACTACCATGTCCATACGCATTGAAAAAGATACCATGGGGCCTGTGGAGGTTCCGGCTTCAGCTTACTGGGGAGCGCAGACGCAGCGTTCCATCAATAATTTTAAGATTGGCGGCGTACAAAACCGCATGCCTGTAGAAATCATCCATGCCTTTGCCATCTTGAAGAAGGCTGCAGCGTTGACCAATACGGAGCTTGGAGTTCTAGAAGCCTCCAAAGCGGAGATTATTGCCCAGGTTTGTGATGAGGTACTGACTGGACAGCACGACAGCCAGTTCCCCTTGGTCATCTGGCAGACTGGTTCGGGCACCCAGTCCAACATGAATGCGAATGAGGTGATTGCCTACCGCGCACATGTACTGTTGGGAGGAGCCTTGGATGATGTGAAAAAGAAAATCCACCCCAACGACGATGTCAACAAGTCCCAGTCTTCCAACGATACCTACCCTACGGCAATGCACATTGCAGCTTTCAAGATGGTCGCTGAAACGACCATTCCTGGAGTGAAGCAGCTTCGCAACACGCTAGCAGCAAAGGCAGAAGCCTTCAAGCAGGTGGTAAAAATTGGCCGTACCCACTTTATGGATGCTACCCCATTGACTCTTGGACAGGAGTTTAGCGGCTATGTAGCCCAGTTAGACCATGGATTGCGCGCAGTAAACAATACGCTATCCCACCTGTCAGAACTTGCCTTGGGCGGTACGGCAGTGGGTACCGGATTGAACACCCCACAGGGCTACTCCGAGTTGGTGGCGAAGAAAATCGCTGACCTGACAGGTCTCCCTTTCGTGACGGCGCCCAACAAGTTTGAGGCCCTAGCCGCCCACGATGCGATGGTGGAAACTCACGGAGCGTTGAAGCAACTAGCAGTTTCCTTGATGAAAATCGCCAACGACATTCGCATGCTTTCTTCTGGCCCGCGTTCGGGGATTGGCGAAATCTTGATTCCTGAAAATGAGCCAGGATCCTCCATCATGCCGGGTAAGGTCAACCCGACTCAGGTAGAGGCGATGACCATGGTGGCAGCTCAGGTGATGGGCAATGATGTTGCGATCAGCATTGGCGGAGCAAATGGTCATTTTGAACTGAACGTATTTAAGCCACTCATTGCGGCCAACTTCCTACAGTCGGCTCGCCTAATTGGGGATGCTTGCGTTTCTTTTGATGTGAACTGTGCGGTAGGTATTGAGCCGAATACGCCAATGATTCAGCGGCATTTGGAAAACTCCTTGATGCTGGTGACAGCTTTGAATCCGTACATTGGCTATGAAAATGCAGCGGCTATCGCCAAAAAAGCACACAAGGAAGGAACGAGCTTGCGTGAGGCAGCCCTGAGTTTGGGTTTGCTCACTTCAGAGCAGTTTGACGAGTGGGTCAAGCCTGAAGACATGATTGGAGGCTTGAAGTAAGGGAAGCCATTTGGGTAACGCTTTTTAAAGTTATCGAAAATTCCTGCTGTGGTTTTTACTGCAGCGGGGATTTTTATGGGTTTGCGTACTTTTCTATCGATTTTTTAATTGTATTTTTTCTAGTTTTTACTATATTTAACTCGTGTTTTATTCAAATCTGCGGGCTTTTCCCACAGGAAGGAAAACTAGTTTATCATGAAAGCAGCGCTATTTTTTGTTGGCTTATTTTTCTCTTGCCTTACTCTTCTGGCCCAATCGGAGCAGGATTCAGTTGACAGGTTTGATTGGATAAAAATAAATCCCAAGGAGTCCTATGCGGATTTCGCTTGGGAGGTTTTGCCCCAGGGGATCACGCAAGCCATGGTGGAATCCTTGGTGGCCTCTCCATACATTACCAGCGAAGATCCCATCACCTTATTGGTTTTCGAGGAGCAGCTTTTAGCGTTGATAGCCTGTAGGTTTGAAGTATTGAAGTGGACGGGAGACCGTTGGGACAACTTGTATAAGGGTGTGGGTTCGGGCTTCAACTGCCATGCACATTTTTTTGTACGAGATGGAAAATTGTATTCGATGGGGCGCTATGGATTTTGGAAAGGGCACAGCGAATTACTCTGGTTTGATTTTGAAGAAGGAATTTGGGAGTTTGAGCCTGTTTATTCTCCTCCCATGAACTATGGGGGAGTGGGAATTTTTGTAGATGGAGATCGGGTGCTTTCTTTATTTGGGGAATACATTCACCAGCCATCCAATATTTTTTATCCGGCTGAAAATGGGTATGTATTTGATTTTAAAAGCCAAGCTTGGAGTTCTGTGCAGTTGGATTTTCCAAGTCAAAAATACCTGAGTTCATGGATTATGCCTGCCTTTGACTTGAAAGACTATGGGGTTCAATTGTATCAACTTGACGCCCATCTTGGGCTACTCTTGGTTCATAAAAAAGAAAACGCCTTGTATTTTGCAAAGGAAAATAACTTTGGGAAGTTTAAGTTTTTTACAGTGGCCGTAGCTTTGGGTAACAATGCGGTATTTTTTGATAAATACGGCGACCCTACCTTTTTATTGCCTTCTGCAGCTCCTTTGGACAACTTTAATAAAGTAGGAGACATTAAATTTACCAAGCAGACTTCGCCCTTTGGGCTCGAGGAATGGTCCTTTTCTATTCTTGTTGGCTTAGTATTGTTGGTGGCAGTGGGGGTAGGTCTTTGGTGGTGGAAAATTCGAATTTCCAAAAGATCCACTCAATCCGAATTGCTACCCACTTTCGAGGAGCAAGGTACCGTCGATGGAGAGGAGGATATCGCTCGAATTGTCGATAAGCTCCAAGCCCAACCCCTGTTGCTAGTGGATGTACATCAGTTGGACGGCTTGTTTGGGATATCTTCCCTAGAAAGTTTGGACTACAGAAGGGTGAGGAGATCCAGGTACGTCAAGGCGGTCAACCAGTATTTTCAAGCCAAGCATGGAAAAGAGTTGATCGTCCGAACCAAGTCGGAGGTGGATAAGCGGATTATTTTGTATCGGATTTCTCCTTAATTGCGATTTGTCAACGGTTGACAGTCCACTGACGACAGCAGATTGTAATTTTAGAGATAAAGCCTACTATAACCACGATTGACTGTGGTCTGTCGACAGTTAGCCGTTGACCGAATTATCCGCTTGGTAAACATCCCTATTGAGTTACTTGCATAATTGCGGATAATCCTATTCATTTATATCAGATGCGACCCTATCTACTTATCCTACTTATTTATTTGGCACTTGGCGCTACGCCAAGTTTAGCACAGCGCTTGATGGATGGCAGCCGCCGTACGGTGGGCTACATCGAAGGGGAGCGCGTGACCAACGGTTCTCGATCGACGATAGGCTACCTCGATGGGAGTCGGGTGATGGATGGTTCGCGGAGGACGATCGGCTATGTGGAAGACGGCCGGGTGATGAATGGATCCAGATCCACCGTAGGCTATATCGAAAATGGGCGTGTGATGGATCAGTCTCGCCGAACGATAGGCTACATTGAAGATGGTCGGGCGATGGATGGCTCTCGCAGAACCATCGGCTATTTTGAAGGGGTGCGGATTACGAATGCAGCCTTATTTTTCTTCTTCTTTTTCTATTGAGGAAAAGGGGTAGTGGAATTCTAATTTTAGGACGGGTTGTACCGCCCCGCAATTCTGCGGGGTAAACCTCCTCCCGGGCAAATGCTCCGGAGGAGCATCCTATTAATAGGATTGTCACCAAAAACATCCCCTTCGCTCCAGAGGAGCGATATAAAATTAGATTCTAACCATTCCAGTCCTACTTTTTATAAGAATCTCATCCCATTATTCACAATAAAAAAGCACCGGGTTCATCGCGAACCCGGTGCTTTTTTTTCAAGCTAGACTTGAGGAGTTACTTCAGTTTAAACAAGAAGATAAGTTCGCTTGGGTCCACATAAAGTGACTCTTTCATGAAAGTGTCCTTTTTTCTGGACAAGTACACCCCGTTTCCAGTGGTTGTTTGACGGTAGTCGCTATCAAAGTCAGTAGCCATTACCACACGCTCATAATACTCTGAAAAAGCCTCAATACTTCCTACCTCGTGGAGTTCCGAGTTGATTCGAGAGAGCTGTAAGTAATTCAGGGCCAAATAAACTTCGTTTTGGATGGCAAAAAATCGCCAGGTTAGGTTTTTTGGTCTATCGTAGTCCTCGTCCGAGTTTGCCTCTTCACTCACGAGGTTGAACTGAAATACGGAACGCTGGTTGTTGGCATCCTCATCATCCAAGACATTGGAGGTAAAGAGAAATGATTCCTCCTTGCCGTCTTTGTTGACTATTGTGAGTAGTTTGTTTTTGTAAATCTGGATTTTAGGAAGTCGGGCGTTGTAATAAGCTGCATTCTGTGCCACCACAAAGTCATTGAATCCGGAGCCATCCATGATTTTAACTTTTGGCTTTACTCCCCAATAGGTCAATGCCTCCGCGGGTAAGATTTCTGGAAGTGACTGAATTTCATTGTCCTCGTTGTAATAGTCGTTGTTGCTGTTGTTGGCGTCTCCAAAGATTACTTTGCTTAGGACAAGCGAAAAGGAATTGTTTTCAAGCGGGAAGGGCTTGAAAAAGTAGGAATTCAAAAAATCGTTGCCATCTGCTGCAGGCGACGAGGTGTCGGTAAGTAGCGCGGATTGTAGGGTTGAGATCGAATCCTTGAGTAAGAGGACATCCTTGCTTAGGGTAGTGATGACCGCATCTTTTTCAGCAACAACGCGATCGAGTTCTTTCTGGGTTTTAACAGTGAGGGCAGTTAATTTTTGAATTTCGGCCAGGTTAACCTTATTTTTTTCTTCAGACGTAGCAAGTGCTTGGCTGAGTTGCTTTTCTGATGCTTGCAGGGTCCCAATTTGGGTGTTGAGTGAGTCGATTTTTCCGAGGAGGAGGATGGCATAGTCTCGGAGTTCGTTTTTGTTCATTTTCTCCATGTCCTGTGCAGTGGCGGAGAGCTGGACAAACAGAAATAGGGAAAAGAGAAGTGCAACCGTAGTTTTCATAGGGGGTAAGGTTGGTTTGTGTTGCTAACTAAGCAAAAAGAGATTTGTTTACTAGGGAAATAGATCGCTTTGTAGCGAATAGATTAAAAGGGAAAAAAAACTTCCCCTAAACCTAGATTTAGGGGAAGTTATGCCTCGGAAATAAAAGATTAGCTTCTTTGGAAGAAAGCCAGCTTAGTCACCAGATTCTTCTACCTGATCTGCTTTCAAGATGGTGACAATCACTTGGCTACCGCTGCTCTGTAAGTATACATTTTGCGTCGCGTTTTTATAGACGATGTATCCTTCTTCTGCCGACTCGATTTCATCCTTCTTCATTCCAGTGATTGTTTTTTCGATGGCTGCTACCACATTTTCTGCTTTGTCAGCACCTCTTCCCGACAGGTTGAAGGTGTAGACATAGCCTTGAACAGGAGCAGATGCATTGAAAACAGAAATGGTATACCATCCATCAGGGACTTCGTTGTGAGAAGAAGCCCATACTGAGAAGTCAAGAGTTGCATCGTTGGTGATGCTTGCATCGGCAATTACTTTGTGCGTGGTCGTGTATTCGCTAAAAACTTCTTCGGTAAGGTTCAATTTGGTAATAACGTCACCTACAGTACTTGCAAAAGTCAAACCTTCAGGAGCGTTGAAGTTGACACGTGCTACAATAGGAGCGATGTTGAAGAAGTCGGTGTCTACACTTTCGTAGGTCGAGCTGCCGTCGATGATGTAGTTTAGCATGTCTTCGGAGATGCCATCGTACTGCGGATTGACAAGGTACTTCCCTTCTGCATCAATAAAGCCTACTTTTTCACCACTCAAGACTGCAGCCACCCCGCTGATGAAGGGAAGGGCGACTTTAAATTGAGGGTTGATTTTGATTTTACCTTCTTTGTCTACATATCCCCAGGTTTCGCCTACTTGTACTGGAGCGATATCACCCCCGTTGAACGTGAAGGCAGCAGCAAACTGAGGATTGATGACGATCTGGCCTTCGCGGGTAGCCCAACCGTACTTATCACCTTGCTCGATGAGGTAGAGGTCACCATCTTCTGCAAGGCCGTCAAACTGCGGATTGATCACGTATTTGCCTGATTTGTCAATAGCGCCTGCTTTGCCATCGAATTCAACAGCTGCTTGGCCGTCTACAAATTTCTCTGCTTCGTCAAATTGGAAAGAAATCACGATTTTGCCTTCACTATCGATGTATCCCCACTTTCCTTCCTCGTTTTGCACCGCACACTTGCCGTCAGCGAAGTTGCCTGCTGCTGCAAACTGGGGGCTGATGGCTACTTTGCCCTCCTTGTCTACGAAGCCCCACTTGAGTTTGGAATCTTCAGTCACGCTGAATGCTGCTAACCCTTCCTGGAAGATGCGGACAGTTTCGGCATCCTGTAGGGTGATTTTAACTTCTCCTTTGGTAGTGATGGCTGTAGGTGCTCCATTTTCAGATACAACCCAGGCAAGATCCTCGGAAAAGACCGTAGCTTCCTTGAAGGTAGGCTGAATGGTGTACTTTCCTTCTTCGTTGATGAAACCCCAAGAGGCTTTGTCGCCCGTGGTGCGTACCAAGGCGATCCCGTTTCTGAAAACCGAGGCTTCAGAAAACTGAGGGTTGATTACAATTTTCCCCTCCTTGTCGATGTATTGGAACTCATCTCCATTTTCTACGGGGATAAGGGAGATCTCTCTACCTCCTCCAAGTCCGCAGGAAACCAATAGTCCACTCAGGAGGACTACCGCTAAAAATCCGGATAATTTTCTCATGATAATAAGTGTTTAGGTTGGTGTGTGGGTATTAAAAAGGTTTTTTTGCTAGTGGGTTAGCCCTATGCTTGTTACAAAAATGTGATTTGGGACTATTGCTCGGTGTCGGCTCAACTATCTTAAATAAAGCCAATTAAATGCTAATTTAAATACAAAAAATTGGGTTTGCCAATTTTTTCTTTATTACCTTCTAAAAACTGGTCTAAGGCTGTTTTCAGGGGGCATTGGAGGAGTTGAAAAACTGATAAAGTAGCTGAGCGCTAGGTTGCGATGGATCTGGCACTTGCGCCAAGAAAGGCAAGGGCATACTAAAAAGAAAAAAAAACTTCCCCTAAATCCGAGACCTAGGGGAAGCAATGCTGGAAAAAGGAAGCCCTATTTTCTTTGGTGGGTAGCTGTTTTAATCGTCGATTTCTAGATCTGCTCTCAAGATGGTAATAATTACTTCGCCGTAGCCCGATTCAGGGTCAACGTCGGTATATTCAAAGTAGACCTGTTGCGTTGCGTTTTTGTAAACGATGTACCCATATTCTTCCGACTCGATTTTGTCCTTCTTCATGCCAACGATTGTTTTTTCAATAGCGGCTACGATATTTTCTGCTTTGTCAGCGTGATCACCAAACAGGGTGAAGGTGTAGGCATAGCCTTGAACTGGAGCATTCGCATCGAAGAGCCATCCCCTTGGACCTTTCTTTGTATGTGAATCAGCCCAAACGGAGAAGGCTAGGGAGACATTTTTGGCGACGCTCACGTAAGGGATCACCTTGTGTTGGGAAGTGGTATCACTAAACGCCTCTTCGGTGATTCCCAATTTTTTGATCACGTTCCCAAGGGTACTTGTTAGTGCCAAGCCTTCAGGAGCGTTTAGGTTGACACTTGCAACAATAGGGGCGATGTTGAAAAAGTCGGTGTTTACGGTTTTATAGCTGAAGGATTGTCCTAAATAGCTAAAGAAATCGCCTTCTTCACGCGAGTGACCGAATGCATTGACCACTTCTTGGCCGTCGAGGATATGGCTGAGCACGTTATAAGAGATTTCCTCGTACTGAGGGTTGACGAGGTACTTACCAGCTGTGTCAATGAATCCTACTTTTCCTCCACGGATGACTGCTGCTACACCCCCTTCAAAAGGGAGGGCAACCTCAAATTGTGGTTTAATTATGATTTTACCCCCTTTGTCCACATATCCCCAGGTGTCGCCTACTTGTACCGGGGCTAACGCTGCACCATTGAAGGTGAAAGCTGCGGTATACTGTGGGTTGACCACGACTTTCCCTTGTCGGGTAGCCCAGCCGGATTTGTCATTTTGTTTGATGAGGTAGAGGTCGCCATCTTGATACAGCCCGTCAAACTGTGGGGTAATCACGTATTTGCCGGCCTCGTCTATGGCGCCGTATTTCCCGTCAACAAAAACGATCGCTTGGCCGTCAACAAATTTTCCTGCATGTTCAAATTCGAAGGGGATTGCGGTTTTGCCTTGTCTGTCGATATAGCCCCATCGATATGCGTCGTTTTGAACAGCGCACTTGCCGCCAGAAAAATCACCGGCAGATACAAACTGAGGGGGGATGGCTACTTTACCATTTTTGTCTACGAAGCCATACTTAGTTTCGTGTACATAGTTTTTTTGGAAGACTTCGAATGCTGCCAAACCTTCCTTGAAGATATGTACAGATTCTGCATCCTGAAGGGTGATTTTTACCTCCCCTTTGGCGTTGATGGCTTTGGGAGCACCATTTTCAGAGACTACCCAGGCCAAATCCTCGGAAAAGACAGTGGCTTGGTCATACGTAGCCGGAATGATGTATTTTCCTAGTTCGTTGATATATCCCCATCGGCCTTCATCTCCAGGGGAGCTAACCAAGGCAATTCCGTTTGTAAATACAGTGGCAGACGAAAACTGGGGGTTGATGACAATTTTGCCTTCTTTGTTGATGTATTGGAAATTAGCTCCAATTCTTACGGGGAAAAGGGAAATGGGGCTGTCTCCAATCTTCATGTCTCTTTCCAGTCGGCTGGAAAGCAATAGTACCATGAGTCCACTCAGTAGGACTACCCTTAAAAATCCAGTCAATTTTCTCATGTTAATAACCGTTTTTGGGTTGTGGGGGTATTATAAAGGCTTAAACCCTGGGATAGCCTTAGTGTGGTTCAAAGTAAAGATGCGATGATCTAACTTACTTGAATAAAGTCAATCCATTGCTAATTTAAATACAACTAATCGGGTTTGCCTATTCTTTCCCAACTAATCTTCTGAGATGATGTTTTATCTTCTTAAAAATAAATAAACATCATTTAATTTAGATTAAACTATAGCATTAAAAGCGTTATTGAATAGTTACAATTCTGGAACACTAACTATTTAATTTTTAAATACTTTTTTACCTTTGCCTTATCATCAAGAACCAGAATACTGGTACCAACCGAGTCAAACGCCACGGTGGTCAAACGATGTGGGTCCTGCAGACCAAAAACGTTTCCCTGCAAAACCTTCTCTTTTCTTGGTGTCAGTACCCAGCTCTTGATTTTTTCAAGGCTTCGTGCGCTTTTTTATTCACCACCAAAACAAGGAGGAATCCATGAAAACTTTGACCACCCTATACGGGAGAAAATTACCCTTCGATGAGCAGCGCTGGAGTTTAAGTACCAAAAACTTCACCTGTCAAATCATTGGCGAGCAGGGAGACGACTACCTTTTGTTGGATGCCAATGCCCTACTCACTCCGGTACCCAAGTCCATCATTCATGACAACCACTTTGAGATTAAAGAGGATCTGGTCACGCTAAGTGCGGGCGTTTACGGTCGTTGGATTACTGCCCCGCGGGTGCAGGCCTCCTTTGTGCGAACGCAGGAACTCTATGCGAAGCACCGAGACTTGCTCTTTCGCAATCATGCGCTTATTCTGAGCCGTGCCGAGTACTACCTGTTGGCACCGCGGGCGCTTACTAGTGGGGCCGCGTACCTAGGTGGATTCTATTATTCCCTGGGAGCCCTGTTTGATGCCATGGAGCAAAAGACGCCCGGCGTTTATTTTGAGGAGCTGGAAGGGCACCGCGAGCTGTACCTGGTATCCCTCTCGGGTTCCCCTTTGAGTGGGATCCACCGTTCCACGTTTTGGTCGGAGGAGCAGGGCTTCCTGTCGCTGAGTTCCACAGACTGTCGCCTTCCAGGGGGATTTTTGCCTACTCTTCGGGCCTTCAAGGCCGTGATGGGGCAAGCACAGGGTACTATTGAATTTACCTACCAAGATGAAGCGATGGAGCAGCTGCTAGGGGAGCTGGGGGTGGAGGTTTGATTTCTTTCAATTTTTTCTTTGCGCCTTTGCGAGAAAATAATCCGCCGCTACCGGTCGTCGCAGCAAAAAGATCCGGGAATTGGATGTGTATGCTATGGGGTAAGGGGAAGCGTTGACTGCTTTTATCTTTATTCCCTTGGTTCATCCGAATACTTTTAAAAAAAATTAATGTTTCTGTCACAAAATAAGTAGTTGTTCCATTATACGTGTATAACATCAAACTTATACACACATGGATAACTTCTTTGAGTATGCAGACTACGGGAGAGTAGAAAAACTAGACGCAACTAACTTTCGAATCTATAGAGATAGATTTAATCATTACCACATGTCCATTAGCTATGGTTATGGCGATATATCCCATATCCTTTGGCAGGGAAGCAGACTGCATGTACATACAGATCAAGGGAATTTATTTATATTTAATAACTTTTGGGAGTATGAAATGGCATAATAAAAATCAATTCATTTTAAATTTTTTTAGTCTTTATAGTATGCAAAAACAAGCTAGAATTACCCTGGAGAAACTTTTTCCGATGTGGACAAAAGAGCAGGTTCAAGGAATGCTTCGCTCGATTTTATCTTGGAGGGAAAAGAATATTTCCGAAGAGGATCTATTTACTAGCCTCCATGATGCTATTGAAATATTTGGGAAAAAGTATCCCGACCAACAAGATAAACCCCAGCTGCTTGCAGAAATTCTAAAAAACAGAATTTTGGAAGTTTCAAAAAGGGATATGAAAAGTCAATCGCGGACTTTATCCTACGAGGATGAGCAGCCTCAGGAATATATTTTTGGTCAAGTAAGGAATGCTTTTGAAAGCGAATTTGGCTCAGTGGAGGCCACGGAGTCTATCCAAAAAATCGAAAGATTTTGCCAATTAGTAAATAAACATCTGGCATTGGAGGGGGCCAAAGGAGGGTTTTTTGATGCCATGGTAATGGCCTCAATCTCTGAAGAGGAAGTGTCAGCGTCCAATCAGAAAAAACAGTTTTGGAAAGAGGTAGAGCAAAACCTTCACAAGCTGGGATATCCAGTGAATCAAAATTATTTTAGAAAATTAAAGGAGCGGGTACTTTCTGAGTTGAAGAAAATGCCAACAGCGAGTAGGGAGGTCTTGCATTTTATCGACACTGAAAAAGTAGCGGTTTTACAAACGCTAGATCGGGTTTTGGATGCGATGGCGATTACCGTTTTTCCAATGGTAGCTGCCTACCGCTTTTCCTCAGCGGAATTGGAGAAAATGAATTGGTTAAAATCCGTTTTTGAGAAAAATGGGTATTCCTTCAAACCTAATCGTTTTCCGGAAGTGTATTATGCTGATTTTAAGGAGGTGAAAGACCTATTTCTAGAGAGGCATCGGGAAGAAAATACTCCAGACTATTTGGGATGCTATTTTGATTTTTTCAATCAGGTGCCTGCGAGTAAGGAGGAAGAATTTTGGTCTACAAGCGAGGAAGGAAAAATTATCCTTTTCAAAGATAGGATAGAAGCGTTTTGTGCAAGGAATCGTGACAAATCAGAGGAAGACGTACGCTTTGTGGTGCTGATGCATGAATTGGGGCATTGGATGAGCCACTGGGCAGGACATTCTGGAAGGTGGCATTATGGGTATCAATTTGACAACCTATATACCCACGAGTCTTTGGCGCAGTTGATTGCCTATTGGTGCTGCAATGGGGATCCCCTGCATGAACAAGTTCTTCTGGCCCTAAGTCCAAATGATAGCCTAGGCAAGGTAGATGCTTCCAAAGTCTACGGGGCTTACGAGACCTTGAAAAGGCATTCACCCGTCGATATCCTTAAAAAACTACCTCAATTGAGGGAATTTTGGATGTTGAAAGATGAAAAGATGTTGCAATTTCTCAATTCTGATTTTGTAGACATGGCACAATGGATTAAAAAAGTAGGTAAGGGAGAGTCCAAAACGCTACAAGATGAGTTTGTTGAGGAAAGTCAGTGCGAATTCCTTTGGAAGAAAATCATAGACAATCCTGCAAATTTAGGAAGGAGAATTTACGAAACACTCGAAATTGGTGATCCAAAATGGGAAAGTACCGATGTTAGAGAAACACTACTCAATTTAAATGAATTAGGATTTTAAAAAGAAAAAAGATGACACCTACTCAATACGGTTTATTATGGGGGCTTTTCCCTAGGATCCCAGGGATTCCCACTATACCACCCTACGCAGATTATCTTTCGAGGGAAAATTTCTTGGAAGACTACCTAGACATTTTCAGAGGACGAGATACCCGAGCTGCTCGAGGGCTTGCAGGGCCGCACCCCTTTCATGCACAGCTTAGCGATCCGCTCTTTGTAGCTCCAAAGATTGCCTACGTCTTGATTGGAGAAGCTGCAAATTCCATATCGCCCACCTTTTTTTATAACCCAGCACATCTAAGACCAACTAATTGGCTTAGGAGTCCTTTAGAAGCATTTGGGTTGGGGAGACCTTATCCCAACACTCCAAAAGAAAAGATTGATGCCTTGTTTGCCTTGGCAATGAAAGGATTTTTGCTGCTCGATCTCTATCCTTTTGCGATAGATTATTCAAAAAAAAGTGCAGGCAAAACGTTGAGATCTTATATCCCTTACATCCCTTTTTGGGAGCAGTTGGTGGATCGCATCAACGGCCTTTCTGCCGAAGAGCTTGTACAAGCGGACTGTCTTTTGGCCTTTTCTGGGCCGGCAAGCACGCACCATCAGATTGCAGCGCAACTTCATAATCAACACCTTCATGGAGCTCCCCATTTGATTTCACTTCCTCATCAGTGTACACTTACTTGGGGAGATAATATTTTAACTGACGGCCATGGAGCATCCGTTCCTCCTACCGCGGTCTTACCGCTCCTCTTTAATTGGCGCATTCCTGGACTAGTGTTGGATTTAGATGGGAGATTCCCTGTCGGAGCCACTAATTTTTATTCCCCGAAATACCGGTGCGAGACCTGGGATGGGTCTTTTGTTAATGGCCCGTCCAGTAAGTTTGTAAAGGTTGCCTTTCAATTACCGTAACCCTAAATGGGGGTTCCTACCCAAGTAGAAATCCCCATTTTTCTTTTTTTTAATAGGATGTGGGAAGTCATTCAGTAACCCCGATTTATAAGTCTATACCCCTTAAGCGCGCTGTTCTGCGCTATTTTGTGGCCCCTCTCGCATAAATTCTTCCAGCTGCTTGTGGTAATCCACTGCTGCAGGATAGGATTGCAACAGCGCACCTATGTCAATGCCTGCTGCCGTCAAGGCCGCCTCTAGGGCAGGAGCATCGAGGGATAGGCGCTCTCCGAGAATTCGGATCAGCGCTCGGAAGGCTAGGCTCTGGGTTTCCAAGAGGGCTAGCGCTAGGGTACCGGCCTTTTCCATCTGTTCACGCACCCATTCTTTTTCCAAAGCGGTATCGAAGAGCAAGTCTCCGTCTCCTTTGTACTTGGACTCCAAGGCCAAGTCCTGAAAAAATAGGGTCCCCGAGCGAGCCAGATCCAGCAATTTTCGTGTAGCCACCTGGCTGTCGTGCTCGGATCCTGTGGTGATGGAGTCGGGTCCAAAGACCAATTGCTCCGCTTTTTTGCCCGCCAAGCGAATGGCCACATCCCGTAGAATGGAATCATAGGAGGCGTAATCTGTTAGCCGCTCTCCTTCCACAAATCCTAAAGTATAGGCATCTGAAGAGGTGATGCTCACCTTCTTGGGCAGCTTGCCCTGAAGAATCGCATAGACCAACGCATGACCTGCTTCGTGCACAGCCGCGATGGACAAAGTCTGGGGATTTCTCTTTTTTCGCTTCGCCTCCCGCACGGGCAAGTGAAGTGCTTTTTGGGAGAGCACCTTCTCCTCGTCCCGTAGTACCAAGGAGTCTCCCTGCATGTCTACAGTCAAGGCTTCCTGCTGCGGGAATCCCGCGGCCTGCATCAAGGTCACCAAGGAGGACTCTACCAAGAGTCGGATGCTGGAGCGCAGGGGGCGAAATCCCTGGGCGGCAGTGACCCCTTCCTCGAAGAGCATGTCCTGTACCGCAGGGGTAAACGTCAAGCGGCCCGGGAAGATTGGCTGGAACCGGAGCGCCACATCCTCCAATTCCTTGCTGATAAATTCCCGAAAATAGGTGGAATTGAAGGCAGGATAGATCAAATGCACATTGCCTAGACGAGAGATCTCCTCCATGCGGAAGCGCTCCTTCAAGGCTTCCTTGATGGCACTGAAGGTAATCTTTTGACTTTCCTGATGTAGGGTATCTGGGTTTTGGTCTGCCGACACCTCGCGGCTCATGGAGTAGGCCTCATCCAAGTTGCCAATCACCAAGATCAAGGACTTGGAGAGGTTGAT
>Ga0114968_10001032_pt1 | contig 21191 bp, 19 predicted proteins | sample M_130807_EF_Meta_FD_87020 | JGI IMG/M metagenome (GOLD analysis project Ga0114968, IMG submission 87020) | Freshwater microbial communities from Lake Montjoie, Canada to study carbon cycling - M_130807_EF_MetaG | ecosystem: Environmental > Aquatic > Freshwater > Lake | place: Lake Montjoie...
ATTCGCAACTAGTTACTTTTAAGGCTTAACGATGCCTGCAATTTCACTTGCCAAGGCGCCTCAACCAGCCGCAACTAATCCAGCGCAGATTCGTAACTTCTGCATCATTGCCCATATCGATCACGGTAAATCAACTCTTGCCGATCGCATGTTGGGAATCACCGAAGTTGTAGAAGCCCGCAATATGCGCGCGCAATATTTAGATCGCATGGATATTGAACGCGAACGTGGAATCACCATTAAATCGCAAGCAGTTCGTTTGCCATGGCGCAGCGGAATCGATGGCCAGGAATACATCTTGAACATGATCGATACCCCTGGTCACGTTGACTTTACTTACGAAGTTTCGCGATCGCTTGCCGCATGTGAAGGCGCAATTCTGCTTGTTGACTGTGCGCAAGGAATCGAAGCGCAAACGCTTGCTAATTTATATCTTGCAATGGAAAACAACTTAACCATTATTCCGGTGCTAAATAAAATTGATTTACCGAATGCCCAACCTGAAAAGTTTGCTAAAGAACTTGCCAACTTAATTGGTTGCGATCCAGAAGATTGTTTGCGAGTCTCTGGAAAAACGGGCGATGGCGTTGCTGAATTACTTGATCAGATTATCGCTCAAATTCCGGCGCCAAAAGGCGATGCCAATGCACCTGCTCGTGCGCTTATTTTCGACTCGGTTTATGACAGTTATCGCGGTGTAGTTACCTACGTGCGCGTGGTTGATGGTCACCTTTCACCGCGCGATCAAATTCAAATGTTCTCAACCGGCGTACGCCACGAAATGCTTGAAGTTGGCGTTATCTCACCAGAACCAATGCCTAGCAAGGGTCTTGGCGTAGGCGAAGTAGGTTATTTAATTACGGGCGTAAAAGATGTTCGCCAATCTCGTGTGGGTGACACAGTTACAACTTATCAAAACCCAACTAAGACAGCACTTGCTGGCTATAAAGATCCAAAGCCAATGGTTTTCTCTGGGTTATTCCCATTAGATGGTGCAGATTTTCCGGTTCTTCGCGAAGCGCTAGATAAGTTACAACTAAATGATGCTGCCCTAGTTTATGAGCCTGAAAGTTCGGCAGCTCTGGGCTTTGGTTTCCGCTGCGGCTTCCTTGGCCTTCTTCACATGGAAATTGTGCGTGAGCGGCTAGAACGCGAATCAAAGCTAAATCTAATTTCAACTGCGCCAAACGTGGTTTATAACGTGAAGATGGAAGATGGCAAAGAAGTTCGAGTTACCAACCCATCAGAATTTCCTGATGGCAAAGTCGCAGCGGTCTTCGAACCAATTGTTAAATCAACAATTTTGGCGCCATCTGAATTCATTGGTGTGATCATGGAACTCTGCCAAGACCGTCGTGGCGTGCTGCTCGGCATGGATTACATCTCAGAAGATCGCGTTGAAATTCGCTACACCTTGCCGCTTGCCGAAATTGTTTTCGATTTCTTCGATCAACTGAAATCTCGCACCAAGGGTTACGCATCCCTTGATTACGAAGAAATGGGCGATGAAGAAGGCAACCTAGTTAAAGTTGATATTTTGCTACAAGGCGAAGCAGTTGATGCGTTTAGCGCAATTGTTCACCGCGATAAGGCTTATGCCTATGGCGTGATGATGACCGGCAAACTTCGCGAACTAATTCCGCGTCAACAGTTCGAAGTTCCTATTCAGGCAGCTATTGGTTCTCGCATCATTGCTCGCGAATCAATCAGAGCAATGCGTAAAGACGTTCTGGCTAAATGTTATGGCGGAGATATTTCGCGTAAACGTAAGTTGCTCGAAAAGCAAAAAGAGGGCAAGAAGCGCATGAAGATGGTTGGGCGCGTTGAAGTGCCTCAAGAGGCATTCGTTGCAGCCCTTGCAACTGATGCGGACATCGAGAAGATTAAGGCCGCACGTAAAGCAGGGAATTAAATGAGCGATCTCTCGTTTTACGTTCATATCCCGTATTGCGTAAAGCGCTGTGGTTATTGTGACTTCAACACCTATACGCCTTCAGAGCTACAAGATGGTGCCTCACTAGAAATCGTTTCAAATGACTATATCGATGCGGTTTTGCACGAGCTAGAGAGCGCGCCAACTTCGCAGGTTCCAACAATCTTCTTCGGCGGGGGAACTCCATCGCTGTTGCCACCTGCTGACTTAGGGCGAGTTATCGCAGCTATTCGTAAACGCTTTGATTTAGTACCAGATGCGGAAATTACGTTAGAGGCTAACCCGGATTCAGTGACTGCTGAAAAGCTGGCCGAGTATCTTGCAGTTGGATTTAACCGAATTTCTTTTGGTATGCAATCTGCTAAGCCACATGTTTTGGCAGCACTTGATCGCACTCACAATCCAGAGAATGTGGCAAAAGCTGTGAGCATGGCTCGTGCAGCTGGCTTTAATTCAATTAGCGTTGATCTGATATACGGAACACCTGGTGAGTCACTTGAGGATTGGCGCGAAAGCGTTGAAGCGGCACTTGCGTTAGATATTGACCATATAAGTGCATATGCCTTGATCGTTGAAGCTGGCACAAAGCTGGCGGCGCAAATTAAACGTGGTGATTTAACTATGCCCGATGATGACTTAATGGCAGATATGTATTTGTTAGTTGATCAGCTGTGCGAGAAAGCTAGCTTGAGTTGGTATGAGTTAAGTAATTGGTCAAAGCCAGGTAAAGAATGCCTACACAATATTGCTTACTGGAAGAGTTCGAACTGGTGGGGGCTTGGCCCAGGTGCTCACTCACATTTAAATGGAGAGCGTTGGTGGAATGTAAAACATCCGACGGCTTATAAAACTAAATTATTTGCGGGTGAATCACCGGTGCAAGATCGCGAAACCATGAATGCATCGCAATTACGTGATGAAGAAATTATGTTGGCAATTCGTATGCGCGAAGGTTTAAGTTTTGAAGCGCTAAAGCCACAGGAACTTGAGCGATTGGCTAGTTATCGCGAAGAGGGATATATAGATACCTCAAGTGATCGCATCAAATTAACGCCAACAGGTCGGTTGATTGCTGACCGAATCGTGCGCGAAATCGTTATGTAGTACCTTTTACCTACTATGGAAACCACAAAAGTCGTCCTACTCTCGTTCTTAGCCCTGATTTTCCTTATCTCTGGCCTCTCTAAAGCCAGCGGTAACGAGAAAGGTCTAAGCGGAACTCGCGATGTGAATGTGCCTGATTGGCTTGCTCGCGTAACTGGCGTATTTGAGGCAGCTGCAGCCCTTGGCTTAGTTCTAGCGCTTAAGTGGTCAGCATTTGCTTATCCAGCGCTAATTTCTCTTTGGTGCATCATGGCTGGTGCGATTTTCTTCCACTTCCGTGCTGATAAAGCTAAGACAGCTTTTCCTGCTTTCTTCTTGCTAACTTTGATTTCGATCACCCTCGCAATTAACTAGATAGAAACTTTGCCTTATGTCTAACCGCCGACTCGAAATTTTGCGAGCAATTGTCGATGAATATGTCGCAACGCAAGAACCTGTTGGCTCAAAGGCAATTGCTGATCGTCACGGGTTAGGTATCTCGCCCGCAACTATTCGTAACGAGATGGCAGTACTTGAAGAAGAGGGCTTGATTGCGCAACCGCATACCAGTGCTGGTCGGATTCCAACTGATTCTGGTTATCGTCTATTTGTTGACCGCATTGAAACGGTAAAGCCACTTTCAGCTGCCGAGCGTCGTGCAATTGAAACATTCCTCGAAGGAGCGCTAGATCTAGATGATGTGGTTATGCGCACCGTTCGACTATTGGCTGATGTTACAAAGCAAGTAGCTGTTGTTCAGTATCCGTCAATGATTAAATCTAAGGTGCGCCACGTTGAACTTGTTTCACTTACGGCCTCGCGACTAATGATGATTCTGATTACTGATTCTGGTCGAGTTGAACAACGAGTAGTTGAATTAAGTAATGAAGTGAATGACATTTTTATTGCGAGCTTGCGAAATCAAATTAACAACGCTCTTTCTGGCTATCGCCTGCCTGAGGTGGCAGATCGCATCACCGGAATCATGGATATTTATTCAGCACACGAACGCAAAGATGTGGCGCTATTGATTTCAGCTCTTTTGGAAATGTCGATGGAGCGCCCAGAAGAAAAGATTGTGTTAGCTGGAACCTCGAATTTAGCGCGCTTTAGTGAGGATTTCTCGACCCAGATTCACCCAGTTCTAGAGGCGCTTGAAGAGCAAGTGGTTCTATTACGCCTACTTGGCGATGCCAACGAGAGCGTAAAGGTGCGTATTGGGCATGAACAACAAGTGGCAAATCTACAGCAAACCAGTTTGGTAACCGTTGGATACGGCATAGATAATTCTCCTTTGGGAGCGTTAGGTATTTTGGGGCCAACTCGAATGGATTACGCCAGTTCAATGGCAACTGTTGGCGCGGTAGCTCGATACATCAGTCGATATTTAACAGAAGGTGCATAAGTGGCAGATCATTACGAAGCGTTGGGTGTAACTCGCGACGCGTCTGGCGATGAAATAAAGAAGGCTTATCGCAAACTTGCGCGCGAATTGCACCCAGATGTAAATCCAGATCCAGCAATTCAAGAAAAGTTTAAAGAAGTAACTGCTGCCTACGACACGTTGAGTGATCCACAAAAGCGTCAGCAATATGACATGGGCGGAAGCAACATGGGTGGCTTCGGTGGTTTTGGAAATGCCGGTGGCTTTAGCGACATCATGGATGCCTTCTTCGGTGGCGGCACATCAAATCGTGGTCCGCGCCCACGCATGCGTGCTGGCCAAGATGCGTTGATTCGCATCGAAGTTGATTTAAATGAAGCTTGTTTTGGCACCGAGCGCACCATTACTTTGGAAAGCGCAGTTGTTTGTTCTAAGTGCACCGGTAGCGGATGCGCTGATAATTCAACGCCACAAACTTGCCCTATTTGTAAGGGTCGTGGTGAAACTCAGCAAGTAACACGATCATTTATCGGTCAAGTAATGACTTCGCGCCCTTGCAATAATTGCGGGGGATACGGTTCGACAATTCCAAATCCATGCCGCGAATGTTCTGGCGATGGTCGAGTGCGTGCACGTCAAACAATTGATATTAAAGTTCCAGCCGGCGTTGAAACCGGCAATCGAATTCAAATGTCTGGTCGTGGCGAAGTAGGTGCAGGCGGCGGCCCAGCCGGTGATTTATATGTAGAAATCGTCGAAACTGCTCATGAAACTTTGATGCGCGAAGGCGATAATCTGCACTTGGCACTGGCCGTTTCAATGGCTGCGGCAACGCTTGGAACAAAAGTAAAAGTTGAAACGCTAGATGGCCCAATTGAAGTAGAAGTAAAAGCGGGCACTCAAAGTGGCGCCACCATTATGGTTAAGGGCAAAGGCATGACCCATCTGCGCCGTGGCACCCGTGGCGATCTGATTGTTCATGTTGAAGTAAAGATCCCGACAAAATTGAATAAGGCCGAAGAAGAGTTAATGCGCAAGTTTGCTGAATCTCGCGGTGAAAAAGCTGGTGAAGTTGAGATTAAAGATCACGACCAAAGCTTCTTCCATAAACTTCGCGGCGCCTTCGGTCGCTAAATGTTGACTCTATTTTTTGTGCCAGATCTGCCAACTCAAGTTGGCGCAAGTTATTCTTTTGATTCCGAAGATGCTAACCATGCCATTAAGGTCCTGCGCATAGAAGTAGGCGAAATTTTCCGAGTCTCAGACGGCAATGGCGGCTGGGCTAATGTTCAGGTTACTGAAGTCACCAAGCGATCACTTGAAACAACGGTTTTAGAAGTTGGTCGCCAAGAGCCACTGGAAATTAGATTTACAGTTGTACAAGCACTACCTAAAAGCGATCGCGCTAAAGAAGCCGTCGAACTACTAACTGAAGCTGGCGCTGATGTGATTGTGCCTTGGCTGGCCAATCGCTCGATTAGTCGCACCGAAGTGATTAGTAAATTTGCTACAACCGCGCGCGAAGCTAGTAAGCAATCACGCCGATTATTTATTCCGCAGCTACATGAAACGGTAAAAGAGAAAGGCGTAATTGAATTAATTGAAGGCGCCGATTTAACTTTAGTTTTTCATGAAAGTGCCCAAGTTAAGTTGAGCGAAATTATTACGCCTCAGACAAAAGCGAAAAATCTTGTTGTGGTAATTGGCCCAGAGGGTGGTATTACCGAAGAAGAGTTAGCCGCTTTCGCAGCGGCGGGCGCTCATGTGGCCGGCCTGGGTAGACCTATTTTGCGCTCAGCCCACGCTGGACTAGCTGCGCTTAGCGCCATTAATTCTTTGCTGAAAGTCTTCTAAACTAATTAACTATGAGCTGCCTATTCTGCAAAATCATCGCCGGTGAAATTCCAGCCGACCTGAAGTTCCAAGACGAGCAAGTAATTGCTTTTGCTGACATTAACCCGCAAGCACCAATTCACTTTTTAATTGTTCCGAAATTACATGTTGAAAATGCCGCCGAACTCGCTGCCCAATCTCCAACTGGTTTAAGCGCGGTTTTTGCTGCTGCTGATCACTTGGCAAAAGCTGAAGGTTTAACCGGCTATCGCACCGTGTTTAACACCGGCGCCGACGCTGGCCAAAGCGTTTTTCACGCTCACTTGCATCTCTTGGGTGGACGAAATCTGGCTTGGCCGCCCGGTTAAAGGTAGCCTTATGCCACACATGGAGAGAACCTTAATAACGATTCCGCCCGCAGTTCCAATGGTTGCGTTGGTCGGAGCAAATGATGCAAATATGCTGGCGATTGAAGCCGCATTCCCATCAGTGAACATCACGGTGCGCGGCAATGAGATCACTTTGCGCGGCCCACATATTGATTGCCAACAATTAGAAAAGCTTTTCACCGAACTCATGGTGGTTATTCGCTCGGGTCAAGCGGTAAATGTTGATGCAGTGATTCGCTCAATCGGCATGTTGGCCCAGACTCCGCAAGATAATCCCGGCGAAGTGCTTTCACTAAATATTGTTTCAAACCGCGGTCGCACTATTAGACCAAAGACGGCAAATCAAAAACGTTATGTCGATGCAATTGACGAGAACACAATTACTTTTGGAATTGGCCCTGCTGGTACTGGTAAAACTTACTTGGCTATGGCTAAAGCAGTGGCTTCCCTTCAGGCAAAGAAAGTTAATCGCATTGTTCTAACGCGTCCGGCAGTTGAAGCCGGTGAAAAACTTGGTTTCTTACCCGGTTCACTCTCTGAAAAAATAGATCCATATTTAAGACCACTTTTTGATGCGCTACACGACATGATTGATATTGATTCAATTCCACGTTTAATGCAATCAGGAGTTATCGAAGTCGCGCCTCTTGCTTACATGCGCGGTCGAACACTTAATGATGCTTTTATTATTCTCGATGAGGCTCAGAACACCACTCCTGAGCAGATGAAAATGTTCTTAACTCGCCTAGGTTTTGGTTCCAAGATGGTAGTTACTGGTGACGTAACTCAAATTGATTTACCTAACGGAGCCAAGTCAGGGCTAGCTATTATTCGTGATATTTTGCAAGATATCGATGACATCTCTTTCCAAGAGTTAACTGCCGAAGATGTGGTTCGTCACCGTTTGATTGGCGACATTGTTAAGGCTTACGACAAGTTCAATGAAGCGCGCCAAACCCCGCGTTCGATTCGCAATCCATGACCATTGAAATAACCAATAAATCAGGGGCGCTTGCACCAGGAGAACAAATTCAATCGCTCTTGACTTTTGCGATGTCTAAATTAGATCTGCACCCTGATTGTGATTTGAATGTTACTTTTGTCGACGATGCTGAAATGACTGAGCTACACATTAAATGGATGGATGAACCTGGCTCAACCGATGTGCTCTCTTTCCCGATGGATCTGCCCGAAACACAAGGCGAAATCGTAACTTTGGGCGACATTGTTATCTCACCTGATTTTGCAACTGCGCAAGCAAACTTAGCTGGCCACTCGCCAGAACATGAAATGTTTATCTTGGCCACTCATGGTTTGTTACATATCCTGGGTTACGACCATGCAGAGCCGCAAGATGAGAAAGTTATGTTTGAATTGCAAGAGTCCCTAGTAAAACAATGGAGTGCTGAAAGTAAATGAACCCCCTGCCCATAATTTCCATAATTGCACTATTGGCTTTTGCTGGCTTCTTAGCTGGAACCGAATCTGCACTAGCTTCAATCTCTCGGGTAGTGATTGAAAAGCTAGAGAGCAAACGTGGCGGCGCTATGTTAAAGAAGGTTTTCTTTGACCAAGCCAGATATTTGAATGTGGTGCTGTTGGTTAGAAAAACTTGCGAGTTAACCGCAACCGTTCTACTAGCGGTCATCTTGTTGCGCGAATATTCATCGGCCCAGGCAATGGCGTTAACGGTTGCAATCATGGTGGTTGTTTCATATGTAATGGTCGGAGTTGGGCCTCGCACACTCGGCAAGCAAAGACCCGATAATTGGGCTCTGGCTGGCGCAACAGTTGCTTATTTCTTAGCCTTCATACTTGCTCCACTTACTAAATTACTTATTGCAATTGGTAATGCGATTACGCCGGGAAAAGGCTTTCGAAGTGGGCCATTTGCTAATGAAGCCGAGCTGCGCGACTTAGTAGATCAAGCGCACGAACGCGGCCTGGTTGAGTCTGATGAGCACGAAATGATTCACTCAGTATTCGAACTTGGCGACACTTTGGTGCGCGAGTTAATGGTTCCACGTACCGACATGGTTTGGGTGGAAAAAGATAAAACGTTGCGGCAAGGGCTCTCATTAGCACTTCGTTCTGGCTTCTCACGGATTCCAGTCGTTGGCGAAAACATCGATAACATAATTGGAATTACTTACGTAAAGGATTTAGCACGTCGCGCCCTTGATCATCATGAAGCCGAGACAACTGAGCGCGTAGAACAGCATTTACGCCCAGCTACCTTTGTGCCAGAAATCAAGATTGCTGCCGAGTTATTGAAAGAAATGCAGCGCGATCAGATCCACTTGGCAATTGTGGTCGATGAGTATGGTGGCACAGCTGGCTTAATTACGATTGAAGATATCATTGAAGAAATCGTGGGTGAAATTGCCGATGAATATGATGATGGCGATGATTCATTTACTTGGTTAAACAATGAAAAGACTAAAGCTCGCGCAAAGGCTGTCTTACACATTGAAGACTTGGCCGAAGAACTTGATATTGAAATTGAAGCTCAAGACTTTGAAGATGTTGACACTATCGGTGGTCTAATGGCTCAGAAACTTGGCCGCGTACCAATTACAGGTAGCACCGTGGATTTGAGTGGCTGGTCAATAACTTCAGAACGCCCAATCGGTCGTCGTCGCAGAATAAGTAGCGTACTTATCGAAAAGTTAGTGGAGCCAGTCTCTGATGCTGAATAATCCAGAAGATCAAAAGTTGGTCACTCTGGCACAGGCAACTCTGAAACGAAGTGGCGCTAAACAAGCTGCCGCACTTCGCGATAACACGGGCCGTACTTATGTGGCGGTGCCAGTTGATTCGGCAGCACTTGCACTTGATGCAGTTGAAGCCGTATTTACAGTCGCGATGGCTTCACAAATTAGCGGTATTGAAGCTGTGGTATTTACTGGTGAGCGAAGTGCGAAAACTGCAGTTATTACCGAGTTTGCGCCAATGGCAGCGATCTTCTTTGCTAATGATGGGGCAGCGCCCGATAAGATTGCCTAATGCGCATTGTTCGATTTAGTCCTGGCCCAGATACTGGTTTAGGCACTGACCCGCTTTTCGGATTGCTCGAAGATGACAACACAATTAGCGTGATCTCAGGAGATCCGATTTATCATGGAGTTACCAAGACGGCGGCGACTACCGAACTAAGCAAAGTTCGCTTATTGGCCCCAGTTATTCCGCGTAGCAAAGTTGTTTGTATCGGTAAAAACTATGCCGATCACGCAGCCGAAATGGGTGGCGTAGTACCTGATGAACCAATCATTTTTCTTAAAGCAAATACATCGGTAATCGGCCCTAATGACACAATTGTGTGGCCCGGCATGGCTGGCCAACTTGATCACGAAGCTGAACTAGCAATTGTTATTGGCCGAATTTGTAAAGACGTTCCTAAAGAGCGCGTAGCAGATGTGATCTTTGGTTACACAATTGCTAATGACGTAACTGCTCGCGATCTGCAGAAAAAAGATGGTCAATGGACTCGCGCTAAAGGCTTTGATACTTTCTGCCCACTTGGACCTTGGATCGATACTGATTTCATTCCGGGCACTCAGCGAATTACGGCAACTTTAAATGGCGAAGTCAAGCAAGATGGCATGCTAAGTCAGATGATGTTTGATGTACCAGCAATTGTAGAATTTGTTTCTCAAGTAATGACTTTGCTTCCGGGCGATGTAATTATTACCGGAACTCCAGCTGGCATTGGTCCAATGCCAGAAAAATCAACTATTACTATCGCAATCGATGGCTTAGGTGAGTTAACAAATAAGGTGAGTGCTCGTGGGTAAAGAGGTTCGCGTACGTTTTGCACCATCACCAACTGGTGATTTGCACGTCGGAAATATTCGCACCGCGCTATTTGATTGGGCTTATGCTCGCCACACGGGTGGAACTTTTATTTTCCGCATCGAAGACACTGATACCACTCGTGTTACCGATGAATATATTCAAGCCGCCATTGATACGCTCAAGTGGCTCGGACTTGATTGGGATGAGGGTCCTGAAGTTGGTGGTCCAAATGGTCCCTATCTGCAGTCTCAAAGATTAGATATTTATGCAGGATGGGCGCAAAAGTTTCTTGATCAAAAAGATGCCTATTACTGCTATTGCACACCAGTTGAATTAGAAGCTCGCCGCGAAGCACAACGAGCTGCAAATGTTGCGCCCGGATATGACGGCCAATGTCGCGACTTAACAGATGCGCAAATCAATGATTACAAAGCGCAAGGTCGCGAAGCAGTTGTGCGCATGCGTATGCCCGATGGCAGCACTACTTTCACCGATGAGATTCGCGGCGACGTCACTTTCGATCATAAATTTGTGCCTGATTTTGTGCTGGTTCGTGGCGACGGTTCACCTTTGTACACCTTGGCAGTTGCAGTTGATGATGTCATGATGAAAGTAAGCCATGTTCTACGCGGTGAAGATTTACTTTCTTCGACCCCTCGTCAGATTCGAGTTTATCAAGCAATGGGTGTAAAGCCCGAAGACTTTCCAACTTTTGCGCACTTGCCATTTGTGATGGGTCAAGACAACGCCAAGCTCTCAAAGCGAAACGGCGAAGTTTCAATCGCTTGGTATCGCGAGCGCGGTTTCTTGCCTGAAGCGATTTGTAATTACTTAGCACTGCTTGGTTGGTCACCAGGGGATGATCGCGAAAATGTAACTATGAAAGAGCTAACCGAACTTTTCACCGTCGACAAAGTACATTCATCTCCAGCACGTTTTGATATGAAGAAGTTAGAAGCTATCAACGGCGACAAGATTCGGGCACTTACTCCTGAAGAATTCCTTAATTGTTCACTGCCATTTCTTACTAAAGCTGCAGTAATTTCTGGAACTGATGCCGAGATTGCTGTTGTTAAAGCTGCGCTACCAATTATTCAAGAGCGAATTGTTACTTTGGCTGAGGTTCCTGCAATGCTTAATTTCTTGTTTGTTAAGAACTTTGCAGTTGCTGAAGATTGCGTAAGCAAAGTAAATGATGACGCAGCCAAAGCTGTACTTACTCGCAGTTTGACCGAGCTCGAAAAACTAACTACCTGGACACATGATTCAATTGAGGCAGCGTTACGTTCTTCTCTCATTGAAGAGTTAGGGCTTAAGCCACGTATCGCTTTCGGTGCAGTTCGAATTGCCACAACCGGCAGCAACATTTCGCCACCACTCTTTGAATCCATGGAGCTACTTGGCCAAGAAGTTAGTTTGCAACGTATCAAATTGGCGCTGGCTCTTTAACCTCTAGGCTCATTTAAGCGCGTTCTTAAGCGGTAATTCCTAAGGTATTCTTAGCTCTCGTTGGCCATCGCCGGTCAGTGCATTTGGGTGAAAGCCCTAATGGGGTATGGGGTAATTGGCAGCCCTGCTGATTCTGGTTCAGTAAGTCTAGGTTCGAGTCCTGGTACCCCAGCGCAAGTGCTTTAAAGTTTAATAATAAGGACTAGGGCCCCGTCGTCTAGCGGCCTAGGACTCTGGCTTCTCAAGCCAGCTACGAGGGTTCGAATCCCTTCGGGGCTACAAAATAGAACTGCCCGCCTTGACTCTTAATTGAGTCAAGGCGGGCAGTTTTTATTTGATTACTTTACTGTGATTTTCTTTGTCACTGCGAGAGCAATGTTCTTTGAATCTCCAGCATTTGTGCCAGTTACTGAGCAAGAACCCTTCTTCTTTGCAGTTACCTTAGAACCTGAAACTGTACAAACAGTCTTAGTTGTTGATGCCCACTTGATAGCTAATCCGCTTGCGCTCTTTGCAGGAAGTGTTAGTGACTTTCCAACCATTAGCGAAGTTGCAACTGCTGCAATTTTTTGAGCTACTGGTGCTACTGCCGTTGCACTCGGAGTCGGTGTAGCCGACGGTGTTGGAGTAGCCGACGGTGTTGGAGTAGCCGTCGGTGTTGGAGTAGCCGTTGGTGTTGGAGTAGCCGTCGGTGTTGGAGTAGCCGTCGGTGTTGGAGTAGCCGTCGGTGTTGGAGTAGCCGTCGCAGACTTCGTAATATCAAATGTAATCAAGTCTACGTCAGCCTCACTATCTCCTTTTCCGGGAAATATAGGCTTAAAAGTTCCAAATAATCTTGCTGGTTTAATTTTTATACGATCTTGGGTTGGGCTAGTTGGAAAATCTTCCAAGTTTTCTGTATCCGTGTTTTCAAAAGTGAAAGTTACCTTTCCAAACTCATCGGTTTTCCCAACCAGTTCGATACCTGGATCTGCTCCCTTTTGCCCGTTTACAAGATTTCCATTACTTGTTTTCCAGCTTGCGTTAGATCCGCTGTAGGAAGAATTTATTTGAAGCTTAATTTCTTGATTTTGAGCAGCGATCATGCCATCTTTCGTAACTTGATAAACCAGCGAGATTTTACTTCCCGCAGTTGTGTAAGTGTAAAAAGCTTTACTTTTTTCGGTGAAGAATTTGGAAATGTCCGAAGTTGAATCAACGCTATTTGAGTCATTGAATACGGGCGAAATCAATCTGATTGAGGGAGTCTTTACGACAACGGGATCAGGGGTAACTACTGGAAGGGGTTTTGCAATACCTGCTTTCTCGGCCTTAACACCTTCTGTGAAGTGAATTTCAAGAATGTCTTGATCTTGAATCTTTTGAACAGGCTCTCTCTCTTGTTGCGAGGCAAACTTGCCTACCCAAAGTTGAGCTTGAGTATATTTAAATGCGGACTGCCAGTCAGGTACTGTTGATCCATCATTTGGAATATTCTTATCTCCGGCAGTGTCCTTGTTAGTCAAGGTATAGGTTACATAACCATCTGCATCAGTCTTAAGTGGAATATCCAAACCATCCTTGGGTCCACCTTTTGCCAGCGGAATAGTTAGACCATCTTCTGTAACTGTATTGGCAACACCATTTGTATATGCTGGATTTAGAACCAACGTAACATCTGCATTTGGTAACGCCTTACCTTGGGCATCTGTAACTTTCCACTTTAAGTTTAATGTGCCACCTACTGGAGCAATTACTTCCAAGAGTTTTACAGTTGGGGTGTAGTACTGGACAAAATTTGTGTAGTCAGCTTGGGCAGCCTTATTTTCAAGCACCCAGGCAAATCCAGCCGAGTCTGACTTTACGAATCTAATGGCATGCGTGCTCGAAGCGGCTTGAAGAGGTGTACTTAGTAGGCTAACTGAAAGAACTCCAGTTAAAACTGAAACCGCGACTTTCAGAATATTCTTTTTGAACTTCACTTTTGCCCCCTAATTGGAATAGATTCAGATGCGCCTACTGCTTCTAGCTTGACACGCATCATTTATGCCTAGTTAGTTTGCCGACGCCATCTACTGAGTAATAGCGAATGTAGTCGACCAATAATTTAGTTTGATTAATCGCTGGATCAATTTGACCAGCGAATTCGCCACCCATGGCTAAGTTTAGTATTAAGAAAAACTCATGGTTGAAAACCCATCTACCGGGCTTAACTGAATTTGGTGTTTCGCTGGTGATTAGGTGGTCATCAATATAGAAATCAACTTGATTCTTTTTCCAGTCAATTGCAAAGACATGATAGGCATCACTTAGTGAAGTCGGACTTTGATAAGTACCACCTACGCCGGAGCCTTTTCCATAGCCTGGCCCATGCAATGCAGCCGAGGTCAAGCCTGGCTCCACGCCTCGAGTTTCGACAATATCAATTTCACCACATTCTGGCCAAGGGTTTCCGTCAAGCAAGTCCGCACCAAGTAACCAAAATGCTGGCCAAGTACCTTCACCTGGTGCTACTTTCATGCGAGCTTCTAGCCGACCATATTGGAATCCAAGTTTGTTTGAAGTTTTTATTTTCGCGCTTGTGAATTGACACTCCCAGCAGGTGTTCAAAATCTGGGTTACAGCACTGGAATTAACCGTGGGATTTCCTTGCCCATCAGAAATCCGATTTGCGGTAATTTCTAATTTCCCTTTTCCATCGGTTGAAATGTTGGCAGCCTTGTTGGTGTAGTACTCAAGTTCGGCATTGCCCCAGCCATAACCATTTCCGATGTCGTAATCCCAATTCTTTGAAGAAGGTAGCGCGCCTTTCTTGCCATTAAATTCATCTGCCCAAAGAAGCTTCAATACTTTTGGCGATGCAGCTTGCGAGAATGTCGCAGGCGCAAGAGCCGTAATTGAGGTAGCCAGAACTGAAGTAGCCAATAGGACTGATACCCGCAATCGAGATTTCCGATTCTGTTTCACGCTGCTACTTTCCTTTCTTTGCCTGTTCGGTCACGCTTTGGTAACAAATTACAACTGGACTCAATAGGTGTTGCGCTACTAGCATTTTCGCACTTAGATACAGTAGTGTGAAACCGCTTTCATAGTGCGCAAGAGCCTACCCCTAGGATAGGCAAATTGGTACTGCGAAATGATAACTTTTTATTGGCGCTGTTAAATCTCAAGGAGTTGGCTATGCGTAAAAAGACCTTATTTAGAGGCTCGATTGCTGTTTCAACCGCTGCTATTTTGGCGGCTGGCGTTCTTGGAACACCAGCTCGCGCGGCTGACCCAGTAACAATTACGATCTGGACTTTTGGCGATGTTATTCAGCGTCAACTCGTGCAGGAGTACAAGAACCTACATCCGGAAATTACTTTACAAATTAAGAAGTCAGATTTAGATCCGCTAAATGGCGCAAATATGGTCACAGCATGTACCTCTAAAACTGGCCCCGACATCGTGGCCGTAGAAGTTCAATATTCCGGCTATTGGCGTTCATATCCAAAATGCTTCACGGATTTGCGCAAAATGAAAACATCTGAGGCAAATGTTGCAGCAGGCATCCCTGCTGGTAAAACAGCACTGGACTTTAAGAAGAATTATTTACCTTGGCGATGGGACCAAGGCGTGGGCTACGACGATAGCGTGATTGGATTCCCAACAGACGTTGGCGGATTGGAAGTTGCTTACCGCGTAGATCTATTTAAGAAAGCTGGACTTCCTACCGAGCGCGGCGCAGTTGGAAAACTATGGCCAACTTGGGAAAAGTTCATCGCTACTGGCGTTAGGTACAACTCAAAGTTAAGTGCTGCAGATAAAAAGGCGGGCAAAGGATTCTTAGACAACGCTGGCACTATCTATGCGGCACTAATGAATCAAGGTACTGAAAAGTATTACAAGAATGACGGAACCGATGCTGGCAAATTAACATACGATACAAATCCACAAGTTAAAAAAGCTTGGGATACAACGATTAAGGCTACTGAAGCTGGAATCGGAACTCGTATCGGTCAGTACACATCTGACTGGAATATCGGTATGAACAAGGGTACTTTCGCAACTATTTTGGCACCGGCTTGGATGATGGATTACATCAAGCAACAGGCACCTGATACCGCTGGTAAGTGGGATATTGCGGATCTTCCAGGCGGCGGTGGAAACCAAGGCGGAACTCAATTAACAGTTCCTTCTTATGCTCAACACGCGCAAGAGGCTTATGACTTTATTAGTTGGTACTTAGCTCCAGAACAAGAGTTAAAGGTATTTAAGACTTATGGTCTATTTCCTGCCGCTTCGGTTCTATACAAAGATCCTGCACTTCTTGATTACAAGGATCCATTCTTTAATAACGCACCCGTTGGTAAAATTTACTCTGAAGGCGTCTTGAAAGTGAAGCCAATCTTCGAAGGAAAATTGCAACGTGCGATTGATCAAGCTATTGGCGCGGGTCTAGGACGTGTTGCAGCAAAGAAAATGACTTCTGCCAAATCTTGGGCTCAGGTTTTGACAGACATCAGTAAAGTTATAAATAACTAGATATTTATAACTAGGTCCTAACAAAACTATGAGCCAACTAAAGGTTAAAGAGGGGCGCCGCAATGCGCCTCTCTCACCTTGGAAATCAGCTAATCCTAAAAAAGCTGCGAAAGCAACGAAACCAAGGGAAGGCGTCGCTGCTTTAGATCATCGTTTCGGGATACCGTTTATCGCCCCATTTTTTGTGATTTTCCTAATTTTCGGTTTGGCTCCGGTTCTTTACTCAATCTATATTTCATTTTATAAATGGGATCCACTTGGCGGATCAACCTTTAATGGTGTTCAAAATTTTGTTACTTTGTGGGGTGACTCTGATTTCTGGTTAGCCATTCGTAATACCTTTAGCATCTGGGCACTTTCTACTTTCCCACAAATGGCAATGGCCATCGGGCTAGCAGCAATTCTTAGAAGTAAGAGACTTCGTGGCGCATCTTTCTGGCGGACCATTTTCTTGGTTCCAAATATCACCTCGGTTATCGCAATTACAATCGTATTCCAGCAGTTATTTGGTCGTGATTTTGGAATCATCAACGGAATTCTTGGGTTATTTGGCGCCGATCATATTGACTTCATTGAAGGTGTAGTGCCGAGCCATATTCAGATAGCTGTAATGATTACCTGGCGTTGGATTGGCTATAACACCCTGATTTTCTTGGCTTCTATGCTTGCTATTCCAGATGAACTTTATGAATCAGCATCTGTTGATGGCGCTACTAAATGGAAGCAATTTATCTACGTAACTCTTCCGCAACTTAAAAACACGATTACCTTCGTTTTAGTGGTTGGAACAATTGGTGGTCTGCAAGTATTTGCAGAGCCACAACAGTTGGCAGCAGATGGTGGATCTAGTAAGCAGTTCTTGACCTTAACTCTATTTTTATACAATCAAGCTTTCGTGAATAATAAGTATGGCTACGCTGCTGCAATTGGCATTGCAATCACTGTAATTGTCTTAATTATTTCTCTGATCAATTTCTTGATCACTCGTCGAATTTCCAATGATGGAAGTGGGCGATAATGGCCAAGATTCCAAAATGGCAACGAACTTCGCCATTAAGTTACGTGGCTCTGGGGCTGATAACTTTCCTCTCAATTTTTCCGTTTTACTGGATGTTTGTGGTTTCTTCTAATACCAATGCGGAAATCTCAAAAAGTCCACCTTCTCTAATTCCTGGTGGCAGATTCCTAATTGTTGCTCAAAAAGTACTTAACGCTGAGGGCGTCTACTTCAATAGTGCACTGATGAATACCTTTGTCGTCGGCATTTCAATTGCGGTAGCCCAAGTTGTGTTCTCAGCATTTGCTGGCTTTGCCTTCGCCAAACTTAACTTTAAGGGCCGTAAGTTTTTCATTCTTTTCATTGTCGGCACCATGATGTTGCCTAGCCAGTTAGGCATTATTCCACTTTTTATTTTAGTCAAGAACTTACATATGATTGACACGTTGTATGCGCTAATCGTGCCGGCGCTAGTAACTGCATTTGGTGTTTTTTGGATGCGTCAGATAATTGATGCCCAAGTACCAAATGAACTGCTCGAAGCTGCGAGCATCGATGGTGCCAGCGTGCCGCGTATTTTCTTCGGGGTCGTTCTTCCGATTATTCGTCAAAGTTCTTTTGTGCTTGGGTTATTTGCCTTTTTGGCAGCCTGGAATGACTACCTATGGCCAACTATCGTCTTACAAAATCCTCATCATTTCACGCTGCAAGTGGCCCTTACACAACTCAAGCCAATGTATGGGCTGGACTATGCGTTGCAAATGGGTGGTGCTTTCTTAGCGACTGCGCCACTACTTATTCTCTTCATATTTGTGGGCCGCAAACTTGTAAGTGGCGTAATGGATGGCGCAGTGAAAGGTTAAGAATTTTCTCGGGACATGAGAAAAGTAAGCACAAAATACTAAAGAAAGAGGAGTTAAATGAATGCCAAGGCAAAGAAGGTACTAGCTGGTTTTGCTGCTGCTGTAACTGTGCTTGCTTTATCAAGTGCTGTATCAGTTCCGGCAATTGCCGCAGGAGATCCGCCCCAAGATTCGATAATCAAATTAATTAGTCCAGTTTTAACTGCCGAGAACACTAGTGAAGCAGCCGCCAATCAGAAGATGGCAGATCAATGGGTCGCAAATGGTTGGTTTGGGACTGGCTTGGTTTACCAGCGCGCTTTTGTGCCTACTGGCTCTACTATTACTTTGACCTATCATGTTACAGATAAAGATGGAAAAGTTTTGGTCGGCCAAGATGTGAAACTTCGCATCAATAAAGGATATTCAAATTCGTCTTCTATCGTGCAAGTTGATGACAAGATTACAACTGGAATACATAAGCCAGAATCAGCTGATCAACAGCAGGTAACTCATAAAACTGATGCTTACGGCAACGTGACATTCGTGATGAAGAATTTAGATAAGCCTGGTACTGGCGAACCAGAACCAGAGTCAATGAATGCCAAGCCAAATATAAGTGCTGATGGACTTAATGATCTTCATTCTCAAGTACTGCCTGAAATTGCAGGCGAGAAGCCGGATCATTCAGTAATCACTGAATTCCACTACTACGATCCAAAGACACCGGCCGTACAGTCCGCGACAAAGCCATCAATTCGTTTGGTTTCACCAGTTCTAGATGATGTGAACTCAATTCACCGCGAAGATTTAGAGAAGGTATTTAGCGTTGATAACAATTGGTATGCCAAGGGAATTGGTTTCCGTCAAGCATATGTCCAAACCGGATCTGCCCTAAACCTTGTTTACAAGGTGACTGATGACAATGGTAAAGCTCTGGCAAATACCACTGTAAAACTTCATGTCAACAAGGCCTACAGTTCTTCTAAAGCAGGTATGACTGATGGAACTACATCAACTGATCCGGCTAAAGATAGTTCGCAAGGAAACGACCAGGCGCTGTTAACTGGCACTACCGATGGTTTTGGATATGTACTCTTCGCTTTGAAGAACACCGACAAAAAAGGTGAGCCAATTCCGGCTTCTTTAACTACACCTACACCAACATCGAATGGGTTATTCAGTCAGATTTTCCCAGAAATTACAGGTGCAGCTACTGATATTGCCGATATGGTGGAATTCCACTTCATCGGCGATGCGGCGGTTGCTGCTGTTCCAGCCTCAACGGCAGTTTCAGTCAAGGCAACAGCCTCGAAGTCGACAGTTAAGGGTAAGACCGTTTACTCAGTAACCGTAGTCATAGCGAATGCTTCTGGAAAATCAGCCGCAATCTCAATTACTGGCTTGAAGAAAGTAACTGAGAAGATTTCAGTTGCAAATCAAGCCTTTAAATACACTGTAACTGCTGGAGCGAAGACCGTCTCAGTTGTAATTTCAGGTAAGACTTACACCACAAAGTTAACCGCTAAATAGAGATAGATTGCCCACCGAGAGGATTTTTCTCTCGGTGGGCTTTTCTTTACTAGATTAGGAAATTGAAATGTTGCGTAAAGGTATCGCATTAGTTGGATTGTTAACATTGATGAGTTCAAGCATTCTTATGTTAAATGCTCAGGCGGCACCTTCACAAAAATTATTAACAAACCCTGTGATTTCCTATTCCGGTAACGGTTACGCTTTTAAAGCTGCTCCTGCCAAATGGAGTGACAATGGGCCTAGTTCCTTTAAATGGCTACTCGATGGCAAGACTATTGCAGGTGCCAAAGCCTTAACTACTAGATTAAATAGTAGTAAATCTGGTTCAGTAATTAAATTTAGCGAGACTCACATGTTTGAAGATGGCTCATCTATGACAGCTGTATCTAATGTTTTAACGGTTGGCAAGGTCTACCTATCTGAGCGAATTGTAATTAGGGTAAATCCTGACAATGACAAAATGATTGAGATTTCTACGCTTCCTCAAAGTATTCCATCTACAGCTAAACCAACTTACCAATGGTTCCTTGGATATTTTGAAATAAAAGGAGCAACCAAAGACTTCTACAATTTGAAAACTTCCGACATCGGCTCAGATATTTCCGTGCAAGTTACATTTACTACAAAGGGTTATATACCCAATAAGCAAATATCTAATGTTGTAACTGTCGCGGCATTAGAAAGAAAATATACTCAGATTTGGTCAGAAGAATTCAATGGTGCCGCAGGTGCACCAGCCGACCCATCAGTTTGGGTTGCTCAAAATGGTGATGGCGTTGCATTTGGTAATCGTGGTTGGGGAAATAGTGAAAGACAGTGGTATGACGACAAGATCTCGAGTTCAGATGGAAAAGGATCCTTCATAATCAATGCAACAACAACTGGTGCTGGTGTAAATAAATGCTATTACGGCACACCTTGTGAATGGTTGAGTACAAAATTAGTTACAAAAGATAAAGTTGGTTTCAAATACGGACGCATAGAGGCAAGAATTAAAGGACCAGTCGGAAATGGCACTTGGGGTGCATTTTGGATGCTAGGTGCAAATATTGACGATCGCGGCTGGCCTGGTTGCGGTGAAATTGATGTAACTGAATTATTGGGCAGATTACCGAACACAAATCTTGGTTACACCCATGGACCATTGTCAGGTGGCGGGGGACGTGGTGACAAAGTTGAAATGAATACACCACATAATGCCGAGTACCACACTTATGCCGTTGATTGGTTGCCTGACCAAATTCGTTATTACTTAGATGGTGTGCCATTTGTAACGGTCGATAAGACTGATAAAGACTGGGTTTACGACCATGAGTTTTACATCGTTATTAACCTGGCCATGGGTGGAATTCTGGGCGGCGAGATTGCGCCTAATCTAAAGCAGACATCAATGGCTTTCGATTACATTAGGGTTTACTCAATAAATGGTATCGGTGAAGTAATTAAG
>Ga0114968_10001034_pt1 | contig 21187 bp, 8 predicted proteins | sample M_130807_EF_Meta_FD_87020 | JGI IMG/M metagenome (GOLD analysis project Ga0114968, IMG submission 87020) | Freshwater microbial communities from Lake Montjoie, Canada to study carbon cycling - M_130807_EF_MetaG | ecosystem: Environmental > Aquatic > Freshwater > Lake | place: Lake Montjoie...
CTTCCAGCTGGATAGAAACCACCATTTCCGGACCCTTCACCGAGGTGGTGGGGCCGAATGCGGCGGTGGAGCTCACCTTCGGCATCGACCGCGCGGCGATGGCTGGCGGCAGCAATGCCTTTTTCGCCTCGATGCTACGCCTCACCGCCAGCAGCAATCTCTACGAAATCCTGCTGCCGGTCACCGCCCGCAAGGCCTCGCTCGCCGGGCTGTGGCTCGGCGATGCCGTCGTCGGCGGGGTGGAAAGCAAAACCGCGGGCTACACCGGCACCGCCACCGCCCAGACTTACAACCTGCGCTACATCGTCCATGTCGATGATGCGGGAAGTGCGCGGGTGCTTTCCCAAGTCTATCTCGGCCAGCTCGCCGGGGAATCCCCGCAGCCGGGAATCTGCATTGCGGAAAGCGCGCTCAGCGTGGCGGATAAGGCCAGCGCGCGGCGCATCGTCGCGGCGCACCTGCCGCTCGACCGGGTGCTTGACGGCGGGACCATGGCGCTGGGCGGCAGCATGAGCTGCACGATCTCCACTCCCTTCAACGATCCCACCAGCCCCTTCGTCCACCAATACCACCCGGATCACGACAACAAGAGCGGCACCACCGCGCTAGAAGCCGGCCAGGAAAGCTACGATCTCGGCCGCGCCGTCACCTTCGATATCTCCGCCACCGCCCCGGCGGGAGTCCCGGCCACCGGTTACGGCAGCAGCGTCATCGCCGGCAGCTACACCGAAGTCCTCACCGGCCTGCGCAAGGACAGCATCACCGTCACCGGCACCTTCACGCTCCGCCGCGTCTCCGAAATCGGCACGCTTACGCAGTAAAAACGGAAAGCAGCCCTCTGACATCTTCCTTCAAAAATCAAAAATCAACATTCATCAATCATCAATTCTTCCTCTCCCTCTGCTCTCCATCACGCCGCTGGCGATAAGTGGGCGGACCGAGCCGGATCCGCCCTACCTCTCTTCCTCTGGACTCTGGCCCTCTGGCCTCTAACTTCTACTCTCCAACTTCCATGAAACAATTCCTCCAACTTCTCGCCGCGCTGTGCCTGCTCCAGGCGGGCCATGCGGCGGTGCCCGACGCCGTCAGTTTCCAAGGCCGTGCGCTGACCGCCACCGGCGAGGCGATGGGCAAGGACGGCGCGGTCAACCGCATGTTCACCCTCCGCATCTGGGACGATGCCACCAGCACCGATGCGGCTAACTTGATTTACTCCGAGCAGCAGGTCGTCAGCATTGTCGATGGCGCGTTCAATGTGCTCATCGGCACTGGCACCGCCACAAACGGCACCAAGTTTTCCTACAGCGAGACCACCAAGGGGCCGCCGACGGTGAAAATCGGCGATGCCGCGGTGTTCGGCGGTGCCAGCCGTTTTGTGGGCGTCACCATCGACGATGGCACCACGGCGGTGGACAACGAGATTTTGCCGCGCCAGCAGGTCGTGAGCGCGCCCTTTGCCACCCGTGCCAAGCTGGCCGAGGGTGTCGAAGCCGGAACCATCACCTCCGCCAAGATCGCCAATAACGTGGTCACTCCCACCCAACTGGGGGATGGCGCGGTCACCACCAGCAAGCTGGAAGATGGCGCGGTTACCACCACCCAGCTCGCCGATGGCTCCGTCACCAGCGCCAAGATCGCCACGGGGGAGATCACCGCGGCCCAGCTCGCCGACGGCTCCGTCACCGGCGCCAAGATCGCGACCGGGGCGATCACTTCCACCAATCTGGCGACCGGTGCGGTGACTTCTGCGATCCTTCAAGATGGCACGATCGCCACGGCCGACCTCGCCGACTCTGCGGTGACCACGGCCAAGGTTGCCGATGGAGCCATCACCGCAGCCAATATCGCCGATGGCAGCATCAGCGGCAGGTTGGTTAGCGTTCCCGCTGGCATGGCTCTGATCCCCGGAGGCACCTTCATGATGGGCAATACCATCGGCGATAGCGACATCACCAACGCCGCGCCCGTGAGCACCACGGTCTCGCCGTTTTACATGGATGTGAACTTGGTGACCCTCAGTAAATGGGTTGCGGTAGCCTACTGGGCCAATGCCAATGGGTTCGATTTGCAATTAGGGACCGATACTTACCCTTGGGCCAGGGGATCCAATTTTCCCGTGCATAATGTGACCTTCGATTGGGCAATCAAATGGTGCAATGCGCGTTCCTTGCAGGAGGGGCTGACGCCTGTCTACTACACCGACACGGCACAGACCACGGTCTTTAAGTCCGGCGGTTACGAACCGACCAACGCGATGGTGAAGTGGACGGCCAACGGTTACCGCTTGCCGACCGAGGCGGAGTGGGAGCGCGCGGCGCGCGGCGGTCTCAGCGGCATGCGCTTCCCGTGGGGCAATACAATCACGCAAAACCTCGCGAACTACACGGGGGCGCCATCCACCTACAGCTACGATCTAGGGACCGCTGGCACCAACTACATCGCAAGCGCAGCCACCACGACCAACACCGCGCCAAACAGAAATGGCAACTCTTTCACCACCACGCCGGTAGGCAGCTTTCCACCCAATGGCTATGGCTTGTATGACATGGCGGGTAATTTGTCCCAATGGTGCTGGGACCGAGCAACCACAAGCGGCCCCCTTGCCTATGCCGGGGGCACTAATCCTCGTGGGCCTGATACGGGGACAGCCTATGGATCTACAGTGCGGATCCATCGTGGGGGAGGGTGCAATGCTAATTCCTTTTCTGCACGCGTGTTTGTTCGAGATGTTTTTTGGTCTCACACTGTCACTCCTTCCATCGGCTTCCGCGCCGTGCGCAACGCCCAGTAATCTGACGAGCCGCCCATCGAACTCACCCTTTTACACTCCATGAAAAAGATTCTCATCCTTCTCGCCGCGCTGTGCTTGTTGCCGGGAACCCGCGCGGGTGCGGCTGTGCCGGAATACCTCCACTACCAAGGGCGGGCGCTGACTGCCAGCGGGGAAGTCCTTGGCAAGGGCAATCCCGTCACCTACCGGGTCACAGTCCGCGTCTGGAATCATCCGTCCAGCATCCTGCCCGCCAATTTGCTTTATTCCGAGCAGCAAACGGTGACCATCGCCGAGGGCGAGTTCAGCCTCTTCATCGGCAAGGGCGCTAATACGGAGGGCACGACGCTGGGCTTTGCCGAGGCGGACAAGGGGCCCGGCAGCGTCAGCATCAGCAATGCGGTGGCGGGCACGAGCTGTTACTTCGGCATCACCATCGCCAACGGGCAAGAGATCGCGCCGCGCCAGCGGTGGGTCAGCACGGCCTACGCCATGCGCGCCGCCATGGCAGATACGATCGCTGGTGGTCTCACCTCTGACATGCTGGCCGCCGGCGCGGTGACCAGTGACAAACTGAGCACTGGAGCGATCGCCACCAACAAGCTCGCCAGCGACAGCGTCAATTCGGACGCCATCGCAGATAGCACCGTCACCAGCGCCAAGATCGCTACGGGAGCCGTCAATTCGGCGGCCATCGCCGATTTTTCTGTTACCGGCGCCGACATCGCGGCGGCAGCAGTCACCTCCGACAAGCTGCAGACCGGCGCGATGACTTCCGCGGCCATTCTCGACGGCACGATCGCCACGGCGGACCTCGCCGACAGCTCCGTGACCACGGCCAAATTCGCCGCTGGAGCGGTGACCGCCGCCAAATTTGCCGAAGGCAGCATCACGCCCGCCAAGCTGGGTGCAGGCGTTCCCGTCGGCATGGCCTACATCCCCGGCGGCACCTACACGCAGGGCAACAGCGTGGCGGCCGATACCGACATCACCAACGCCGCGCCGGTGAGCACCACGGTCTTGCCGTTTTACATGGATGTGAACCAGGTGACTTGGGGCAAGTGGCAGGCGGTCTATTACTGGGCCACCGCCAACAGCTATGGGTTTGCCAATGCCGGTCTTGGCCGGTTCCCCATCCATCCGGTGCACACCATCGGTTGGTATGACGCGGTGAAGTGGTGCAATGCGCGCTCGCAGCAGGAGGGCCTGACGCCCGTTTACTACACCAACACCGCGCAGACCACGGTTTACAAGACGGGGAATGTGGATGTAACCAACGCAATGGTAAAGTGGACGGCCAATGGCTACCGGCTGCCCACCGAAGCGGAGTGGGAGCGTGCGGCGCGCGGCGGCCTGAGTGGCCAGCGCTTCCCGTGGGGAAATACCAGCTCAACCAACTTGGCGAACTACTCCGGCTCAGTCTCGGGCTACGATGCGGGACCCGCAGGCTACAGCCCGATGGCGAACCAGGCTGCTGGCCCATACACCTCGCCGGTGGGCAGTTATGCGCCTAACGGCTACGGTCTCTACGATATGGCGGGCAATGGCTATCAGTGGTGCTGGGATTGGTATGGCACGCCTTACGCAGGAGGAACCGATCCGCGCGGGCCAAGCTCGGGCACATACCGGATATTTAGAGCCGGCTCCTGGCATGCTGGCCCAGCCTCAGTCCGCACCGCATATCGAGGTTATGGTGGTCCATGGGAAGCGAACTACTATTTCACCTTCCGCACCGTCCGCAGCATCCCCTAGCCCCAGCCCGCCGCTCCTCGCTTCCGAGATCCTTTTTTGATGACCCCACTCCTTTCTTAACCGACCATGAACAACCGAATTTTTGCATTTTTCGCTACGCTGTCTCTGCTGCAGGTGGTGGCACTTGCGGATGTGCCCAATGCCATCAGTTACCAGGGCCGGGCCCTGACGGCGAGCGGTGCCCCGATGGGGGCTGGCACGCCGATCACCCGCACCGTCACCTTCCGGATCTGGGGCAGTGCCTCCAACTCGCTGTTCAGCGACCTGCTTTATTCCGAGCAGCAGGTGGTGACCCTGGCCGATGGCGAGTTCAGCGTGCTCATCGGCCAAGGCCGCGCCACGGTGGGCACGCCGCTGGGCTACAGCGAGACCGCCAAGGGGCCGCCTGAGCTGCAGGTCAACACGGTTTTCACCAGCGCGTCCTGCTACCTCGGGGTGACCATCGACGATGGCACCGCGGCGGTGGACAATGAGGTCTCGCCGCGCCAGCAGCTGGCAAGCTCCGCCTACGTGCTGCGCGCCAAGGTCGCGGATGGTCTCGCCAGCCAGGCGGCCACCACCGCCATGCTGGCCAACGGTGCGGTGGGCACCAGCCAGGTCGCCGATGGCGCCGTGACCTTGGGCAAACTCGCCAGCGGCGCGGTGACGGCCACCCAGATCGCCGATGTCAGCATCACCAGCACCAAATTCGCCACGGGGGCCGTGACTTCGGCCGCGATCGCCGATGGCTCGGTCACGGCCATCAAGCTCGCGGGAGTGACGATCACTCCAGCCAATTTGGCGACCGGTGCGGTGACTTCCGCAGCCATTCTCGACGGCACGATCGCCACGGCCGACCTCGCCGACGGCGCGGTGACTGCGGCCAAGATCGCCGATGGCAGCATCACCGCCGCCAAAATCGCCGATGGTAGCATCACGGCCGCCAAGCTGGGCGAGGCCATTCCCGCCGGCATGGCTTACATTCCCGGCGGCACCTTCACGCAGGGCAACAGCGTGGCGGCCGATACCGACATCACCAACGCCGCGCCCGTGACCACCACGGTCTCGCCGTTTTACATGGATGTGAACCTGGTGAGCTTCAGCGTTTGGCAAAAAGTCTTTTACTGGGGTGCTGCCAACAGCTACAGCTGGAGTAATGCCGGTAGCGGCCGATTCGCCAACCATCCGGTGCACACCATCAGCTGGTATGACATGGTGAAGTGGTGCAACGCTCGCTCGCAGCAGGAAGGCCTAACGCCCCTTTACTACACCGACACGGCACAGACGACGGTCTACAAGACGGGAGAAGTGAATGTGACCAATGCCATGGTGAAGTGGACGGCCAATGGATACCGCCTGCCGACCGAAGCGGAGTGGGAGCGTGCGGCGCGCGGCGGCCTGAGTGGCCAGCGCTTCCCGTGGGGCAATACGATTTCCTTGAACCTGGCTGCCTACTACGGCAATACTGCGTATTCCTACGATCTGGGGCCCGGAGGTTACAGCCCGTTGGTGAACCAGGCCGCGACTCCATACACCGCGCCGGTGGGCAGTTATGCGCCGAACGGCTATGGGCTCTACGACATGGCGGGCAATCTCGAACAGGTTTGCTGGGATTGGTATGGCGCGACTTACACAGGGGGCGCCGATCCGCGCGGGCCTGCAACTGGCTCGCAGCGGATGAGGCGGAGCGGCTCCTGGAACGGGGTCAATGCACCCAGCAGATGCCGCGCCGCGTCCCGCGACTTTTTAGGTCCGACGGGCGCGAACAACACCATCGGTTTCCGCGCCGTCCGCAGCATCCCCTAGCCCCAGCCCGCCGCGCCTCGCTTCCGAGATCCTTTTTTGATGACCCCACTCTTTTCTTAACCGACCATGAACACCCGATTTTTTCCATTCCTCGCTGCCGTGGGCGCGCTGTTGCTGGCGCCGCTGGCGCAGGCCCAGCTGCAAATCCGTGGCGGGGCCAGCAATGTGCTCGACCCACGCTGCGCCGGTGGTTCCGCCCTTGTCTCAGACGGGCTGGTGACCGGCATCGTTGTGACAAATAGCGGCGGGGGTTACAATTCAGCACCGCTGGTGACCATCAGCGCAGGAGTGGGCGGCACCGCCTACGCCAGTGCCGTGGTGTCCAATGGGGTGGTGACGTCGATCACGATCGACAGCGGTGGCCTTGGCTACAGCGCGGAAAACCCGCCGACCGTGACGATCGCCGCGCCGGCGCTCCCCACGGGAGAGGCCGCCACCACGCCACAGTTCGCCGGGGTGGGGATCACCTCGACGGGCGCGGGAGCGCTCTCGGTGGCCGGCGTCAGCAGCGGGCGCTACTCGAGCGCGGTCGATGCCACCACCGATCCCGCCGCGCCGGTCGTGACGGCGATTTTGGCGCATTCGGGCATCGGCTACAGCTTTGCCTCCGGGGTGCCGCGCTACGCCTTCGGCGATGTGATCGAGCGGCCCAGCCTCGGCTGGAACGGCGACCCCAAAAACAGCAGCTATTGGCGCGCTGAGCCGGTGAAACCGGGCGAAGTGTTTGCCGATGTCTATCTTGGTAACCTCAATGGCGGCAGCCAGCCGCTGGTGAAGACGGAGCTGGTGAATGTGACGAATTGCTCGCCAGCGAGCAATGTGGTGACGGTGGCCGCGGTGCCAAGTGCGCTGGTGAGTGGCTCGATGCTGCTCGGCCAGCGGGTGGACATCATCAACGGGCTCACCCTGACGCTGCGGGGCAAACCGAGCGAGACGATCAGCAGCTCGACCGCCCGGGAATTTTCGGCACCTCTGCCGTATTATTACAGCCCGCACGCCGGCAGGGTGTTTGCGACCCAAGCGGGACGGGTGACGGTGACCTGGGTCTCGAACGTGCCGGACACGACCTCTCCGGAGGACACCAGGCCGACCTACAAGTTCAAGACCGAGAGCTTTGCGGTGGGATCGGCGCCGAATGTGCCGCAGCGGCCGATGTATTGGAGCGAGAAGTCGTTCAACGGCCCGCTGGTGAACATCCCGGCGGGACGGATCGTGGCGGCCAATGTGGTTTACAACAGTTTCATGCCCAGCCACGTGGTGGATGAGTTTGTGCCAGTGGGCTACAACCCCAGCAACGACCCGAGCAACTCCGCACCCGCGGAACGCCGGACGCTGTGGTATGACAACATGGCGGGCCGAGGGTCCCTGCATGCCTACAACCTCGAAGGCAGCGTGTTTGTCGAATACCTTGGGGCGGAGATTTCCAGCACGGGCAAGCGCGAGTTCCTCGGTGCCGACGTGGTCTCCACCAAGCGCGATGCCGAATCGATCAATATCGAGGTGACCCTCGGCCAACAACTCTCGCCGTGGAATTCGGCAGAAGAGGCGGACTTGATTTCCTCGCTGGCCCCCAACGCCACGCAGACCAGCGGCAAGGCGCTCTACGGAACCTCGGCGCTGGCCAATGGACAGCTCGTTTACCATGCCGAGCGGGAGAACAACGACCCGGACAAGATTCAGATTTACTGGTTGGAGCCCAAGGACGCGGAGATCTATCTGGCCGCCGCGCCGAACCTGTCGATCCAGTGGCCGAAGTATCTGCGCAAATACACGCAGGTCTGGCCATCATCGCTCTCGGATTTCGAGACCATGGCGGTCACGCTCAATGGCAACGGGGTCGCCAACGGCCCGCAGTTCGATCCGGCCAACCTGCCGCAAGTGGCGTATCAGGATGATCCGGCGGAAACCGAGGTCGGCATGGATGTGGAGAGCCAGCGGCTGTTGGTGGATTTCAGTGCCTCCAGCGACAAGACCAACCGCAGTCTGCTGAAGTTCATGACGGGTGGCACACCATGGTATGTGCCGCTCTATATCCAGTCGGAGGATAAACTCGGCAGCCCGGAGGTGGAGGATCCCGATGGCGATGGCCCCCTCACGGACACGCCAGCCGTGGCCACCCTCAGCGACACTAACGCCGATGGCAGGGCGGACCTGGTGGAGGTGGTGAATGTGGGTGACCGCCTGGTGGCGCCGTATGGTTGCTCCGAAGGCGGCTACATTGCCAGCGGCATCAACTATTACCCCGCCGGCTACATCAACCCGTTCACCGCAGGCATGGCAGCCGCCGAGGCCGGCGCGATCATCCCGGTGAACGCCCCATCTCCGACCTATCTGGAGATCGATTCGGTGACCTTTGAAATTCTCGACGCGAATCGCTCTGCATCGGGAACTTATGAATTCACTCTGAACGGTGGACTCATCGGCACGCTTGAAAATACCGAGCCAGACTCATCCATGACGCCACCGCTCAAGAGCCTCACGATCGACGATCCTGAGCTGCTGGCAAATTGGCACTTGGGGCAGAACAATAGTTTCGGATTTGTCAGAACAGGCTACGGGCACGTGGGCTGGATCCGCGTGATTGTCACCGCCGGCGACAATCCCGTGGTGTCCTATTTGTATCATGGCGCCGATGGCGGCGGAGATTTCAATCCGGAGTGGGAACACAGCGAAACTGACCTGAACGAGATGACCCCTGAGTGGGTGGGTCGGACGCTTGAGGATGAAACCACCTTCCAGGCCAGTGACCGCAGGCTGATGGCGCCTTTGGCTGAGCCGGAGCGCTTCGATCTGAAAGTTTGGTGGTTCAAGAAAGTGATGCCCCCCAGCGCGAAGTTCGCGCCGTTTTACCTGCCGGCCAAGGTGGGCCGTTACCAGGTCGAGTATCCGATGTATAAACCGCAGATCGTGATCGCCTCGGGCATCGGCACGGGCGACCTCGGTCCATCCCAACAGGCGGGCGGCGTGTATTATCAAAATGATGCGACGAAACCCGGCTACAATCCCAACGAGGAACACGCGCTGCTGCTTGGTAAAAAAGCCTATGCGCTGCGCGACGATTTGAATGATCCCGCGACCACTTCACGGCCCTTCGTGCTGCTGGCCTACACCGATCCGACCGATCGCCGGCCAAGCATGGATGTGTATGAGGTCGTGCGTGAGACTTTCGCCCACCCGCTGGCCTACGATGCCATCGCGGGGACCAAGGTCCAACCCCCAGGGCCGCTGTTTGCCCTACCGCTGCCGCTCGGTGACGATGGCATGGCACTGAATTACGAAGTCGACGCCATGGCGGATCTGGCCAGCGCAGCGGATGCTCCGGAGAATTACGCGGGCTTCAGTTTTAAGGATCGGCAAGGCTATGACTGGACCTACCGCGGTGCTCACGCCAAGACTAGCTGCATCGCAAGGACTGAGATCAATCGATACGCATCCAATATCTACCAGATCAACATTGATAATCCCGGCAGCGGCTACGAAACCCCGCCGACGGTGACCATCGCTCCACCGACAACCGTGGATGGCGTGACGGCGACTGCGGAAGCGATCGTGTCCCAGGGGGAGATCATTGGAATCCAGATCTTGAACTCGGGCTGGGGCTATACCTCCGCGCCGGAGATCAAGATTGCGCCGCCGGTGAGCTTCGGGATGAAGTTTTACTACAACTCGCTGCCTGGCTTCTTTGAGCCAAGCCTCACTCTCGCCAATCAACGCCCGGTCGGCACGGTGATGCCGTTCATCGCCGACACCGGCGATGGCGTGCCTGTCACCTTGACTTACCAGCCGAAATGGCCGGATGACCTGAGCCTGCCGATCGCCCAACGCAAGATCGTGCCGGTGCTTAAAACCGCAGAAACGCTGACCTTGCCCAAGGCCAGCGCCATCGCCGGCCAGTTGCCACAAATCCGCGGCGCATCCAGCGCCGAGGTGATTTACCAGCAGTCGGTCGCCAACACGGGCGCAACAGCGAACAGCGTGACCCTGCACGACCCTACCCGACAAAAGAGATTCCTGCTGACCGCCGGAGCACTCGACAAACTGCCACCTTCCGTGCTGACCAGCGACTACGCCGGCAAGACGTATTTCCAGAAGCTGTCGCCGAGTTTGCAGCAGCGCTTTTATTATGATGCCAATCTGGGGACGAAGGGCGGCCTTGTTCTCAAGGGCGAGTTTGTTGATGAAATCGCGGGGGAGGATTACCTGAATCTGAACGTGCTGAGCGCGGCGGATCTAGCGGAATTGCAAGGCCTCTGCCCAGAATTCGATACCACCATCAAGAACAAGTGGGATGCTGCGATCAACGCGCTGAGCACTCAGTTGGAAACCTTCAGCGAGAGCACCACCGTGCCCGGCAAGTATGTGGTCGATACCACCAAGGATCACCGTGTGATCGATAACTCGACGCTGGCGGACATCCGCGATCGCGACACAGCGGTGGACAGCTATGCCTTGAGCGCAACGGGCAAGGGCACGGGCTACGTGACGCTGATGCTCGAAAATGGCGAGGCCTTCACCGACTCGGGGAATGCCGTCTCAATGCAGATCCTCAAGGTCGATCCCTCTCTTTACAAAGGTGATCTCAAAACACTGCTGGCGAGCAATCCACTCGACGAGCAGGTGACGCTGCGCCATAGCGGCGACTATGCCGGTAAGCCGGAGTTGTATGAATTCCAATGGCGCTACGGCTTCCCGACCGACGGCACCAACCCGACGATCACTTACGACAATATCAACACCGCGGATAGCACCAGCACCTGGCTCAAGCCTAATGGCGACTTGGGCGGAACCATCCTCGTCGGTGGCTCGCCAACGGCTACGATCAGCAACCCCGCCGTGCTGATGGGCGACACCTATTTCACGATGAACTACCGCCTCAAGGTCGATGGCCAAGCGGAGAATGAGGGTTGGTCGGGCTGGATGGAGCCGGCCTTGGTCGAAGGCTGGATCAAGCGCGTGCTCGCCAAGATCACGCCATTCAACCAGCGGATGAGCGATCTCTATAACAGCGAGATCAATACCGATGTCTCGATGCTGACCCAAGCCGGCAAACGCTGGGAAGGCGACATCGCGCTGAATTTGAACAACATCAACGACGTCGGCCTGATCGAGATTTATGAAACCATCCTCAACCGTGGTAAGAATTTCACCATCGGCTCGGGTGTCGACTTCGCCTCAGCCAACAACGGGCTGATTCTAGCAGCTGGCTATTTGAATGACCTTTACACCATCCTCGGCAACGAGGCCTATGCCGACGGAGCGAACCCGACGATCTCGATCGACGACGCCAGTTCCAGCACCGAAGTGAACACCAGCCGCTTCTCGTTCGAGGGCCAGGTGGCCAGCTCGCTCGACGAGGAACTCGCGCTGCTCAAAGGCCGTGATGACTCAGTCAATCCGGGCGTGGGCACGGCTCCGGCCTACAACCGCCTGTGGTGGAACTACACTCGCGGCATCAACAGCGGCGAGGTGCTCTACGCCACCAACTACAACATCAAGGAAAAGACCGGCAGCAGCACCGCCAACGGCGTGGTCGATGCGGCCGATGCCTACCGCATGTTCCCGCAAGGCCACGGCGATGCCTACGGCCACTACCTGACTGCATTGAAAGGCTATTACAAACTGCTCGAGCACCCCTATTTCACCTGGCAGACTTCGGCGGAGGACGTGACGGTGCTCGGCAGGTCGGTGCAGATCGACTACAAGGACGAGCGGAAATTTGCGGCGTCTGCGGCCAACGCCGCCAGCAGCGCCCGCCAGATTGTGGCGCTGGTGCACCGCCAGAACTACAAGGACGATCCGGCCAGCGGCTGGAGTCAGTTCCGCGACGGCAAGGTCAACTCACGCACCGGCGTCGCACGCCACCAAGCGCTCGACGAATGGGTCTCGCGCAGCGCGCAGGGCAGTTACGTCAACTGGGTCTCGGCTAACACCTTGCTGCCGGACAAGGACACCAATCCGAACCACAGCGGCGTGCAAATCATCGACCGCACGACCGTGCCGGAACTCGGACAACTCGCGTCCGCGGGCAATGATTTCCAAGGCACGATCGACAGCGCCAACTCCCACCTCAATCCGCTCGGCCTGAGCCCGGGCGCGATCGCATTTGATATCTCGCCGACAGAAATGAAGGCTGGCAAGAGCCACTTCGAGCAGATCTACGACCGCGCGCTACGGGCGACCTTGAACGCCAAGGGCGCCTTCAATCAAGCGGCCAAGATGTCGCGTTTGCTCCGCAATCAGGAGAACCAAATCAGCGATTCGACCACCGCTTATGTCGATCAAGAAGACGCGTTTGTCCGCCAGCTCATCGATCTCTTTGGCACGCCTTACAGCGGTGACATCGGCGTGGGTAAAACGTTTGCCCAAGACTACGCCGGGCCGGATCTCTATAACTTCTATGTCGTCGACCGCCCGACCGATCTGGTGGATACCTCGAAGGCGGTGACCCTCAGCCTCAAGGTGCCGACGGGTATCGCGAATTTCAGCGGCAACTCGATCACCGACATCACCCTCGATGGGATCACTCCGAGCAACTCGGTCACCAAGACGTTAACGGTGCAGCCGAACAAAAACCTGCTGTGGTCGAGCGAGCGGTTCGGCAGCGCGGGCGGCCAGCGTGCCCAAGTCGGCCGCATCCAGCAGGCGTTGCTCGATGCCTATCAGGCGCAAATGGCGCTACTGGAAAGCAACCAGAAGATGCAGGTGCTCAACACCCGCTTCAAGCGCGAGTTCCAGCTCTTCAATGAGATGGTTGCGGTGCAAAGCCAAATCCTGCGGGCAGAGACCGGTGCCACTCAGCAGATGGTCAGCTTGAGAAGGACACAGGCTGGGTTGTTTAGTGCCTCCGAGCTTTTGGATGCCTATGCGGACAACCAAGAGGGCCTCTTCACTGCCATGGCTGAATATTTTCCTAAGGTTTTGGGTCTCGCAGTCGACGGAACGTCTACAGGGCGCGCAACGCTGATGTTGGCTGGCGCCATTTCCTCAACTGTCGCTTCATTCTCCGCGGTAAGCATAAGAGCCGGGGCCTATCAGCTCGATGCGAAATACGATCAGGTTTATTTCGACCTTTATCAAAACATCGACAGCCTCAATTTCAGCCATGAGCAAAAGCAGCAGATCTACGAGTTCGAGCAACTCTACCGCGAGCTGCTCTCGTCGCACTTCGAAGTGGCGAATCTCGCCACCGAATACCAGCGCAGCAACGAGGCGCTGCGCAACGTGCTCGTCGAAGGTCAGAACCTGCTGACTGACCGCGAGACGTTCCGCCAACGGGCGGCTGGGGTCATCAACGGCTACCGAACCAAGGACCTGACCTTCCGCACCTTCCGCAACGAGGCGCTGGAGCAATACCGCACCTTGTATGAACTCGCCGGTCGTTACACCTATCTCGCGGCAAAAAGCTACGACTACGAGACCGGCCTGCTCGGCACCACCGCCGGACAGAAGATCATCTCAAATATCGTCGCCTCCCGTGCGCTCGGCGATCTAAGCGGCGACCAGCCGCAGGCGACCGTCAGCACCCTCGGCGACTCCGGCCTTGCCGGCACGATGGCCCAGCTCAATGCCGACTTCTCGGTGGCGGAAGGCCGCCTTGGCATCAACAACCCGGACCCCTACGGCACGCTCTTCAGCCTGCGCGGCGAACTCTACCGTATTCGCACGGATGAGGCCAGCACCAGTGACGATGCTGCCTGGCAACAAACCCTCCAGCAGCACATCGTCCCCGACCTGATGGCGGATCCCGATGTGGCGCGCTACTGCAACAACCTGAAGAAAGCCGATGGCACGGCCGCACCTGGCATCGTCATTTCCTTCGGCAGCACCATCGACCAAAGCGCAAACTTCTTCGGGCTGCCCGGAGCGGCCGGTGATCACGCGTATTCCCCAAGCAGTTATGCCACCAAGATCAGCAGTGCTGGCATCGTGCTGGATGGCTACGTCGGCATGGACCCCTACGCTATTGGCACCCCCGGTGCAGGTGGTCCGGCGTCCTCGGCGGCCAATGCCCTGCGCGCCACGCCGTATGTTTACCTGATCCCCTGCGGCAACGACCGTATGCTCGCCCCTCCGCTGGGTGACACCAATACCTTGCGCAGCTGGACGGTGCACGATCAAGCGCTGCCCTTGCCCTACAACTTGGGTGCCTCCGCGTTCAATACCACGAATTTCTTCAACGCCAACGGCACCCTCAGCGAGCAGCCGTGGATCCTGCGCAAGCACCAAGCCTTCCGCCCGGTCAGCGATCCCGCCTTTTTCTACAGCAACATCCCAGCGGAATACACCAACACCCGCCTGATCGGCCGCAGCGTCTGGAACACCCGCTGGAAGATCGTCATCCCCGCCTACACCCTGCTCAGCAACGAACAAGAGGGCCTCAACCGCTTCGTCGCCAGCGTGAAGGACATCAAACTCTTCCTCCGCACCTACTCAAACTCTGGGAATTGATGGCTCCATCGCGCAAATTTGCTTTAGCAGCTATCGTCGTGATTGCGGCCGTCGCTTGCTTGGCTCTGAGCCGGTGGATTCCGCTGTCGGACACCGTCGCACCCGAAAAGCCGGGCCCAATCGCATGGCAGCAGGGCGCTCCAACGGATACGGTGACGGATTCCGAAGAGATCTTCAAACGCGCATTCTGGCGGCGTCCCGGAAACGATGATCATATCCAGCATGCCGAGCGTCACGAGTGGCGGGACGCTGCTGGTCTCGAGCGCTGGCAATGGTTTCTGGTTGTCAGTGCCTCGCCTGAGTTGATGAAGTATCTACGCGATGACAATGCCTTCGGTCTGGTGCCAGCCTCCAAGGCGCCGGTGGTCTCCGAGTCTCCCGCCTGGTTCCGCTTCAAGCCGGAGGACGTCACTGTGCTGCAGGCCTCACACGGAGGCATGCGCCTGATGTTCAGCAAATCTGACAACACTCTCTATGCCACCGATTCCGGTCGTGGCTTCACCAAGGGCGCGCCGGAACCTCCCCCCGCCACCCAAGGTGCCCAAACTCCCGGCCGTATTCCAAGCTCTCCACCTCCAAAAGTGAAACCATGACAGTTAAAACTCGCCATCTTTTCCTCGTTAGCCTGCTCGCCTTCTTTTCGATGCTGGGAGTCTTGGAGTCCGGAGACGCCGTGCCTCAGGTGCTCAATCACCAGGGACGCATCGCCGTGGCGGGGGTGAATTTTAATGGCAACGGCCAGTTCAAGTTCGCATTGGTCAATGCGAACGGATCGATCAGCTATTGGAGCAACGACGGAACCAGCACTGCGGGCTCGGCGCCAAGCTCCCCTGTCACGCTCACCGTCACCAAGGGCCTCTACTCGGTTCTGCTGGGAGATACCGCGCTAGCCAATATGACGGCCCTCCCCACAAGCGCGCTGAACCACGGCGACGTTCGCCTACGCATTTGGTTCAACGATGGCACTCGCGGTTTTCAACAGATTTCTCCTGACCAGCGACTGGCCTCCACTCCCTATGCGTTTCAGGCGGATAATGCTCTTGTCGCCCAGCAGGCCGTGGAAGCCGCGAGTTTTACGGGACTACTCTCGGGAGATGTGAGTGGCTCCCAAAGCTCGACTTCGATTGCGAACCAGACCATTACAGGTAAATCTCTCACGGGATTCGCTTCCAGCACAGGAACCCTTTCGCAGGGAGATTCCATTCTCTCTGCTCTAGGTAAGCTGCATGGAAACGCTGCCTTACTGGCCCCATTGGAATCGCCGTCATTCAGTGGAACCGTGAGTGGCATCACTGCTTCGATGGTAGGACTCGGCAATGTGAGCAACACATCGGATGCGAACAAGCCGGTCTCCACGGCTCAGCAAACGGCACTGGAACTTAAAGCGAACCTCGCCAGCCCGACCTTCACCGGAACCGTGAGCGGCATCACTGCTTCGATGGTAGGACTCGGCAATGTGAGCAACACATCGGATGCGAACAAGCCGGTCTCCACGGCTCAGCAAGCGGCACTGGATCTCAAAGCCAACCTCGCTAGCCCGACCTTCACCGGAACGGTCGCACTTCCTGCCGGCAGCACCACGGCGGCTCCGCTCCGCCTGACCCCGGGGACGAATCTGACGACCGCGACCCTGGGGTCGGTCGAGTTTGACGGGAACAATCTCTATCTCACCACCAACGCCGCGAGCCCAACGCGCAAGACCGTGGCGCTTTCCGATACCGGAAGCAGTTCACAGCTGTTGCTTTCCAATATCGTCGCTGCGCCCGTCAAACCAGTAGTCGCTTGGGGCTCTAATAGCAATGGGCAGACGACGACGCCAAGTTTGTCCGGCGTGGCCGCCGTTGCTGCTGGCGCGTACCACAGCATCGCGCTGTTGGATGCGGGCACGGTTGTGGCCTGGGGTCTCAACACCAGCGACCAAACCATCGTGCCCGCTACCGCCACCGGCGTCACGGACATCGCCGCGGGTGTGGATCACAACCTTGCCCGCAAGAGCAACGGCACGATTGTCGCCTGGGGCAGCAATGCCAGCGGCAAGGCCACGGTACCAAGTGACATCACCACCGCCACCAAGGTCGCTGCGGGGAAAGACTACAGCCTGGCACTTTTGGCGAACGGCACTCTGCGGGCATGGGGCGACAACACTTGGGGGCAGACGACGATTCCATCGAGCCTCACGGGAGTCACCGTCACGGCCATCGCCTCGGGCGAAGATCACAACCTCGCGCTCACGGCCGCGGGTGCGGTGGTGGCGTGGGGCCGGAACACGGTAGGGCAAGTCACCGTGCCAACTGCCGCCACGACAGGGGTCATCGCCATCGCGGCAGGCGCCCATCACAGCCTTGCCCTCATGAGCAACGGCACGGTTGTGGCTTGGGGTTGGAATGAAGCCGGGCAATGCCATGTGCCAGCTGATTTGAGCGGGGTGACCCATATCGCCGCGGGCTATGGCTTCAGCATGGCCCTCAAATCCAACGGCACGCCCGTCGTTTGGGGTGAGACTGCGGACGGAGTGCCGACCATACCCGCCACGGCGACTGAAGTGACGGCGATCGCCGCTGGTGCAAGGCATGCCCTCGCATTGCGCTCGGACTTGACCCCGGCACAAGTTGCCCGACTGGATCAGGACAATGTGTTTTCCCGCAAGGTCACCATCCAAGGCACGCCGGGCACTTACGCGCTGGAAGTGAATGGCACTGCCTGGAAATCCACCGGCTCGTCTTGGCTCACCAACTCAGACCGCCGGATCAAGACCGACATCGAGTCGATTTCCGGGGCCTTGGATAAACTCGTTCAGGTCCGTCTCGTGGATTTCCGTTATCATCAGGATTACTTAGCTTCGCACCCTGAGATCGAGGACCGCCGTTACCCGAACGTCATCGCTCAGGAATTCGCACAGGTCTTTCCGGATGATGTCAAAGGCAGCGGACAAAAGCTACCCGATGGTACGGAGATCCTCCAGGTGGACACCTATCCGCTCACCATTTATTCTGCTGCTGCAATTCAGGAGCTTCACCAAGAAAATACGATACTGAAAAAACGTCTTTCGGATCAAGAATCCCGCATCCGTAAACTGGAAGCATTAATCGAAAATCGTTGAGCTGATGCAACGTTATTTGATTTTATTCCTGATTTTGGTGAGTCCTCATTTTGCAGGACCACTGATGAGCGCGGATTATACCATTCAGCCCTCATGCATCGATCAGGGTGGTCAACTAGGTAGCAGCGCCAATTACCAAGGAGTTTTTTCAAACTCCCCCGGCTCGGAAGGAGTCTCCGCCGAATATCGGTTGCGTGCCGGTTTTGCCGGTCAATTGTTTGATCCTGATGCTCTGCCCTCGGTCGATTTTGTTGCGCCGGGCAGTCTGGCTGCGGATGGTTCTCCCAAAGCTTTTTTGGCGCAAGCACAGCATGTTGATGCTCTTGCACTCATATACGAGGGCAGGAATGACACCGTCTACACATCGTCGGTCACCCCGCCGGCGAATCCCGGTCTCTATCGGGTCAGCGCCAGCAGTCTGAGCCAAGAATATGTGGGCAGCGCCTATCGTGATTTTGTCATTAGCGGACCGATCGCCATGACCGACTCCCTAACTAAGCCTGCCGATCACTCAGCTATCTCGATTTCCTTGCAAAAGCTTCTGGCTAACGATATACGCATCCTACCCGATGGCAGCAAAACATCGCAGGGGTTGACCCTGACGGCGGTTATTGCGGGAAACGGAAACAGCGTATTTCTTGGCGAAGAAGAAGACGATGGATGGATTTTCTTTACTCCTTCTGATTCTACGACGGAAGCGTTCGGCTATATCATCAGTGATGGTGTGTCCAATGCCAATGGAGTCGTCACTGTGAACGCTCAAGGCACGAATCCTCCTTTCACACTCCAGTTCGTTCGCACGGGAATCCCTATTTTTGATGGCAATCAAACATCCTTAGTAATGGATTTCATCGGTGTCCCCGGGCAAAACTATCAAGTGGAATGGTCTGCCGATCTGATTACATGGCATTCATCTGGTATTGTTCCAACAGGATTGACGGGCTCTTTCACGGTATCTATCGTTTTCGCTGGAAATCACGTTTCCGAGTGGAAACAAAGCATGTTTGTCCGCGCAAGGCGTTAACTTTTTGAAATCCCATGACGCCTCGCCATCTCTATATACTATTGCTGCCCATGTGTCTTTTGCCGCTTAGGGCGCAAGTTGTGGTCGAGCGTTTTTTTTCAGCGCAGACCAACATTACTGACTATGGACAGTATGTCGATGTGCGAACGATTTCCCAAAGCGGATTGACTTCTATTTTGGATGTGGACGCCCGTATTGTGATGCGAAGCGCGACAGGTGACACCATGCGCTTGGGGGACTACTTTGTATCACTAACTTATGGCACTGCCAGTGAAGATGAGCGCGTGGCCGTGTTGGTCAATCGACCTCGAGCAACCGATGCGAGGCAATGGGGTAGCTCGCTCTCATCGGCTCATTTCGTCTTTGATGATTCGCAAAACGCCACCAATGTTTTCCATGCTACAACAACAAACGGAGTTTTTGCCGCGGATGGGAGACTTTCCGTCAATCCGTATGCTGCTGCGCAAGCCTACAACGCCTCCACCATTACGCATGGCCTGTCCGCATTGAATGGGCAGATGTTGAGTAGTGATCGCTGGAGTTTGCTCGTCGCCGATACCAGGCAAGGTGCCGCAGGTTTTTTGGAATCCTGGAGCTTGAAAATTACGGGTGACACCATGGCTGGTGGTAGTCTGAATCCTGGCGCAGGCGGGATCATCTACGATAAGTCGGATGGCGTCAGCGAGGTGCTTGCGAATCTTGTCGTCGCTGGTAGCGGAACCAATCGGGTGACTGCGGATGTTTCCACTAATCTTGTGCTAAGTGGCGGAATTTCGGGCAGTGGAGAATTGATCAAAAGAGGTTCAGGAAAACTCACGATGGGGGGGAATTCCAATGCGTTTTCCGGTCAAATCACCATGCAGGGTGGTGAGCTTGAAATCATGAGCCATACGGCACTTGGCCAAACAAGCAATTTATTGTTAGAGGGCGTTACGAGCAAGGTGATTCTGGCGAATGCTTCGTCCATCTCCACGAACGTGACCTTGGCAAATGACGCAATGGCTACGTTTGATGGATCGGGAGTTATCTCCGGATCGATTGCCGGCGCGGGGCAATTCATCAAAGAAGGAAACGGGAAAATCGAATTAACAGGTGACAATTCCTACGCGGGTCAGACGATGATCCGCAGTGGTGTGTTGCAACTCGGGAATGGCGGTTCAAGCGGAGCGATTTCCATTAACAGCGCAATCGTTAATGATTCTGCGTTGGTCATTGATCGGAACAACCTTGTCAGGCAGGGTGTCGATTTCACCAGTCAAGCCATCACAGGAAGCGGCTCATTTACCGCTGCGGGCTCGGGAACCACCATTTTAACGGCAAATAATGCTTATGCAGGTCAAACCCATGTCAACGCTGGTGCAGACCTGCGCATCAATGGCAATCATACCGGTGAAGGCACCGTAAATGTAGCAGAGAATGCTAAGCTCGGTGGAGCTGGTAGTGTGACGGGAAATATCAATGTCAGTGGCATTTTGACTCCGGGGAATTCGATCGAGTCATTCGGGAGTGGCACGGTGAATTTTTCCTCGGGCTCGCTTTATGCTTGCGAAATCAACACCACATCGCTCGCAGCAGATTTGATGTATTCCTACGGCAGTGTAAACATACAGGAGGGAGCGATCCTTGGCCTATCAGATCTATCACCGATGTCAGTTCAAATTATCGGAACCAAATTCACTCTCATTAGCTCAGTTGACCCATGGAATGGAGGGATTTTTCAATATAATGCTGGATCGGGCTTGGCGCCACTTGTCAATGGCTCATCGATCATTTTCGGAGCAAATACATGGACTATTAATTACAATGACGCATCACCTGGAATAAATTTCGTGGATGATACGCTCGGCGCCAGCAACTTTATCACCATAACAGCTATACCAGAACCGAAGGTCGCGTTCCTCTTCGTTTGTGCCAGTATTTTTTCGGCTCTTTGTCGTCGCCGGGCATAAGTATCAGTTTGCCATGTTAGTATAACCCTAGAGCATGCCGTCTCTGCAAGGTATGTCGACAGACACGACTACCACAATGTGCCGGACTGAACCTCGATCCGCATCAGGCTAGAAAAACTCGGCAAACGTTGACACGGGCACACTGGCGTCATGAAATCAATCAAATACCTCAGCCTCGCTGGTAAGATCGTCGGACTTGTTTCTGCTGTCAACGTCATTCCGTTTGTCGATCCGGCAGCGTGTTGCCTCAAAAGTTTTGACACCGGAGAGGGTTGGCAAGGAGGGGCTGGAGAAGGTCGTTGACTCAAAAAGGATGACACTGGCAAAAGAAAGGAATGCCAATGAGTCGAAAAATAGCA
>Ga0114968_10001035_pt1 | contig 21181 bp, 20 predicted proteins | sample M_130807_EF_Meta_FD_87020 | JGI IMG/M metagenome (GOLD analysis project Ga0114968, IMG submission 87020) | Freshwater microbial communities from Lake Montjoie, Canada to study carbon cycling - M_130807_EF_MetaG | ecosystem: Environmental > Aquatic > Freshwater > Lake | place: Lake Montjoie...
AAAAGCACGTCACCGCAATAGTCGTCGGGCAAGAGCGCGGGCGAATGCAGATTGATCTCGGTCGTGGCGTTGAGCTGGATGAGCAAGTCTGGCTCGATGCCGGCTTTGAGGCAGCGCACCGCTTCGGCCAGCATTTCGTTGTACAGCTGAAAGCCTACTTCCAGCATATTGCCGCTCTGGTTTTCGCCCAGCACTTCACCGGCCCCGCGAATCTCCAAGTCGTGCATGGCCAGGTAAAAGCCGCTGCCCAGTTCTTCCATTTGCTGGATCGCGTCCAGGCGCTGACTGGCTTGTTTGGTCAGGCCTTCCAGGTCGGGCACCATCAGGTAGGCGTAAGCCTGGTGGTGGCTGCGGCCCACGCGTCCGCGCAATTGGTGCAACTGCGCCAGGCCAAATTTATCGGCCCGGCTAATGACGATGGTGTTGGCCGTAGGCACATCAATACCGGTTTCGATGATGGTCGAGCACAGCAAGATGTTGTAGCGCTGGGCCACAAAGTCGCGCATCACCGCCTCGAGCTGGCGCTCGGGCATTTGGCCGTGGGCTACCGCGATGCGCGCCTCGGGCAGTAGCTCCTCGAGCTTGGCGCGGCGGTTTTCGATCGTCTCGACCTCGTTGTGCAAAAAGTAAATTTGCCCGCCGCGTTTGAGCTCGCGCAGCACCGCCTCGCGGATCACGCCATTGCCTTCGGTGCGTACAAAAGTCTTGATCGCCAAGCGGCGCTGGGGGGCGGTGGCGATGACCGAGAGGTCGCGCAAGCCTTCGAGTGCCATGCCCATGGTGCGCGGAATGGGCGTGGCCGTGAGCGTGAGCACATCGACCTCGGCCCGCATGGCCTTCATGGCCTCTTTGTGGCGCACGCCAAAGCGGTGCTCCTCGTCGATGACCAGCAGGCCCAGGTCTTTGAAATGCGTGCCCGGGCTGAGCAGCTTGTGCGTGCCCACCACGATGTCGATGGTGCCGTCGGCCACGCCTTTGAGTGCGGCAGTGACCTCTTTGCCGGAGCGAAAGCGGCTGATCTCGGCCACCTTCACAGGCCATTTGCTAAAGCGGTCCACCAACGTTTGGAAATGCTGCTCCGCCAAGAGTGTGGTCGGTGCCAACACCGCCACTTGTTTGCCGCCTGTAATGGCCACAAAGGCGGCGCGCAGCGCGACCTCGGTTTTGCCAAAGCCCACATCGCCACAAACCAGCCGGTCCATGGGGCGCGGGCTGATCATGTCCTGGATCACGGCATGTATCGCGGCGCGCTGGTCGGCCGTCTCTTCAAAGCCGAAGTCATTGGCAAAGGTTTCGTAGTCCTGCGCCGAGTAGCGGAATGCGTGGCCCTGGCGCAGCGCGCGGCGGGCATAGATGTTCAGCAGCTCGGCAGCGGCATCGCGCACTTGCTCGGCCGCTTTGCGCTTTGCTTTTTCCCACTGGCCGCTGCCCAGGCGGTGCAGCGGCGCTTCTTCGGCGCTTACGCCGGTGTAGCGGCTGATCAGCTGCAGCTGGCTCACCGGCACATACAGCGTGGCCTTGTCGGCGTATTCCAGCTGCAAAAACTCTTGCAGCTGCGCCATGCCCTGGGCATCGACCTGGCCCAAATCCATATTCACCAAGCCCAAATAGCGCCCGATGCCGTGCGAGGAATGCACCACCGGGTCACCTACCTTGAGCTCGCTCAGGTCTTTGATCAGCGCCTCGACGTCGCTGACTTGTTCCTGCTTTTTTCGCCTGCGCGTGGTGGGGCCGGCTACAAACAGCTCGGTCTCGGTCACCAAGTCGATGCCGCGCTCCAGCCAGCGAAAACCTACATTGAGCGCTGCCGTGCCCATGCCCAGCGCTTCGTCGCTGTCCAGGAACTCTTGTAGCGAGTCAAACGAGGGCGGGTTGAGGTCGCTGGCGTGCAGAAAATCGAGCAAGCTGGCCTGACGCCCCGCACTTTCGGCCAAGACCAACACGCGCTGCCCTTGCCCGGCCGCCTGTGCCAAATGCGCTTTGAGCTGCACCAGCGGGTCGGGCGCGCCGCGCAGCGCCGCGACGGCGGGCATGGGCGCCAGTTCGGCAAAGGCTTCGGTGTCGCCCTCGGCGGCCGGGCGGACGGACAACTGTGCATAGGTCTTGGCACAGGCATAAAACTGCTCGGCGCTTAAAAACAAGGCCTCGGGCGGCAAGGCTGGGCGCTCCGGGTCGGTTTGCACGATGCGGTAGCGGTCTTTGGTGTCTTGCCAAAAGCGGCCAAAGGCGGGCTCCAAGTCGCCGTGCAGCACCACGGTGGCAGCCTCGCCCAGGTAGTCAAAAACGGTAGCGGTCGCATCAAAAAACAAGGGCAGGTAGTACTCAATACCGGCGGTGGCCACGCCTGCGCCCATGTCTTTGTAAATACGGCTCTTGGTCGGGTCGCCCTCGAGCAGCTCGCGCCAGCGGCTCCTGAACTTGGCGCGCGCGGGCTCATCCATCGGAAACTCGCGCCCGGGGAGCAAGCGCACCTCGGGCACCGGGTACAGGCTGCGCTGGCTGTCAGGGTCAAAGGTGCGGATGCTGTCGATTTCGTTGTCAAACAAATCCACCCGAAACGGCACCGGCGAGCCCATGGGGAAGAGGTCAATCAGCCCGCCGCGTACCGCGTATTCGCCGGGGCTGACCACTTGCGTGACATGGCTGTAGCCCGCCAGTGTGAGTTGGGCCTTGAGCTTGGCTTCGTCAAGCTTTTGCTTGGCCTTGAATTCAAAAGTGTAGGCCGCCAAAAAGGCCGGCGGCGCCAGCCGGTAGAGCGCGGTGGTGGCCGGCACCAGCACGACATCGGCGCCCTGGGCCTTGTCGCGCTGGCTGATGCGCCACAGCGTGGCCAGGCGCTCGCTGATCAGGTCCTGGTGCGGCGAAAAGCTGTCGTAAGGCAGGGTTTCCCAGTCTGGAAACAGGGCGCAGCGCAGATCGGGGTTGAAAAAGTTGATCTCTTCGAGCAGGCGCTGCGCGTCGGTGGCGTCGGCGGTGACGATGGCAGTGATGCGGCCGGCCGCCTTTTCGCGCTCAGCCAGTTGGGCCAACAAGAGGGCATCGGCCGAGCCCACCGGGCGGGGCAGGGTAAAGCGTTTTCCGGTGGCAAGCGAGGGCAGATGCATAGGGTGGTAAAAATACAAAAACCCCCGTAAGCCCAAAGAGGGGGTGTACGGGGGTGAAAAAAACAGGAACCGGCCTGATTTTAGAATGGCCCGAACACCATGACCGCCGTCCCCGACGCCCCCCTGCGCAATTTCGCGCCCTTTGAGCCTGCTGCACCGCCGCGCTGCTTTGTTCTGGTGCCCTGCGCCGGCGCCGGTAGCCGGGCGGGTACCGCCCAGCCCAAGCAGTACCAGCCCATTGCCGGGCAAGCCCTGGTCTTGCACACCCTGGCGGCCTTGGACGCGGTGCGCCGGGTGGTTGGTGGCTTGGTGGTGCTCTCGCCCGGTGATGATTTTGTGTGGCCCCAGGGCGCGCCCTGGCCGGCCCACTTTGACCGGGCCGATTGCGGCGGCAGCACCCGGGCGCAAAGCGTATTCCAAGGTCTACAGGCCTTGCGCTCCCGTGGCGTGCGCGATGCTGACTGGGTGCTGGTGCACGATGCGGCGCGCTGCCTGATTACCCCCGAGCAGGTGGACGCTCTGATTGAGGCTTGTTTGCCCGATGCTGTGGGCGGTCTTTTAGCCCTGCCTTTGCCCGACACCCTGAAGGCCGAGCGCGGCGGACGTGTGCAAGCCACCGTGGCGCGCGAGGACAAATGGCTGGCCCAAACCCCACAAATGTTCCGGCTGGGCGACCTGTATGCCGCCTTGGTCGTGCGCGCCGAAGGCGGCTTTGCCGGGGTGACGGATGAGGCCAGCGCAATCGAGATGGCGGGACGCCAGCCTTTGCTGGTGCCGGGCAGCGCCCACAATTTCAAAGTCACCTATCCCCAAGACTTCGCGCTGGCCGAGGCCTTGTTGGCCTTGCGCGCCAGCGCATCTACCGAGGTTGCGCCATGAGCACACTGCCCCCATTTCGTATCGGCGAGGGCTGGGACATCCACGCCTTGGTGGTCGGTCGGCCCTTGGTGCTGGGCGGCATCACCCTGCCGTTTGACAAAGGCCTGCTCGGCCACTCGGACGCCGACGCCTTGCTGCATGCCATTACCGACGCGCTGCTGGGCGCTGCGGGCTTGGGTGATATTGGCAGCCATTTCCCCGACACCGAGGCACAATTCCAAGGCGCCGATTCGGCTGTCCTGCTGGCGGAGGTGGCGCGCATTGTCCGGGCCAAGGGCTACGCCATCGGCAACGTCGACAGCACCGTGATCGCGCAGGCTCCGCGTATGGCGCCGTACATTGGCGCGATGCGCGCGCGCATTGCCCAGGTGTTGGGCATTGCGCGGGACTGCGTCAACGTCAAGGCCAAAACGGCTGAAAAAATGGGCCCTGTGGGGCTAGGCCAGGCCATCGAGGCGCGGGCGATTGTTTTGCTGTACGCCGGTGAGTGATTGTTAAGGGCTAAGTTACCAAGCTAGGGCGCTCGCAGCAAGAGGGTCGGCGCTCCCGGGTGGGCCTTGACCACGGCGCGCAACACCGGGTCTTCGCCCAGTTGCAGTGCTTGCACCAGCACCGGCAGGATTTTGGCGCGGTCGCCTTCTTCCAGGTCGGCTTGCGGCCAGGGCTTGGCCGGGTCGGCGTAAGGCGCGATGGCGTGCAGCGCGCTGGCCAGATTTTTGCCGTCGGGCGTGGCGAGTTTCCAGACATCGACGCCAGCGGCTTGCCCTAGCTGCGCCAAAATCAGGTAGGCCTGCAAGTTAAACAGCGAGTAACTCAGCGACTTGGTGCGCGCTAATTCACGGGGCTGATTGCCTTGGGCGTCGAGTTGTACGGCAAGGCGCTTTTCGGGCAGCGCTTGCAAAATGCGCCGGGCGTCATCCAGGTGTCCGGTGCCCAAGGCCAAGGCGACGGCCTGCGCGTCGTACCACGTGCCGTGGTTATTGAGCTCGTCGGCCTCGTCTTGCCCGTTGGCGCTGGTGCGCAGCCATTGGTAATAGGCGCCCAACCAGGTCTGCATGGCGCTTTGGTCCGCCGCCGTCCAAGACGACGAGCCCGCTAGGAGCGCCAGGCCGTCTTGCAAATTGATGAAGTGGCGCGCGTCGATGAGCCCGATGCCCCGCCCTGGTGTGATGCCGGGGATGGCCTGTGCGTACTGCAAATGCGGGTTCATGCGGGTGGCGGGCTGTAAAAACCAAGTGCGTGCGAGAGCAGCGGCTTTGGCCGCGTAACGTTCTTGGCCGGTAAACCAGAAGGCCAGACCCAGGGTTTCGACGGCCCGGCAAGTGGCGCTCATGGCCAGGTGGTCGTTGCCGGTGCGGCTTTCGGGGTTGACCTTGCCGTCTTTGCGGATGTAGGGCAGGCCGTTGGGCTTTTGCGGGTCGGGCCACCAGTAGGGGCCCATGCTGAAGTAGTCGTGCTTGTCGCCGCTGGCAGCCACGCTGGTTTTGTCCATCACAGAGGCTTCGCGCAGGCGCAGGGCCTGGTCCGCATCGCGCAACAATTGTGTTAACTCGGGGCTTTTTTGGCCGGCGGGGCTGGCCAGGTAGCTGCGCTGGGCCAGTAGGCGCTCGCCATGCAAAGCGTAGGTGCGGGGTGCCGAGGCGGTGGTTTGCGCTTGCGCCACGGGCGCCAGGGTTGCGGCTAGGCATGCCCCAAGCACGAAGCAGATCAAAGAGTTTTTCATGGAACGGTTTTCAATAGAAGGCCCACGCATTGTGCGCGAGGACGGGCAGTCGAAAAAAAAGCCTCCCCGGGGAGGCTTTTTTGCAGGGCGAGGCCCGGCGGTTCAGGAAAACATTTCCAATTTTCCGTCCAGCGCCATCAGACCCAGCTTGGAGTCCATCGCGGGGAAACGCTCCTTGAGTTGGCGGCGGAACTCGAGCAAGGCTTCCTTGTGGGTTTCGGTTTCGATAGCCGGGTTGGCCACTTTGGCTTCGCCATAGGCGATTTTTGCCGCACCGCAATCGCGGTGATTGACCACGATAACTTTCTTGATGTTGTGCAACTGAATCGAGGTGCCCAGGTTGTCCCAAAAGGCTTTTTGCCAGTCTTTAAAGGCCGGTGCAACAACGCCAATGGACGCGCCGGCAATCGTGAACGCGCTGTATTTGCCGCTCAGGCCATCGCTGGCCTGTTGTTTGTTGACCAAATCTTGGAAGCGCGGGTCGATGCAGGACAAAACCATGGCTTCATAGTTTCCTGACGCCGCTTGCACGCCCGCTGAGAGCATGCCGACCGAACTAAAGAGAATCGAACCACCGGCCAAACGCATAAAACTGCGGCGGGAATTGCGGTGTTGGAGTGGGTCTGTGCAGCACAGGGGCACATATTTTCCACCAGAAAAATTCGTAGTTATCAATTGCTTCTCCTGCAAAAAGTAGGTTGAAATGTATCAAAGGCCAGCGCCATCATAAATAAAAAACCGCAACTTGGTTATCTTCTCGGATTATCGTGACCCCAGTTTGCATGTGAAATAATATTTTCAAATATAGAATCATCGGATGCCGCGCACAACGCGACTGATTGCCCAATTGAAAACACCTGCAAACGAGAAATTGGTGGCGCAAATTACCCCCTGTTTTCAGCAAGCAATATCCATGTTAAGGTGAGGGATATTGGCCGGGCCCACAATACGCGGGGCCGGGTTTTGACGTTGAAGATCAGCCCTTACCCATCATTCTTATTTTTAGCGAAGAATCTCATGAACCCATTCCTTCTTGTTGTACCGGTTTCGCTGCTGATGATTGCCGTCGAACTCTTTGTCGCCCACCGACGCGGGGTACAGGTTTACCGCTTGAAAGACTCGATTACCTCGCTCAATATCGGTGCGACCAGTCAGTTTGTGATTACTTTGGGGGCGTTTATCAGCGTGTCCATGTATACCCTGATTCTGGAAAAGTTCGGCGCTTTTGTTTGGGATACGGCCAACCCCTTGACCTGGGTTTTGGCTTTGGTTTTGTATGACTTTTTCTATTATTGGGTGCACCGCACCGGCCATGAAGTGAATTTCTTCTGGGCTTCCCACGTTATTCACCACAGCAGCGAAGAGTTCAATTTATCGACCGCTTTGCGCCAGTCGGCCACAGGCTTTTATTTCAAGTGGGTTTTCTATATTCCCTTGGCGCTGCTGGGTTTTCCGCTGAAGGTGTTTTTGGCGGTTGGATTTATTGATTTGGTATACCAAATTTGGGTGCATACCCGCTTGGTCGGGCGTTTGGGATTTTTAGAATGGTTTTTGGTTACGCCTTCCAACCATCGTGTTCACCACGGACAAAACGACTACTGTCTTGATAAGAATTACGGCGGCATATTCAGTGTATGGGACCGGATGTTCGGTACTTACGCCGACGAGCGGGCGTCTGAGCCCGTGGTCTACGGCGTTCGCAAACCGCTGCACAGCTGGAACCCCATCTGGGGCAATGTCAATCACTACGTTCTTATTTGGCAGGCGGTGCGCAGCACCCCAGGCTGGCGCAATAAATTGATGTGTGTTTTCGCGGGCCCATCCTGGCAGCCCGCAGGCGCGACCCCGCTGCCGGAGTTTGTGCCCGCGCAGTTTGAGCGCTTTGATACCCCGGCCCCACCATGGATGCTTTGGGTCGGCCTGATCAGCTGTGCTTTGGGAATGTTGGTTTTGTCCTACTACCTGGCGGTGCAAAAAAACCTGGGCACCGGCCCGTCCTTGGCGATCGCTGCTGGCGCCTTGCTGTTTTACTTCGTGGTCGGCTTGCTGTGGCAGAGTCCGCGTATTCAGAAAGCCGCCCATGTCTAGCCTGGCCTACACCGATGGCTTTTTGTCGCTGGTGTGCCTTTGGGTGCTCACCCGTACAAACTTGCCACTGGCGGTGCGCATGGCCGCTGCGCTTCTCGGATCAGCGGCCGTTCTTGGCGTATTGCGCTTTTCTGCGCTCTACCCGCTCGTGCCTTGGCACCAGTTTGCGTCCTTGATGGGGGCCAGCGTCGCATTCCCGCTGCTTGCGGTGTCGCTCGCCTGGCCCGATTCGGCGGTGGCACAACGACTTAAATTTACCGTGATTTTCTCGGTCGCCATGGCTGTACTGGGCCTTCTGCTGGTAACTGTTGCCCAAAAACGCATGTTGTTGGACGTTTTGACGGTGTTATCGGTGTTGGCGCTGGTGGGGATTTCGGTAAAACGCACTTGGTGGGCCGCGGCGCTGGCCAGCGCCTGCATGTTGACCGGCTTGCTGCTTTTTGCCGCCAAATTCAGCGCCATGGTTTGGCTTGTGCCAGGGGACTACTTGCATATCGGTGTAGCCCTGGGCCTATTGGGCTTGGCGCGCACGGCAGCCTGGACAAATGAGCCTCTTGGGGACACGCCCCAAGAGGCACTTGCGCATTAGGGCTTTAACTGCCCCCGGACTTCGCCGCCCTTATGGGCTGCGCTGTGCACGTTGATATAAAGATTGCCATCTTTAAGGTCTTGAAACTGCGCTTCTGTCAGTTTGGCACCCGCCGGGATGGACCAGATGTTGTCTGCCGTTTTCACCATGGGCACAACAACGGGGCCGTTTTGACCCGCTGGTGCCTTGTGAATATGCGCCATGGTTCCCTCAACGCCGGTCGTGCTGACGCTTCCGCTGATGGCAAGGTCTGCGCCTACTGAAATCGTGCCATTTGCGCTTGCCTGGGTGCTGACGGGCGGCACTTCTTGCGCGCCTGAGAGTACCACTTGCATAAGCTGCGCGCTGGCCGATGCACTTGCAAGGACAAGCACCATACCGAGGGTTAACTTGTCGAATGAGAACCTATATTTCATCATTAACTCCATTGTGAAAAAAGACAAGCGATGCTAGCAGAATTGCCTATTTATCGCATGCCCAGCGGCTTAGCCGGCAGGGAAAAGGGGTTAATGCTGATATTTGCAAACGGCGGCGGCACGTTAATTCCAGAGGCAGTCGTGGCGTCGCTGAGTGTTTTGAGAAAAGCGACTATGTCGTCGATTTCCCGGTCCGTCAAAGCGGGCCCCGCGTTGGCGGCTCGGTTAAATGGCGCACGGTCATTGATAATATTGGGCAAGTAGGCCACTGGCAAATCGTTGGGCTGGCCCGTCGGGCCGTACCAGCGTTTGGGATCGGTATTGCGCGTAGCATAAAAGTGCACAACATCACGTAGATTATCGAAAACTCCATTGTGCATAAACACCTGGCGCTGCGCTACGTTGCGCAGGGATGGCATTTTGAAAGTGCCACAGAATTTTTCGATATTGACCGATGTGGGGACATTGGCTGTGAGCGCTGGTTTGGTTCTTTGCGGTCCGCAAAGTCCAAGGTCAAAATACGAGGGGTTGGCATTGGCAGGAATCGCCTTATTGCGTGGAATACCGGTGGCGTAATAGGCAAAATCAGTAAATAAATTATCCGTGGGCTTAGATGATGTGGGGTTCATCTGGTGGCAACTGGCGCAATTGCCCTTGCCGCTGTCCATGAACAACTTCATTCCGTTGGACTCAGCTTGTGTGAATTTGACTTCACCCCGCATATAGGCGTCATACCGCGAACTAAATGATTGAAATGCATTGCTCGCCTCGAAGGCTGCTATGGCTTGACCTACGCGCATAAATGCCGCGTTGCTGTTTTTGAATATATCTTTGCCAAACAGATCGGTCATTTGTTTGGCGTACGGCCCGGCGGCTATTTTTGATACTACGGCGGCGCCGTCTTTGTTGTTCATTTCATTGGCCGCGAGAAACGGCATTTGGGCTTGTTGGGCCAGGGTATCAGCGCGGCCATCCCAAAAGAAGCCGCCAATCGGATCGACATCGCCCTCCGTGACCCGAAATCCAAAAGGCGGGGTAAAGCTGCTGTAGGAGTTTTGCATGACGCTGCGCATGCCAAATGAATTGGGCAAACTGCCCAATGGAACGCCGATACGCGACCCATTGAGATTGGCAAACCCGGTTTTGGTCTGGTGACAATTGGCGCAGGCGGTTCCACGGGGTTCGGAGAGCGCCGTGTCATGGAAAATTTTCTCACCCAAGGCCTGCAAAGCGGTAAGCGGGATGGGCGCTGGGGCAGCCAGTGCGGCTGCCGCAAAGGCGCCTGTACCGGCGACCGTCAGCCATTTGCGGATGTCAGACGGTAGTTTTAAAAACGTCAAAATCTGCTTCAACATGGCAATCTCTCCTTCAAACGGGGCATAGACATCGGGGCAACAACGCGTCGGTCGCTGCGAGCGGGTGGCGCCAGCGGGCCAATGCAGTAAACGCAATTTGTGTGCCGGGAATTTGTCGGTTTGCCGACCGTGTTTCGGTGTGTAATAGCGGTTGCGGATGTAATGTACGCAACCATTAGGTTGCCCGCCAATAGCGGGCTTGGGGATCCAACACAGATTTGGTTTGATTTACTTAACAGAGGGACTTCGGATGACCGTTCTCATTATTGGCCTCCTCGCTTTTTTGGGAGCGCATTCGGTTCGAATATTTGCGGAAGAATGGCGTCTGCGCTGTATAGAAAACTGGGGTCCCGGTCGTTGGAAGGGCGCGTACTCTTTGCTTTCGATTATTGGGTTTTCACTACTCGTCGTGGGTTTTGAACAAGCCAGGACGCCGGTCCATGTTGTTTGGGAGCCCCCACTTTGGACCTGGCACATCACCGTATTTCTGAATCTGTTGGCTTCGATATTGATGACCGCTGCCTATGTGCCCCAAAACGCCATCAAGCTTGCCCTGAAGGACCCCATGATTCTTGCTGTCAAAACCTGGGCCTTGGCCCATCTTGTGTCCAACGGCACCTTGGCCGGAATCATTTTGTTTGGTAGTTTTCTGGTGTGGGCGGTGCTTGACTTCAGGGCGTGCAGAAAACGCAGGGCGCTTCTGGGGGCAGTTCCCAATAGCCAAGTCTCAGTGCAGAAAACTGTTTTTACCGTCGCGATAGGCGCAGGTGCTTGGCTGCTCATTGCGGGGTATGCCCACCGCGTAATTGTTGGCGTCAGCCCTTTGGCGCTGTTTTCATAGCGGCCTTTTGCCCTTCAAGGTCGCGTGAACGCTGCGCGTGATGTGCCAGACGCCCCACAGTGTCAAGGGCACAGAGAGTCCAACGCTGATTTCAAGATTGAGCGGCAAGCCCGCAGCGATCAAGGCCTTGATCGCGTAATGCCATAGGCTGACCACATAGTATGAAATCGCGGCAATCGACAGGCCTTCGACCGTGGATTGCAAGCGCAGTTGCAATTCCTGCCCCCGCGTGAGCTTTTCCAATAGTTGTTGGTTTTGCATTTCGGTGGCGATATCCACCCGGGTGCGCAGCAAAGCGCTGGTACGCGAAACCCGCTCTGACAGGCTGGACATGCGTTGGGACGTTGCCGCCACCGTGGCCATGGCAGGCGAGAGGCGCCGCTGCATAAATTCGCCCATGGTTTGCACGCCAGGAATGACCTTTTCACGCAAATCTGCAATCCGTTGAACTACCAGCGCATAGTAGGCCTGGGTGGCTGAGAACCGGTAGCTGTGCTCTGCAATATGGCGCTCCACCCGCGCTGCCAAGGCCACCAGTTGGTCCAACAGCTCTTGGTCGCTGGCAGTTTTGAGCTCCAAGCGCGCCGTAATATCCGCTAGCAAACTTTCGGCCGCTGCGAGTTCGGGCGTCAAAGCTTTGGCCACCGGCAGACCACGCAAGGCCATGAGGCGGTAGGTCTCCAATTCCAAGATACGCTGCGAGATGCGGCCTGCCCGTGCCTGGCTGGTGGCGATGGGAGCGATGACCAGCACGCGCTCAAACCCGTCGTCACCGATTTTGAATTCGGTATAGGCGGCTGAATAGCCCAAACCCAGCTCGCAGGCCACCACTTCGTTGCCGCCCAACCAACTTTGCGCTAACTCCAAGCTGGCGTGCTTGTGGTCCAAATCGCCATGCACCATCGCCAATTGCACCGCCGCGACCGTGGCGCCCGGGATACCACGCAACCAATCGGGTGGCACGGCGATGGTGGCTGTGACGCCCGCCGGATCGCGCACACTGTCCGAGCTGGACAGTGGCTGCACGATGGAATAGCGGGTGAACTCGGTGTGGCGCTCCCACTTGACGGTATAGCCCGACAGGCGGATGCGTAGAAAATTGCCCTCCAGACTTTCGGGCAGCAAATCGGCCTGCCCGGGCAGCTGGCGCAGATGCGCGCCCTCTTGCGCGCGGCTGACCCCCGCGTTGAGTACTGCGACAAAGGTAACCAAGGCGGGTAACTGTAATGTCGCAGGCGGACGGGCGTGCACTTCGTCGTGCAACTGCTGGCGCTGGGTGTCGTCGGGGGGCAGCGAGTATGGGGGCGTGGCCATGGGACTCCTTTGGCGTGTGCAAGGCTTGGGTCACAGGATACACAAATCGCTGTGTACCTGAAAATGCATCCTGAATTCTTGCGGCCCACCGAGGAGCTAAGCCTCTGAAATATCTGGGTGCAACCAGCCACCCCAAGATTTGAATGAAAATGTTCCGCTCAAGCTTCACTCGAATGAAATACCCCATGGAAAACAGCAGCACAAGGCCGTCAAAAAAATCAATTATCTTGGTGGGATTGGTGGGGTGTTTCTTAACCTCGCTGGCTGGTGTGACGGGCGCCATGCTGTTGTCTGGCTTTGCGCAGTCTGGCGGCTGGGCAGAGTGGCTTAAGCGATTGTCTTTGGGTTATCCCTGCGCCTGTGTCGTGGTACTTTTGATATTTCCCCATTTGGTTCCGACAATGACAGCGCATTTAGAGTCTCGCTAGAGACGGTATCACTGTGCAAAAGAACAAAGGCCATCCATTTCATTTTTGCGGGTGCGCCGTCGCACTATGGTTTGGCGTGATTTTCACAAGTACCAGTGGTTTTGCGCTGGATGTACCCAGAAGCGGTATTTTGTTGGAAATTGTCTCCCAATGCCTGGAGCCTTCGGCGCCGAACTATTGCACTGCGTGCATGGCGCCGCGTGCCGACGCGCGCTGCCAGGGCGCGCCGCAATGCACCAAAAGCACCGAAGTGTGGGCCATGAACGAGCAGTATGTGGCGATGCGCGATATCAAAATGTGCGCATGCCCCTCAGAATTTGTGCACGGCCTGGCTTTGCCGCGTTATCCGGTCACGGGTGTCGAGGATCCGAAGCGGCCGGCGGGTATTTGGAAATTCGCCTGGGATGTGGCCATCAGCCGGATGGAGCCGCAATCTATCGCCTTGGTGGTGAACCCCCAATTTCGGCGCAGCCAAAATCAATTGCATGTTCATTTGCTTCGGCTGAAAATAGAGGCCCAAATTATTTCCAATAATTATCTCGCCGGTTATGTGGATCAATTAGAGGAGGTTTGGCATGTCGCAGAAAAAGGCGCCCGCAAGCAGGGTTTGGGCGACTATGGCGTGCTGGTGAAAAAAGCTGACGGTGGAAAATTCGCGGTCTATATTTCCTCGGAAAGTCCGGAAGGTTTATTTACCCAGGCCACTTGCCGCTAGCGTAAATAATGCCGCGCCCATTGCTTGGCTTGATGCCCAATATGCCCCCCCTCGCTTTCGCACCCCACGCCGTTTCCCGTTTGCGCGCCACCCGATTAGCCCGCAGCGCCAAACCCTTTTTGGCACGCGGTGGCATCAAAGGCGAGCGCTGCGCAGGCTGCCGCCTGCTGCCCAGCCACTGCATGTGCGCGCTGCGCCCGCGTACGCTATCCCATGCCGGCATTTGCTTGCTAATGGCCGATATTGAGCCCCTCAAGCCCAGCAATACCGGTTGGTTGGTGGCCGATGTTGTACCGGACACGTTTGCGTATTCCTGGGAACGCACCGACGCCGACCCGGCGCTCTTGGCTTTGCTGGCAGACCCGACCTGGCAGCCTTATGTGGTGTTTCCGGGCGAGTTTGTGGATGCGCACCGCGTCGTGCACGCAGTGGCTACGGGCGATGCAGACGCATCTCTGGGCAAACGTCCCTTGTTTGTTGTGTTGGACGGAACCTGGGCGCAAGCGCGAAAAATGTTCCGAAAAAGCCCCTACTTGGATGCCTTGCCGGTGCTCAGCCTGGCGCCAGCCCAGATTACTGCGTATCGTTTACGCCGTTCTGGTCGGGATGACCACTTTTGTACCAGCGAGGTGGCTGCCTTGTGCTTGGCGCTCGCCGGAGAAAACCATGCGGCGCATACGCTACAGGCTTATCTAGCCGTCTACACCCACCGCTACCTGCGCGCCAAACAACAGCTCGCAGTCGACCCGCAAGACGATGCCCATGCGCAATTGCTGGCGCTTAGGATGCGCGCTCCCTAGCCTGGCTAAGGTGCACTTTTAGCGGCTACCCCAGAACGCTGCGCCCACCACCAAAGCGGCGGCAAGCGCCACATTCCATTGCAAGGCTTGACCGGTGGTGAGCAGCAGCAACACAGTCGACAAAATAGGTGTGGCAAATGCCAGCAAGCCAATACGCCTTGCATCACCAAGCTTGATGGCCGCATCCCACAGAAAAAATGCACCACCCAATGGACCTAGACCCAGAATGCCCAGTAGCCACCAATCTTGCGCGCTCAAGACCGTGGCCGGTTCCAAAAAGTAATGGCACAGCAGCGACAGTAGCCCGGAGGCGGCGGCAAAGCCACCCACGGCGGACGTCGCAAACGGGGGGAGCTTGCGGGTTAGCAGCGAATAGCTGGCCCAAACAAAGGCAGAGGCCAGCGCCATCAGATAGCCCCAATGAAATTGCACCATTTGCGTCTCTGATGCTGAACGCCCGAGGATGGCGATGGCCGCGCCGATAAACCCGATGATCGCTGCCACGATGTGGCGCGCCTGCAGCGCAATGTCTTTTGAAAACAAGGGCGCCATGACCACCATGCCCAGCGGCCAGAGGTAATTGATCAAATTGGCTTGCACCGCCGGCGCATGGCGCAAAGCCATAAACAGCAGGAAATGAAAGCCAAACAGCCCATAAATGCCCACTGCCAAGGTGGCCAGTGGAACTTTCCAGCGGGCAAGGCGAAAGCGCGCCTGTGGAAGGGCGATCGCGCTGCCCACCAACAAACCGATGCCGGTGAGCATAAAGGGCGGAATATGGGCCAATTGCACGCCCAGGGGCGCCAGTGCGCCCCATAAAGCGATTGCGGCGAGCGCCAGTACATCTGCTTTCATTGGTTGAGGCCCGCTTAGTCGAGTTTTCTAAGCAGCGCATTACGCTTAGAAATGGTACTGGACCTTGCTGAAATCACTGATGGCGAAGGTGTACAAAATCATCAGGTCCTCTTCATGTAGGTTGTTGATTTGGTGGCAGGCATTGCCCGGAATAAACAACATTCTTCCGGGCTCGACCGCATGCACCACCCCCTCAATGGTGACCGTTCCGCGCCCCGATAAAGTGAAATAAGTCTCAGGCTGGGAATGGCGATGCGGTTCGAGAGAGTCGCCGGTTCGCAGCCGAACCACCCCCATCGTCATGTCGTTGTGGCAGCCCGTGGCACTGCCGAGGATCTCTTTCCATTGCGCTGTGCCGCGTGTGGCAATTTGGTCGGATGGCCAACCCGTCCACTCAAGCTCGTCCAGGTGTTTAGAGGCTATTTGCATGACAAAGCGGATTCATTGAGGTCTGGTTGTGCATTTTAGGTAGCGGACGGCGCTCAGCTATAGGGTCGGCTCTAAATCAAAGCCTGACATAATTTGGTCACATATTTCCAATAAAGTCGAATTATGGAAGATAAACACGTCATTCATGCCCTGGCGGCACTGGCCCAACCAAGCCGACTTCGGATCTTTCGATCCCTGGTCGTTAAGGGAGCCGATGGGCATACACCCGCCGTGCTGGCCGAAATGACGGGCATGCCAGCCAATACGCTTTCTTTTCACTTGAAAGCGCTTATGCACGCCGACCTTATTTCTCAGGAGCGCAGCGGCCGCAACCTGATATATCGGGCGCAATACGAGCGCATGAACGCCGTTTTGGCCTACCTCTGTGAAAACTGCTGTCAAGGGCAGCCCTGCGATGTGGCCCCCGAAGTGGATTGTCAAGTTTGTTAATGTTGAAGGAATGTACCGTGACCGAGGCCAAACCACTAAACGTACTTTTTCTTTGCACGCATAACTCCGCCAGAAGTATCTTGGCAGAGGCGACACTTAACCATATGGGCAAGGGCAAATTCAAAGCCTATTCCGCAGGGAGCAGTCCCCGGGAGAATCAAACACCCAATCCCTTGGCCATACTGACTTTAGAAAAAGCCGGTATATCCACTGTGGGTTTGCGTAGCAAAAGTTGGGATATATTTTCTTTGGCGGATGCGCCCCACATGGACTTGGTAATCACGGTTTGTGATAACGCAGCCGGGGAGGTGTGCCCTTATTGGCCAGGCCAGCCCGCCACAGCGCATTGGGCTTATGCAGATCCGTCCGAGGCGGTGGGCGGCGAGGCGGTGAAATTGGAGGCCTTTAAGCAAACACTGTTTCAAATAAAAAGACGATTAGAACTTTTTACCAGCCTGCCTGTGGCAAGCCTCAGCAAACTGGCTTTAGAAACGTCCGCGCGCGAATTGGCAAAGAAGTGAATAACGCGCGAAGATACGTAGCGGAGTTAGTCGGTACCGCAGCGCTGCTTTGCGCCGTAGTGGGCTCCGGCATCATGGCTGAAAACCTGTCGGCTGGAAATAATGGCGTGGCATTAATTGCCAACACCTTAGCTACGGTATTTGCACTGTATGTATTGATTGAAGCCTTCGCCCCTATAAGTGGTGCGCACTTTAACCCTGCGGTATCTCTGGTGATGGCTTATCGCCAGGACTTAGCGCGTGAACAACTGTTTGGCTATATTACAGCGCAGTTCATCGGGGCCGCCTTAGGTGCTTGGCTTGCACATGCGATGTTTGATCTGGAGATATTGCAAACGTCCACCAAAGTGCGCAGTGGAACCGGGCAACTATTGGCCGAGGTGGTGGCAACGGCAGGGCTTATTTTTGTGATTCTGCGCGCGCCTGTGGGTAAAGCATCGGCGTTGGTTGCCTGCTATATCGGCGCAGCCTACTGGTTCACGGCGAGCACCTCCTTTGCCAACCCGGCAGCGGTCTTTGGCCGCATGATGAGCAATACCTTTGCTGGCATTCGTTTATTGGATGCACCCCAATTCATGCTTGCGCAGGTGGGCGGCGCTTTTTTGGGCTTGGCACTGTTTGAGCTGCTCAAGCCCAAAAGCGAACCGGTTTGATTTTGGATCCCGCAGTGGTTTAGGCCAACGGCGAACGTCACGCAGAGCCGATGCGCAGCACTCTTGGCGCTCGAGTAGTCACAAGGCAGTCCATTCTTTGGGTTCAGACTACCGCCAAGACTTCCGAGAGAGATTTCCCTTCATAGTCAGGACTTTCGCCAATCTCCTCAAAAGGATGGCCAAGACGGTTCACCCAAAAAACATCAAATCCAAACCATTTAGCCGCCAATGCATCCCAGGCATTGCTGGATACAAACAGTATTTCTTGCTTGGCGAAGGGAAAATTTTTCAGCAGCAAAGTATAGGCTTGTGGCGCAGTTTTAAATAGCCGGACATCCTCCACGGAGACGACCTGATCCAAATAGGGTGTTAAACCATTGGCCGCCACTACCGTAGACAGCATCTCCCGACTCCCGTTGGACAAAATAGCGGTCGACAGTCCCTTGCTTTTGATGGATCGAAGAACCTCCAAACTGTCTGAAAATCCGCAAAGCTTGGCGTACTGATCCATCAACTGCTGCTCACAGTCCGCGCTCAAGGGCAGTTGCAGGCGCTTGCAGCAATAGCGCAGAGACCGCAATGTCAACTCCCAAAATGGCAGATAGTGCCGACTTCCCTCGGCATCGGGGTCGCTCATGGTGACCAGACGGGTGTACTCAATTTGCCTGTCGCGCCACATCAATGCCAGGGCAGCACCATTGCCGGGAAATAGTTGCTCGGCCAACTCGCCCATGGAATACACGTCAAACAACGTTCCGTAGGCATCAAAGGCCACTAACTTGTACATGCGGGTTCTTTCGTGGGGTTCTTTGGGTCGTCCGACTGATCTGATTTTGGAGAGGCACGGAGATTACGAAAAATCGATCACCTATTTCATAGCCATTTAAATCTTAACTGGAAAATCCAGGCATGAAATCAAAGTTGCAGTTCGCGTTTGAATTCGCCCTTAGAAGACGCTTTTCAATAGCGCGGCATAATCCGCGCAGGACATATTTATCGCGAACAGGCGTAATTGCAAGCTCTTCGCAGCGAAAAAGTGCGCTTAGCTAAATCTAAAAAAGAAATTCGTTGGGAATATATCAATGAGTAATATCATCATTCTTGGTGCGGGGCAGGTCGGAACCTCGGTTGCAAACAATCTGTCCACAGAGCAGCACAATATAACGGTTATTGACCGTGACGCCGTCAAATTAAAGGAGTTGGCCTCCAAATATGACTTACGCACCGTTGTGGGCAATGCCGGGCACCCCTCCATTTTGAAAGAGGCGGGTATCGCGGACTGTGATTTGCTGATCGCCGTGACCGAGGTGGATGAGATAAACATGATGGCTTGCAAAATTGCCTCCAGCATATTCAATGTACCCAAACGCATCGCGCGGGTGCGGTCATCCGAATATCTAGACGATCCGCGTCTGTCCGGGGAAGATGTGTTTGGCATTAGCCACGTCATTTCGCCGGAATTACTACTGGTCCGTTATGTCGAAAACCTCGTGGAGTATCCAGAGGCTCTGCAGGTTTTGGAGTTCGCCGAGCGCCAAGTCTGCCTTGTGGCCGTCCGCGCCAAAGCAGGTGGATTATTGGTGGGAGACCGAATAGCCAATCTGCACAACCACCTCAAGACTACGGATGCCCGAATCGTTGCCATATTCCGCGGTATGAGCGCCGTGCAACCACGGGCAGATACGGTTATCGAAGACGGCGATGAAGTATTCTTTCTTTCTCGGACAGCCGATATGCGGCGGGTTATGGAAGAGCTGCGCAAGGCCGACCGTCCCGTCAGACACATCATGATCGCAGGCGGTTCAGAATTTAGTTACCGTCTGGCGCAGGACCTGGAGGGCAGCCATTTGGTGAAGCTGATTGAGGCCAATGAAAAACGCGCGCATCAGCTAGTGGCTATGTTGGACAAAACGGTGGTCCTGCATGGAAACGAAAATGATAGTGAGTTATTGATCAACGAGGATATCGCCCAAGTAGATCTATTTGTTGCTGCGACGGGTAATGACGAGCGAAACATCATTGCGTCGCTGTTGGCCAAAAAAATGGGAGCGCATCGCGTCTTATCGCTGATCCATCAAAGCGTGTATGTCGGTGTTCTGGAAGATAGCAAAATAGATGTCGTTGTAGGTCTTGCGGATGTCACGATTGGCTCTATTCTTGCGCATATTCGACGTGCTGATGTAGCGCGTGTACATAGCTTGCGTAAAGGTGCAGCAGAGGCACTCGAAATTGTGATTCATGGTGATAAATCCACCAGCCAGTGCGTGGGGCGTCGCGTCGATGCGATCGCATGGCCGGCCGGGGCGCTACTAGGTGCCGTGGTGCGCGGACAAGATGTATTCATGGCGCACCATGATCTGGTACTTGAATCGGAAGACCACCTAATTTTGTTTGTCACCGAGAAAAATACGGTGCGCAAGATTGAAAAACTCCTTCAGGTTAGCGCAAGCTTTTTCGGGTGAAGGAAATCGTATGATGCAAAGAATAGCGGGAGTTTTGAATATTCTTGGATTCATCATCCTGATATTTGCTAGCTTGATGTTGTTTCCAACTGCCATTTCCTGGTATTTGGATGATCATGCAGTTTGGAACTTTGTGGTCGGAATGGTATTTGCCGCCATTATTGGCTTGCTTATGTGGGCTTGCACGCGTAAGGCGTCCCATGGAAAAGAGTTACGCAATCGCGATGGCTTCTTACTGTCGGCATTGACCTGGACGGTGCTCCCGGCAATAGCCACCATTCCTTTGATGCTGAGCATTCCCAGTCTTAGCTTCACCGACGCTTATTTTGAAACCATGTCGGGCTTGACCACCACCGGCGCCACCACAATTTCAAATCTAGACCAATTGCCAGGATCTATCAATGTCTGGCGCGCCTTTCTTGTGTGGCTGGGTGGCATGGGTGTGGTGGTGCTCGCAGTCGCCGTATTACCCATGCTTGGGGTCGGCGGTAGCCAAGCATTTAAGGCGGAAACGCCTGGGCCGATGAAGGATGCCAAGCTTACGCCGCGCATCGCCCAAACCGCCAAAGGTTTGTGGCTGGTTTACTTGTTAATTACGTTTGCATGTACCTTCAGCTTATGGGCTGTAGGCATGCCACTACTGGATGCATTGATTCATACGTTTTCCATTATGGGCCTTGGTGGCTTTTCCTCGCACGACGCAAGTTTTGGCTTCTTTGACTCGCCTGCTATGGAAGCCGTAGCCATCATATTCATGTTGCTAGCTGGGATTAATTTTTCCACGCACTTTTTGGCTTTTTCCGGTAAATCGCTGCGAGCCTATGTCAAGGACAATGAAGCCCATATGGTTTGGGCCGTCATGATCGGCAGCGTTATTTTGGTAGCCTATTTTCTGTGGGCACATCAGGTATACCCTGATTTTCTAACGGCACTGCGACATTCGGCCTTCAATGTTATTTCTATCGCAACCACGACGGGCTTAGCCACCCAAGACTACAATTTGTGGCCCGCTTTTGCGCCGGTCTTGATGCTATTTTTATCCTGCTTTGCTACTGCCGCAGGTTCTACTGGCGGTGGAATAAAAATGATACGCGCCCAACTATTGGTCAAACACTGTTTCAGTGAATTGCACAGGCTGGTGCATCCAAAATCACCGATGGTTGTTAAATTAAATGGAGCCGTCTACGAGCCCTCGGTGCTCGACTCTATTTTGGCGTTTCTGTTCCTGTACGGTGCCTCCATCATTATTTGCACTTTGCTCATGCTGGCAAGCGGCTGCGATGTGGTGACGGCACTTTCAGCGGTGCTTGCTTCTGTCAATAACATGGGACCTGGACTTAACTTGGTAGGTCCGGCAACCACCTTTGCCGTGCTGACAGACTTTCAAACCTGGATTTGTACGCTGGCTATGTTGCTCGGCCGCTTGGAGTTATTTACCTTGGTGGTTATCTTCACACCCGCATTTTGGCGCACCTGAGGCGATAGCATAGGCAGTGAATTGCCATAAATTCGGGCTACCACCGCCCTTGCCAGGTTGGCGCAAAGGCGTTTTAGGAAGG
>Ga0114968_10001038_pt1 | contig 21160 bp, 18 predicted proteins | sample M_130807_EF_Meta_FD_87020 | JGI IMG/M metagenome (GOLD analysis project Ga0114968, IMG submission 87020) | Freshwater microbial communities from Lake Montjoie, Canada to study carbon cycling - M_130807_EF_MetaG | ecosystem: Environmental > Aquatic > Freshwater > Lake | place: Lake Montjoie...
CAAATCGTATCCCGCTATGCTGATACCCGCTTTCATGCAGGCCTCGAAATACATCTTCCGGCCGAAGAGCGAGACACCGCCCAAAGTGGGCGCATACCACAGCCACGGCTTGCCAGCGGCAGTCTTGGGTGCCGCGTAGAGAAAAGCTTTGTGGCCGGCGATCTCAAACACCTCCGCCGTTTTCGGCAGAACTTCCTGAGCGATGACGGACAGTGTCAGACTGGCGTTAAGAATGAGGAGGGTGCAGATATTCATGAATGGAGTTAACGAGCATCCTGTTTCCGAGTCATCATTGAATCGGCCGCCTCCCTCTTATTTCCTTGTTTCGAACGCCCGGAAGTAATGCAGCACCGGGTAATCGTAGCGGTTGCCGAGCGCCTCCTTCAGCTTGCCAAGGCTTTCCATGCCATGCTCAGCCGCCGCAGCTCTGAGCTCACGCTCTTCTTCGGTGTTGAAGTAGTCGCGCGGATCTGCCTTCAGCTCGCCCTGCTGAATGGCCTGGGCTAGGTGATTGTGGATGGTGCTGATGACAAGACTGCGCAGCGATGCGATCTTTTCCGCGCTGTGCCCCTGACGGTGCAGGCGCAGGGTTTCCAGCACGGTGCCGGTGAGCCCGCCCTCGCTCTTCATCTTTGGTGGGGGTGGCGGCGGTGACTCTTCGGCAAAGGTCTGTGCCTCATGGGTGCCGAGCCATTGGGTGATCGCCCCCATGAATGCCGCACCATAGTCGGCGAGCTTCTGACTGCCCACGCCTGGGATCGCTAGAAAACTCTGTTCTGTTTGTGGATACCCACGGCACATGTGACGCAGGCTGGCATCCCCAAAGACGACATAGGGTGGCACCTCGTGCTCATCAGCAAGCCGTTTGCGCAGAGCACGAAGTACCTCGAACAGCGCTTCGTCACAGGCGATGCTGCCCGCTTTGGCGACCTTAGCCGTGCTCGTTCCCGCCTTCACCGCCACGGGCGCGCGTGTCAGCATGACCGGCGTGCGGTTCATCAGCGCGGTCGCTCCCTTTTTTGACAAGCTGAGTGTCTGAAATGAATCAGAAGAAGCATCGATGTACCCAAGGCGGATAAGCTGCCGTCCCAGCGCCGCCCATTGCTCGCGCGGCATGTCCTTGCCGATACCATACGTGCTGAGCTGATCATGGTACCATTTGCGGATCTTCTCAGTGTTCGCACCGCATAGCACTTCCACTACATGATTCAGCCCGGTGGCAAAGCCGCTCTTCTGCCTGATGCGGAAGATGCAGCTCAGCAGCTTCTGTGTCTGCGTGGTGGCATCCCAGGTCTCGCGCGGCTGCAGACAGATGTCGCACCCTCCGCAGTTGTCTCCCGGCCACTGTTCGCCGAAGTAGTCCAGCAGCGCCACGCGGCGGCATTCCGTGCCCTCGGCAAAGTCCGCCATCAGGCGCATCTGCCGCGCGGCAACCTCCGCCGCCTGCGCGTCGGTCATTTCATCGAGGAACTTCAGGTTCCTCACCAGATCACCTCGCGAGTACAGCAGCACGCACTCGCTCGGCAGGCTGTCGCGTCCCGCGCGGCCTGTCTCCTGATAGTAGCCTTCGATGTTCTTCGGCAGATCGCCATGAATGACATAGCGCACGTCTGGCTTATTGATGCCCATGCCAAAGGCGATCGTGGCGCACACCACATGCGCCTCATCACGGATGAAGGCCTCCTGATTCGCAGCCCTCTCCTCCGGCTGCAATCCCGCATGGTAGGCCACCGCCTTCACTCCTTCCGCAGAAAGCGCCGCCGCCAGACTCTCCGCGCTCCTGCGCGACTGCACATAGACGATGCCCGCCTCATTCGGCCGCTGCCGCACAAAATCATAAATCTGGCTGGTCGCCTTGGCCTTCGGCAGCACCGTATAGCTCAGATTGGGCCGGTTAAAGCTCGCCAGAAAGACCTCCGGCTCGTGCAGATGCAACTGGCCGATGATGTCGCCACGCACCTGCTCAGTCGCGGTCGCGGTCAGCGCCAAAAACGGCACGCCCGGAAGTGCGTCGCGCAGTTGCCCCAGCGCACGATAATCCGGTCTGAAATCATGTCCCCACTGACTGATGCAGTGCGCTTCATCCACCGCGACGGCGGTGACATTCCACCGCCGCAGGTCGCTGATAAAGTCCGGCAGCATCACACGCTCCGGCGCCACATACAGCAGCTTGTAGTACCCTTCTTCGAGTCCCGAGCGCCGCCTCTGTGCCTCACTCCCTTGGATGGAGGAATTGATGAACGTCGCCGCCACGCCGCTCGCCACCAGCGCATCCACCTGGTCTTTCATCAGCGCGATCAGCGGTGAAATCACCAGCGTCAGCCCCTCACGCGCCAGCGCAGGAAGTTGAAAGCACAGCGACTTGCCCGCGCCCGTGGGTAGGATCGCCACCACATCCCGTCCCGCCAGCGTGGCGTCCATGATCTCACGCTGCAGCGGGCGGAAGCTGTCGTAGCCAAAGGTTTGCTTCAGCAGCGGGGCGAGGTCGGCGTAGCTCATGGTAAAGGCACCCTCAGTTTGTGAGGCCCGGCTTCAATTGCCAGTCGAAGCTAAACTGCACCGCAGCACTTTTTGAATTTCTTTTCAGAACCGCAGGGACATGGATCATTGCGGCTTACTTTAGGTGTCTGGCGTGCTTCAACCAATTTCGGTGGAATGGGCAGAGGCTTCACCTTCCGGGGCTTCTGCCACGCGGCCCACGTTGAAGTCGTCTTGATCGTGTCTTCGATCAGCCCGGCACGGACTTTCCAGCGATCATTCCCACCATTGGCGGCCATCTTGAGAAGTTTATCAACCCCGTAGTACCAGGGATCGCACAGATCGTCCTCACACGCCTTTTGGATCAGGGGCACGGTGGTGGCAAAGCCGAGATCGGCGCATAGCGCGGTCCAGCTGTCCCAGGCATTGCTGGGTTCGCTTTCCAGTTTGCCTCCCAGGAGCTCACTGGCATAGGCTTCGACAGTTTCGTGCGTTACCTTCCCTGTAATAAGCAGGCATTTGTAGCACGTGGTCGCTACGCAGCCGCGCACAAACTCATAGGCGCTTTCTTTTTCCACTACAGCCCGGAGGGGGGTGTCGTCGCCATCATAGACACTCGCCAGTATGTTTCCCATGTCCTCTGTGATCATTTCTCCAAAGAGTGAGTTCGTCGTCTCACCAGGAGCTCCGAGCAGGGCGCAGAGAGGCTTGAAGGCCGCCGTCACGCGGAACTGTGCCAGCAGATAGCAGGCAAAAGTCACCGTTTTCCAGTTATCCCCTTCCAGGTAGTATTCGGGCCGCCGTTCGGCATCCACCAGCACCTTCAGCAGGGCAGGCCTCATCTCCTCCCACTGGTCGATCATCTCTTGAATGGTGCTTTTGGGATACTGATATCGGGGTGATTCTGCGAGGCGGGTGAGCAGATCTTCAGGAGTGGGCATGATGGTTCTCTTGAAACAAGCAAACGCTTTTGCAAGCAGCTTCAATGCGCAGGCTGCGAGTCGGTCTGTTCCTGGAGCAAATCTTAAGGCACTTCCGGCAACTGTTTCAGCCACGCCAGATTGAAAACATAATGGTTCTTGCTCGTGATGAGCTGTACATTGCCATCGCGCGTTTGCGTCGCGGAAAGATAGCCACAAGGCTCCGCCATCGTGTCACTCAGAACGCACACACCCCGGTCGATCATGTTGATGGACTGCTGCTTGCCCCTAGGCGTGATCAGACGGCGCACTGGCCAGGTCTTGCCCTCATCAAAAGACACCGCTGCAAACATCCCATAGCCGGTGAACTCTCCGCTCTTCGACTTAAATCGCATGCCCTTCTTATTTTTCCAATCTCTCCACTGATCGGTGAAACTGCAAAGCAGAATGCCACCGCCATTCAGGCGGATCATCGCCGCACGCTGCACGCTGCTGATGGCTGGAAACTCACTGGCAGCGTAGGTCCACGTCTTGCCCAGATCACTGCTGTAACTGATCGGCGTTTTGAGATCAAACTTCGCCTGATCCTCAGGCGGATCATTGCGGCTGAAGGCCATGATCCTCCCATCATCAAGTTGGACAATGGGCGCATGAATTCCGGGATGGCGAAAGCCCGTGCCACCGGGCCGAAAGTCACTCGGCTGTTGCTTCACATCATTGAAGGCCCAGGTTTTGCCATTGTCATGGCTGAAGACGAGGCTGCACTGCCGTGAGTCATTCGTGATGACCAGCGTGCCATCCGCGAGACGTATCGGTTGATTCCCAAACTCGCCCACAGGCTGCATCACGAGGGCCTTGCCCCAGGTCACGCCATTGTCAGTGGAGGTGCGCACGAGGTTTTCATCCCGACCTCGGGCGAAGTGATACAGCGTTGATTGGCCATCCCACCAGATCTTCGGACCATGGTCGTTCACATCCGCTCCATCCCAGAACGGCGATGCCGGCTCCCACTCGCTCGCGCCGCGCCGCAGGCGGCTCGCCACGTTGCACAGTTCGCTGCCACCTTCATCCACGCAGGAATACCACACCGCGAGCAGATCACCGTTCGGGCATTCCGCGATACCGGGGCTGTGGTTGTGCCAGGAAAACAACGGGCCATAGGAATCCGGCGCAATCTTCACAAAAGGCTTCGGCGCGATGAAGACCGGCACATCCTGCGGTCCTTGTTCAATCTTGACACTGTCCTGTTTCACCTGCTGCGCGTTCAGTGGCAGTGCTGGAGGCGGCAGCGCTTTGCCTGAAGGCAGCTCACCCAGAACCACACGAAATCCCACCTTGTCAGTCTTGGTCTGCGGCAGCCAGGCGGTGCGATTCGCCGAGCGCAACAGTCGAGCAAACATCGAGTGATGCCCGCCGCGAATCACGCGGAAATCCCCCGCACTGCGTCCTAGCGGGTCGTTCTGCTCACCGGATTCATACGGCCCATACCAGTCCAGGCACCACTCAGCAACGTTGCTGTGCATGTCATAAAGACCCCAGGGATTCGGCCCTGATTGCCCGACCTGCAGATTGAGTTTCTTCTCATCACGGTACTCCTTGGGCAGCGCCGCATCCGCGAAGAATCGCGCACGGATGCCAGCCTTGTCGGGCCATGGTTGAAAGCCCTCAGGCAAGGCATCACCGGTGTAAAACAAAGTCGTCGTCCCGGCACGGCAGGCATATTCCCATTCCGCTTCGGTCGGCAAGCGGTAAGTTTTCCCTTCCTTATGCGACAGCCAGTCACAGAACTGCTGCGCCTGCTCCCAGCTCACACCACTCAGCGCATCGTCATCCTTGCCACTGCCCTGACGAAACGCTGGCTTGAACTGTCGGTATTGCCCCAGGGTCACTTCTGTCGCACCCAGATGAAACGGCTGCGTGATCGTGACGCGATGCGCGGGCTTCTCATCCCAGTCCGCATCATCAAACTTCGCCGGATGTTTCGTAATCTTGTAGTCCGCCGCCGGTCCATCCTGCCCCATAGTAAACGAGCCCGGATCGATCCGGACGAACTTCATGCCAATGGAATTGGTGAGGGCTTCGGCAGCGTGGAGAGATGTCAGCAAGGCAATGCTAAAAACGAGAGTTCGTGTCATGAGCAGGGTTGTTCTTCGAGGGCGAAAGTACGCTACAGATTCAGATTCTGTGTCACCTGAATTATCACACACCTATTCTGAGACGTCGCCAGCAGTCATTTTTTAGTACGATCCAAAAAGGGCGCTTCGGTAGTCCTGCTCCGTTTTCGATGGAGATGACAGGATTCTCGGCCCTTAGCCACGCCTTGATCCTTTTCACATCGCATCCGGCCCAGGCAGGCAGTTACAGCTTCGCCCCCGTCATCTTCGTCCACGGACTCCACGCTCCCATCGCGTGCTGCAGAATCTTCCGCTTCCAGATCTTGTTCCCGCAAAACGCATACAGGGTGTCCTTATCCTTCCCGCCGATCGCCACCGCAGTCACACGGCTGCGATCCGGCACCGGCAGAATGATCTGCGTCGGGCCGTCATCCGCGCTGATCTGCACCCCGCTCTTCGTCGCAATAAACTGCCGCCCTTCCAGCGAGTAGCACAGGCTCTCCGGCCCAGCGTCATCTTCCCAATCCGCCACATACAGGTGGAAAAAGCGCTCCTTATTTTTGAGCGTGCCATCTTCATCAATCTGATAGCTGTACGCCCACTTCGAGTGCCCCTCCGCCACAGACAGCAGCCATTGATCCGGTCGATACGCCATGCCCGTGGCAAATTTGATCCCCTTATCCACCTGTGTCTTCTTGCCGTCCTTGATCAGCCACACCGTGCCCTCCTCCTTCGGCTTGTCGCCATTGGTGGTCACATACAGCGCTCCCGTTGGCATGGCCAGGATCGAGTGCCCCAGAATACCCTCCATCACCACACTGCCAGCACCCGCCGCATCATAGCTCATCAGCTTCCCCGACTTCTCCGAGATCGTGTAAAGCTTTCCATCCGCCCCCATCGTCACGCAGTGAGCATTCGTATCTCCCACAAACTCGCTTACCTTCCCATCCACCTCAATGCGGTGGATTTTGTTGTTCGACGTATCTGCAAAGTACACCTCACCATTCGCATTGCACGAAGGGCCGCGCGTACTCTTGAAGCCCTCCGCCAGAAGCTCCCACCCTTCACCGGGAACAATGACCTCCTGCGCACGCGGCGCACTCGTCCCCGCCTTCACCCGCTCAGGCCAGCCCTTCCACAGAAACGCCATCGCCTCCAGATAGTTCTCCGCATAGCCCGCCACATGGCGGCCCTCAATGCTGCGAAACTGATAGTCATAGCCCGAGAATTTCAGCGCCTTGTCCATCTCCAGATCCAGCAGATACCAGTCACCCGCGCAGTTCTCCATGTCATGCGTGGCCGTGGTCAAATACGCGCGGATCGGCTTCGCTTCAAACTTGCGCACCATGGTGGGGAACTCATGTCCTCCGCGAAACGCCACCCAGCTCCCGCTAGCAGCATACACCCGGCTGAAGGCCTCAGGCCGGTGCCACGCTGCCGTGAAAGCCGCAATGCCGCCGCTGCTCCCACCGGAGATGCAGCGGTCATTGCCATCGGTTGAAAGCTTCAAATCAAACTCCTTCGCCACAAAGGGCAGCAGCTCATCATTGAGGAAGCGCACATTCTCATCGCCCACACCATCATACTCTAGATCACGGTTACGCCGGTCCATCGTTCCCTTCATCGGTGCGGGCAGCGTGCCCGGCTTCACAAAGACACCAATGGTCACCGGCATCTCCTTCGTGGCGATCAGCGTTTCCATGAATGCCTTCTCCCGCGCGTTATAACCATCCGTTTTCACATACACACACGCAGGCTTGGAGCCGTCATATTGCGCCGGAATAAAGACCGTCACATCGCGCACCGTACCCGGGAAAACCTTGCTCTGATTAAACTGCGTCTGCTTGATCGTCCCCGGCAGGATGTCCTCCGGCTTGATCACCGGTGCCACATACCTGGGCGCGGCAGCAGCAGAGTCAGCACTGGCGATGGAGCTGCCTGCCAGCGGTTTGATCCGCCATTGCAGATGCTGGTCATTTGGATTGTGCTGCCACAGATCAATCTTGGAGCCAGCTTCCTTCTTGCCCCCCAGATCATCCATTCCCTGCGTCGGCGCATGCCGGGGAATGATCGAGTAGGAGCCCGCATCGTTCTTCTGAATCTGCCATTGCTGCCAGGGTTTGCCGCTGTCGGTTTCCAGCACGATGTTCGTCCCATTCTTCACACCCCCTTTGTCCACAGCCAGGGTCAAAGTCGTGCTGTAAGACGGCTTGATCGCATAAAATCCATCACCCTTCGGCACAATGAACCACTTCTGATGCGCCGCACCCGCCGGATTCCCAATCGACACCCGCGTCCCCTCCGTCGTTCCCGCATCCACAGCTTCCAGTACCATCGCCGGCGCGCTCACAGGCGTGATGACATACGCTCCCCAGTCCTCCGCGGAAAGCTGTGTGGTAAAACCGAGGGCTGCTGCCAGAAACGAGCGGCGGAGTGTGGCGAGAGACGTCATGGTGAGGTTGGAGGAAAACAAAGAGGGAATGAAACGCGGAGAACGCCGCATTCATTCCCTCCAGAATCGTCAAACCGCAGTTCGCTCAGTCTTATTTTTTGTTCTGTGCCAGACCCGTCGCGACACTTTGCCGAATTTGAAGACAGGTAGCCTGAAGCCGCGTGTTCAGGGTTCGATCACCTTCAGTGTCGGAAGAATGTTACGAAAGTCGGCTGCGTTGCGGGTGATGATGCCCTGAAATCGTTCGGCAAAGGCGGCGATCAAGACATCAGCCACCGGGCGCTTCACGATTAGCTGCTGTCTTCGCCGGAGTTGAAACTGATGCCATAACCGATGCGCAAGAACGCTGTCGTCAGGACTCCAGAACTCCGCTGTGCCAATTCTGGATGACCGCAGAAACACTTCTGTCGCCACATCATCGCCAGAGAAAGAGGGGCCGAGTTCGACGAACGTTACGGGACTGATCACCAGACCATCACTAAGGTGGGCTTGAAGACAGAGGATCGATTTTGGTTCAAAAAGGGGATCACCCGTCACTAAATCCACCACGACCGAGGTATCGACAACCCAGGCCATCTCAGTCGTCCTCGCCCTCCCGCAGGGCCTTCATTGTCTCGGAGGTGGCACGCCACGGGCTGCGCAGAGCCTCAGCTCGGGCTGCGGCGATCATCTGCCGATATTCGTCCAGGCTCGGCACCGGGGAAACGGCTGCCACTTCGGAAATGGCCACCTTCAAACGAGAACCCTTGGGAAATTGACGCAGCATCTCCCCCACGACAGTGGTCACATCGTCTTCCACAGACAGAGTGGCTGTGATTGCGCTCATGGCCAGAGTTTAGCTTCCTCAGCGGAAGTATTCAACCGCTGAAGAAACGTTCACCCGATCTGCGATTCGCTCAGTCTTTTTTTGTGTACTGCGCCAGACCCGTCGCCACGCCCTGCGGATCTTTGATGATGGCGATGTGGCCACCGTCATTGGGAAGCGCCATCGCTGGCATGATCACGCTGCCGCCCAGACCTTCCACCTTGACCAGCGTGGCATCCAGATCATCCACCGTGATGTAGGGCATCCATTGCGGCGTTTTCATTTCGCCATTACCGCCATGGGCATCTGAGATGCCGCCGAGCATTTCTGTGCCGTTCCCAAAAACGTGATAGCCGGGCATTGGTTCGCCTTTGCTCTCCCAGCCGACGAGGGCCGAGTAAAAGCTCAGCGCGCCTGCCGCGTCCGTGGTGGTGAGTTCCGACCATCCGAGGTCGCCTTGTGTGTAGCCGTGTTGTCCCATGGTGTGAATGATGTGAGAGTTGCTTGCTTCCCGGAAGGATTGCGGCCTTCACCGGAGCCGGCACGGTGGGGTCGTGGTGGATAGTGAGATGGCGTCGGGGCGTCTGTGCAACCCGAGTCTTGTGTCAGGTTTCTCACCGTGTCCGGTACCTGCCTGCCGTGGCACGCTCGACTACTTCACCACCGGCTTCGGCGGCTCAATCGCCACCTCCGCCTCCGGCACCAGCACGATCTGCACATCCGCACCTTTCAGGTGCTTCTCGAAAAAGTTCCCCATCAGTTGAATCACCTCCGCTTTGCCAAACGCCCCGCCGCCATGGCCCGACCCCGGCAGTTTTTGAAACCACACCTCCACGCCCTTCTCCTTCAGCACCGCTGCAAACTCCTCGCTCTGCGCAAAGGGCACCAGTGTGTCATGCGTCCCATGCAGAATAAGGAAAGGCGGAGTGTCCTTGCTCACATAATGCACCGGGCTCACCGCTTCCGCCTTCACCTTGTCATCCAGCTTGCTGCCGATCAGCGATGAATACGGATCCTGCGGCGTGTTAAACTGGAAAATGTTCTTCACGTTCTTGTCGTCAGCCGCCTGCTGCACCACTGTGGTAAAATCCGCTGGCCCAAAGATGTCACACACCGCCTGCACGCGGTCAGACTGCCCTTCATTCCCGCCAATCTTTGGAAACGCATTCTTCCCACCCGATGTGCCCACCAATGCGGACAAATGCCCTCCCGCCGAGCCACCCACCACACCCACATGTTCCGTGTCAAAGTGGTACTGCTTGGCATGCGCTCGCAGCCAGCGGATCGCCGCCTGGCAGTCCTGAATCTGCGCCGGAAATTTGGCCTTCTGGCTGAAGCGATACTCCACGCTCGCCACCGCGTAACCCTTCAAAACCATGGGTGCCACCGCACACGGAAACTTGCTCCCACCCATCCAGCCGCCGCCATGAATGTGCACGATCAGCGGCAGCGGTTTTTCCGCAGCTGTCTCTGGCAGATACAAATCCAGCTTCTGCGCCTCATCACCCTCCGGGACATAGGAAATGTCCTTCTCCATCTTGATGCCTGGAGGCAATGACGCAGCCTCGGCCAAAACATGGCCATGACCAAGGAACGCCACACAGCCAGCAAGTGCGATGAAGGAACGGAACGGGGCAAATTGGAACGACCGTCGGGAGATAAAACGAAATTTCATGCCCCAAGAATAACACGCACTCTACGCAATCCCAGCCTCCATTTCCCTCACCTATGTCTGTCGGCCCGGGGATGCCTGCCAGCCCGTGGGATGGGCGTGGCGTCAGCCCGCCCGTCTCCTAGCGCATGGCAAACACACAGCGGTTCTCGATCTTTACCCAGAGTCGCTCCTTATGGCAAAGGCGTCCAAAACGTGCCCTCAATGGCTCGGTCATCTTCCTTGGGGCCGTTGTAGTAGTAAACGGTGAATACTTTCCCATCCGGCCGCACTAGGCTGCGGGGATATCCCAGATCCCCATCATAACCATCCTCCCGCAGCACGATCTCCGGCCCCCAAGTCACCCCGCCATCCGCACTAATGCATGCGCGCATGCCCGAGGGCATATGTCGAAACCCATACGTCACTGCCACACGCCCATCCTGCAATTGCACCAACGCCGGAGGATTCCCACCAATACCGCTGGCTGGCTTTCCGGTGAAGGTCCACGTCTTGCCTAGGTCCGTGCTGCGCCACGACTCAATAAAACCCGACACCTTCGGATCGGACCTCCGGATCGTCGTCAAAAGCGTCCCATCCTTCAGCCGCAATGACGAAGGCATGATCGCATACCCGCCCTTCACCGGCTCTGGCCCGATCCACGCCACAAAGCCCCACGTGAGGCCGCCATCCGTCGTGCGCGCACAGAAGACTCGCCCCTCCTTACCATCAATCTTTTTGCCGCAGCTTCCAAACATCATGCAGTCGCGCGGGCCGAAGACAATCAAGTCCGTGCGCGTGGAGATGCCCTCCACACCGGGCACGTCGAAGGAATACGGCCCCTGCCAAGTCTTGCAGCGGTCCAGGCTCGTATAAAACGTGGAAGGACCAGAGTGCAGGCTGCCAAAGCGAAACATCAGCGCAAAATTCGGCGCGGTAAAATCCAGCGGCTCCGTGAGCGGCGTCGGCTTCGCCTCTTCCTTGCGCTCGGAATAAGGCTGGTCTGGCTCCTTCTTCCACGTCTTGCCGCCATCGAGACTGCGCGACTGAATACGATAGCTCGGCTTCGTGCGGTCGATGCGATGGTCCGTCGTCGTCTGCTTGTACCACGTCGAAGTAAAACCCACCACCAGCTCATCTCCCCATTGCCACAGCCCCTGGTTCGCCGGCCAGCCGCCATAGCGTCCCGGCTCCTTGTAAACGATCACATTCTCCTGCGTCGCAGGCTTCAGCTTCGGTGCCTTCGCCTTGGCTTCTTTGTCGGCTGCAATGTCTAGCTTCGCATCAGCCGCAAAGGCAGCAGAAAATGCGAGCAGCGTAGAGATGAATAAAAGCGATTTCATAAAAGAGAACTCAAGGGGCAAGCAGATGATTCCGGCGCGCCTTCCAGTACGCCGCCAGATGGTAAATAATGCCACAACTGGAATTATGCGCGTAATCAAACCCACGGATCAAATCCGCCAGGGCCTTCTGCTGTTCAGCACAAATCGAGTCGGCATCAATCATGAGCACCACCAGCGCCGACTCCCCCGCCTCACGCGTCAGATGCCACACTTCCCGATACGGCCCCCACTGCGGATTCATGTACCCCTTCTGATTCTTCCACACCGCCACCGTGCGCCAGTCAGGCCCCAGCATCCGCATCTCTTCCGCACTCTTCTTCGCGAGCTGTGAGAGCACCCACGAAAAACGCTTCGCCGCCAGATCACGCGCATGCGTCATCCGTTCATGAATAGTCACCTTAAGCGCCGCATCCGGCTCCAGCTCATGCAGCACCTCCAGCGAGCACTGCATCTGCAGCAGTGCATACGCCGGCTTATGATCATCCGGGTTCGCCGACTGCGCGATCGCATCCGCGGCATAGCGCTGCCATTGCGCACGATACCGCTCGTCACGCGTCACATCCCAAGCCGCCGCATAGATCATCGGCAGCCGCGCCGCCTCATGCGCCTGCACATTCCACATGCGGCAGATACCCAGCGGGCAGCACTGCCCATCCGCTCGACAGAAATCGAAATCGTTCTCCGGTGTGACAAAGGCAATCATCCGCTCCGCGACATCCGCCATGAGCACACGGATTTCCTTCTTCGTCGCCTCACTCGCCAGTGGACTCCGATAATACTTCCACAACCCATGCGCGAAATGCGTCACCTGATCACGCGAGGAGTTAATATAAACGCTCTTCTCATCCTCCGGGCACACATTCCGCGCCACAAAACCCCGGACTCCATGCACCGTCACACATAGCTTCAATCCCGCAAACACACTCGCCGCTTTCTCCCGCAACTCCTCCTCACCCGTCACCGCAAACCGGTCACACAAAACACTCAGCATCGCTCCGCCCAGAATCGCCCCATCCTCCATCCCCGTGCTGTACCCACACGGATTCGGATACTGCCGCTTCACCTCCTCAGCCGTCGGTAAATGCGCCTGCTCCTCGCCCTTGTCATAACTGCTCAGGTAATCACCAAACGTCCGCACCTGAGGCAAATAAAAACGTCCCCACGTCATATCCCAAGCCTCGCCAATCTTGCTGGCGAGTCCGGAATCCTCCGCCAGCGATTGAACCGAAACAACCGAGGCGAGTAGGAAGGGAAAGAATAGTCGAAACATGCGCACCATCAATGCCTCTCATTCGTCATTTTTTCAGGGCCACTGTCCGCCCACGATCGGCTTCAGAGTCAGCTTCTTCGGATCGATCACCACATGCTTCGCCTTCTGCCGCTTCCATGTGTAGGTGATGTGTACCAGCCCATCACTCGTCTGAATGATCGCCGGATAGCTGAACTCCTTCCGGGGCTCATTTTCGAGCACCAGCGCTGCCTCCCAAACCTTCCCATCCTTGCTCATCGCCAGATTCAGCGGACTGCGCCCTTTCGCTGTATGATTGTAAATCAGCAGATGCTCACCGCTCTTCAGCGTCACCGCATCCGTCCCCGAGTTCGGATTCGGCAGCTCAGTCAGCGAAATCTCACCCCAAGTGCGTCCCGCATCATCAGAAGCAATTTGGAAAACCTTCCCCTGCCGCGTGCGGCCCACCGCCTGCAGTTTGTCCCCTCCGAAATCAAGAATGCTAGGCTGAATTGCGCTCACCGTTAGCCCATCATGCAGCAGCTTGGTGCGCTCCCATGTTTTCCCGAGATCACTCGTGCGCTCAAAGTAGATCGCCCACTCGCTCGGCTTCTTGTCCGTCTCATTGCTCGTCGGGCAGAGGATGTCGCCATTCGGAAGTTGCAGCGGCTTGTTCTTGATCGGCCCAAAGATGCCCTCAGGCAGCTTCTGCGCCGCCGACCACGTCTTGCCGCCGTCCGTCGAAGTCTTCAGCTCCCCCCACCACGTGCTCGGCGAAGGCCCCACTTTATAAAACAACATCAGCGGCGCATCTCGCGGCTGAAACAGCACCGGATTCCACGTCGGATGCCGTGTCCCATCCGCCTGCACCCCGTTCGCCGTTTCCACACTCTCCGTCCACTTCCCATCCACCAAGCGAGACACCCAGATGCACACATCCGGATTCCTCTCCGCCGTCCCCCCAAACCATGCCGAAACCATCCCTGTCGGCGTCTCAACAATCGTCGTCGCATGAATCGACGGGTACGGCCCCGTGTCATAAATATATTCCGATTTCAAAATCCCCGTCTGCGGATCCTTGGGCTTCAGCCATTCCCAGGAGGTCAGCTCACGCGTGTGATCAATCTTGTGCCACACCACCACAGCGGCCTGACGTGCGGCGTCCGCGTCCGTCACATTGAGCACGAGTTTGTAATTCATTCCCGCCACGACCTGCCTTTCCACGCTGTCAATGCTTTGCAGCTTGAGCTTGGTATCGTGAGTCTTGACGGCGAATTCGGCCGCTGCCATCGCCTCCTTGTCCGTGGGCAAAACGGCGCTAAATCCTCCGGCAATCTGTGCGGAGAGCTGGCAGGTCAGCATGGCAAAGCAAAGCAGCAAAAAAAATTTCATGGTTGGCAGAGTTAAGCAATCAAACCCAGGTTCACGAGTCTTTCACGAATGATCGCACGCTCCGGCTCACGGAAGCGATGAAACGGCTCCGCCATGTGGTCCTCACAGATCCCCAGCAGCGACAGCCCGCACTTGATCCCCTTGATGATCGCGGACTTATGCCTGCCCACGGTATAGATGCTCCCGGCCAGTTGCATCACCTTGGCATGCAGCTCACGCGTGCGCTGCAGATCCTGCGCCGCCGCCGCCCGATACATCTCCACATAGAGCTTCGGATGCAGATTGGCACCCCCGTTGATGCCGCCATGCCCACCCAGCAGTACAGCCTCAGCCGTGAGTTCCTCAGGCCCCACCAGTACACTCCAGTCAGCCCGTTGCTTCGCCACTTCCAGTAGCCGATGGAAATAAATCATGTCACAGGAGCTGTCCTTCACTCCGCAGATGCCCGGCATCTCCAGCGCACGCCGCACCAGATCAATTTCAAAGCTCACCTTCGTCAGACCCGGCATGTTGTACAAAAACATCGGCAGCGGCATCTCTGCCACGAGATCCTGGATGTACTCCTGCAGTTCCGGCGGTGCCGCAGGGAAGTAATACGGCGGTGCCGTCACCACATGCGTGGCACCCGCCTCAGCGCTATGCCTTGCCAAATTCACGCTCTCAGTGAACGACGTATCCGTAATCCCCACCAGCACCGGCACGCGCCCCGCCGTTTGTTTGCAGGTGCGCTCAATCAACTCACGCCTCAGCCGGTAGCTCAGACTCGGTCCTTCACCCGTGGTGCCCAGAATGAACAGGCCAGACACTCCCCCACCGATCAAATGCTCGATCAGCCGCTCCAAACCCTCGCAATCAAGCAAATCGCGATCGCGCAAGGGAGTGACGAGAGGCGGGATGATGCCAGAGAGTGGTTGGGACATAGCCCACAAGTGACTTCGTCGGCCGCCAAAAAGCAACCCGTGAGAGCAGTGAATGTTTGCCGATGAAATGACGATTCTTGACCCTTTGCCGCAAGATTCACACGCTTGGAAACTTTGAACCTGTCCCACCACCATGCCCGCCACCGACCAGGCTGACTACTTTTCGACCCAAGTCGTACGCACCCGCCGCTTCTTCCTCCCAGAATGGGAAGAACGTCAAAGCGATGCTGCGACCCTGTGCCTTGTCGGCGGTGGCTGCGAGTGGTGCGCACCAGATTTCGTCATGGACCGTCAGTCGTTTCCCTTCCTCGCCTTCGAGTTCGTGTCGAAAGGAAACGGCAGCGTCACGTTGGCAGATCAAACCCATCCCATCGAAGCCGGACACGCCTTTGTCTTCGACTCCACCACCCCGCAGGTCATCCGTAGCTCCGCCGAGGAGCCGATGGTGAAGTACTTCTTCAATTTCACCGGCACACGCGCCGCCGCGCTGATGAGCGATCTTGATCTCTCTCCCGGCAGCGTGCTCCGCGTCACAGACGCGTCCCGCGTCGTCTCCCTGCTGGAGGAAGTCATCGATCACGCCCTGCGCGGTGGCCGCTTCGGCCTTCGTGCGGCCTGTGCCGCACTGGAGCACGCCTTGGTCCTCTGCGCCGACTCCCGCCAGCCCGCCACCACCAAAATAGACCCCGCGTACGCCACCTATCTCCGCTGCCGTGGTCACCTGCTGCGCAACTACCCGGTGCTCAACAGCATCGAGCAGGCTGCCAAAGCCTGCTTCGTCTCCGCCGCTTACTTCACCCGCCTCTTCCAGCGTTACGACACCGAAACACCTCTCGCCTGCCTCACCCGCCTCAAGCTCTCCCAGGCCGCCATCAAACTCCGCCAGCCCGATGCCCTCGTCAAAGGTGTCGCCGCCGAACTTGGCTACAAATCCGCCGCACATTTCTCCCGCGCATTCAAAGCGTGGAGTGGAAGATCACCTCGCGGTGGTTGAAATGCGTGTCGCGCATTCCATACTCCGCCACCTTCCACCCACCGCATGCTTTCCTTCCTCAAAATCCGCAATCTAGCCCTCGTCGAAGATGTGACCTGGGAACTCGCGGCTGGTTTGATCGGGGTGACGGGTGAAACCGGTGCGGGAAAGTCCATCATCGTCGGCGCATTGAAGCTCATCCTCGGCGAACGAGCCGACCGCAGCCTCATCCGCAACGGCCAGGATGCCTGCACCGTGGAGGCCGGTTTTCACCTGAAGGACACCCGCGCGATTGATTCGGTCTTGGTAGAAGCCGGGCTGGAGCCCTGCCAGGATGGCGAACTCCTCATCAAGCGTACCATCAGCACCAGCGGCGCCAACAAACAGTTCGTCAACTGTTCCCCCGTGACCATTCAGGTGCTCAAAAGTCTTGGCGAGTTCCTCGTCGATCTTCACGGCCCGCACGATCATCAGTCGCTCAATTCCAAGGACCGTCAGCTCGAAATGCTCGACAAATTCGCCGTCGTTGAGGACCTGCTCGGCAAATACCAGGACTCATGGAAGCTCTGGCGTGCTGCTGCCACCGAACTCGACGAACTCGAAAACTCCGAGCGCGCCAGCAGCCAGCAGATCGACATGCTCAAGTTCCAGGCCAGCGAAATCGCTTCCGCAAACTTGAAGCCGGGGGAGGAAGAAGAAATCGAATCCCGTCATCGCATCGCCGCCAACGGCGCACGCCTCGCCGAACTCTGCGGCAGCATCACCGGCCGTCTCAGCGAAGGCGAAGGCAGCGTCATCGATGGCCTGCGCGAGATCAGCCGCAGCATCCACGAACTCGAAAAAATCGATCCCGCCACCGCAGCGATGTTCGAAGGCTTCAAATCCGCACAAATCGAACTCACCGAGCTCGAAAGCAGCGTGCAGGACTACGCCGACGATCTCGAGATCGACGCCGCCGAACTCGACAAGCTCGAAAGCCGCATCCACACCATCCAGACCCTCAAGCGCAAGTACGGTCGCACCATCGCTGAGATCCTGGAGTTCCTCGCTGAAACCGAACGCAAACTCGCGAAGATGGAAAACCGCGGCGAGGAGATCGCCAAGCTCCAAAAACTCGTCCAGGAACGCGAGGCAGATGTGACGAAACTCGGCAAACAAATCTCCAAGAAGCGCGCCGACGCCGCTCCAAAACTCGCCAAAGAAGTCGCCTCCCATCTCCTCGACCTCGGCTTCAAACGCAGCGTGTTCGAGGCCCAGCTTGCCGTGCTGCCATCACCCGAACGCAACGGCCTCGAAGAGGTCGATTTCCACTTCGCGCCCAATCCCGGCGAGCCCTCGAAGCCTCTTCGCCTCAGCGCCTCCAGTGGCGAAATGTCTCGCGTTCTCCTCGCCGTGAAAAGCGCTCTCGCCAAGCAGGATGCCGTGCCACTCCTCGTCTTTGATGAAATCGACGCCAACGTCGGTGGCAATATCGCCGAGGCCGTGGGCCGCAAAATGGCCGCGCTGGGAGCCACTCATCAGGTCATCGCCATCACCCACTTCCCGCAGGTGGCCTCGCTGGCGCAGAGCCATTTTGTAGTGACCAAGGAAATCACTGGCAACATCACTCGTTCACAGATTCAGGCCGTAAGCAATGATCAGCGCGTGGACGAACTCGCACGCATGCTCGGCGGCAGCGCCGACAGCGCACGTGTGCATGCCTTGAGTCTGCTCAAAGGTGCGGCGTGAGCTCACACCATGCTCACAGCCATCCGCGGCGGGCGGCCCTTCACGCGGCTGAGCGTGGCACGCAGGGCCAGTGAGCCCAGCTGTGTCTGCGGGTTCCAGCCTTTGGGGGCTTTCTTTCCGGCGCTCGTCCATGGCATGCCGTCGGTGATCCATCGCTGGCGGTAATCATCAATGCTGACACCATTGTCATCGTCTGTGACACCGAATTGGAATCCGCAGCAGGCGCAGATTTCCATGGAGGCGCCGCCGGTGCGGTTGCGCGGCGGCTCCGCAAGCTTGTCGTAGCCGCATACGGGGCAGAAGTTGGGGGTTATTTTCATGTTTGTTTTTTTGGAAGGTTTGCGGGGCATTTTCAGCGGGAGGAAAAGCGCAGATCAGCCGGTTTCACCACGCGTCCAGGCTGGCGCTGCCAGTAGGTGGGATTGCCTGGCTTAAAAAAGGTCTTGGTCATACCAGCGCCGTTATACGCAGCAAACGCGCGTGTGGATGGGTCAAAAACTCGTAATGTACCGTCCGTGTCGTCGAGCTTCATTGGCAGGCTTTCAGTGCGTGCGCGCTGCAGGAAGAGCCAGGCCTTTGCAGCGTAGTCATCCGGCGTTTTGCTCGAGAAGTCGCGGCCATGGCGGTTAAAATGATCCTGCAATGAATCAAGGTGGCCCCAGGTCTGGCGTGTCGGCGGTGCTTGCGCGGGAACCACGGCAGGAGCCTCTTTTTTATCCGGAGTGATGACATTCAGCACACGGCGGATCAGTGAAGGCTGCGGTGCTGCGGCGGGGGTGCCCCCAGCTGTTGTGAAGGTCCCTGTGGCAAGCTTGGCTCGCGCGCTGCCCACACTGAAATAATACGTGGTGGCCGGAGTCAGCGCATCCAGCTGCAGGGTGTGATCACGTGCCACCGCACCTTCGGCCTTGCGGTCCAGTGCTGCGGGATTCAGGCCAAACTGCAGCCGCGTACCGCATTCCACATCCGTGCGCCATTGAATGGTGGCGGTGTATGCCGTGGTTCTTGTCTGCGGTTCCCCGATCAATTCCACGGCATGAAGCAGCGTGCCACTAAGGCACGCTATGACGCCGACCAACGCATGAACAAAAGCTCTCATTAAAAGTATGCAACCAAGTTAATCTGTAGTGTGACAGTCTTAAGTGAAGGCCGTTCAAACGATATGACGAAAATGACATTTTACATGCGCTCATCGCAGGGATGAGTCAATACACTCTCTCAAATCTATGTGAGCCGCCTTAGTTAAAGGATTCATTTAGGCGCGATAGGCTCAGAGCCGACTCATGGCCGTCGCCAGTTGTCTTGCGGCAAGTCTGGTCGGCGGGCATGCGTAATCCTTGACCTTGAGAATCAAACGGAATACCGCCCATGCCGCTCTCCACTCATCCATCTCCAGGCAGACTCAATATGCTCCCGTGGGTCTTTGTGAATCGCCTCCCACTGAAGAATTTCTTTAGCCAGTTTGGGCTCAGCAATGAGCTCTGAGGGGTCGCCAGCTCGGCGTGGCCCATAGCTCACAGGAATCTTTTTCCCAGTGACTGCTTCAGCAGTATTGATAATCTCTTTGACGCTGAACCCACGGCCCGTGCCGAGATTCACGGCCACCGTTTCCCCCCCCTTGCGCAGATAGTTCAATGCCAGTGCATGCGCGGAGGCGAGATCGCAGACATGGATGTAGTCGCGGACGCAGGTGCCATCCGGGGTGGCATAGTCGGTGCCAAAGACGGTGATATTCTCGATCTCCCCCGTGGCCGCCATCAGGATACGCGGAATGAGATGCGTCTCGGGATTGTGATCCTCACCAATTTCTCCGCTCGGGTGGCAGCCACTGGCGTTGAAATAGCGCAGGAAGACAGACTTCAGGCCCCAGGCGTTGCCGCAGTCGCGCAGCACGCGTTCCAGCATCCATTTGCTGGCCCCATAGGGGTTCACCGGCGCCTGCGGATGGGATTCATCAATGGGGATGCGCACCGGGTCGCCATACGTCGCGCAGGTGGAGGAAAAGATGAAGCGTTTGCAGCCATGGCGCTGCATGGTTTCCAGGAGCGTGAGCGGTGCCGCCAGATTGTTCCTGTAGTACTTCAGCGGATCAGTCACGGACTCGCCCACGTACGCGAAGGCGGCGAAATGCAGCACGGCCTCCGGCTTGTGCTCGGTGAAAAGCTTTTCCATCAGCGCCGCATCGGCCATGTCGCCTTCCACAAAGGTCACCCGGTCCATCGGCAGCGCCTCACGATGTCCGAAGACAAGATTGTCCAGCACCACGACACGCTCGTTTTGTTCGAGCAAATGACGCACGGTGTGAGAGCCGATGTATCCTGCGCCGCCGGTAATGAGAAGAGTTCCTTGTGACATTGGGGAAATACAGCAGGCACAGGCCCTGCTGCCAAACGAAGTTTGCTTCAATTCCCTCTGCGGGTTGGCTTATTGGGCAGTTTTTGGCAGCGCCACCTGCACCGGATGCATCAGATAGGCGATCAGATCACGTACCTGCTCCGGCCCAAACGCCAGCAGCAGTCCCTCCGGCATCATGGAAAGCGGCGATGTCTCCTGCTTTACGATGTCCCCACGGTCCAGCGTCATCGTTTCCGTCAGGGTGCGCAGCGTCAGCGTCCGTGCGTTCGATTCGGTCACCACGCCGCTCAGCACTCGCCCGTCTTTGTGCGTCAGCAGGCTCATGCGGAAGTCCGCGCTCACCACCCCACTCGGATCGGCGATGTTTTCCAGCAGATAGTCCAGATTGGCACGCCCCGAACCCGTCAGATCCGGCCCGATCTTGCCACCCTGTCCATACATCATGTGGCACGATCCGCACACCGCCGTGAAGAGCATCCGCCCCTGGCTCAGATTCGCCTTCGCCAGCGTGGCGGGCGTGAGTTGCTTCTTCACCTTTTCGATCAGTTCCTTTTTGTCAGCCGCAGACTCACGCAGTTCGCCCCAGACCTCCACCAGCTGCTTGGAAAGCTCGGCATCTTTGAAGGCATTGATCTGCCGCGCATGAAACGCGCTCAGGTCCGCCCGCGGGATCTTCCCAGCCGCCATGTCCTTCAGCAGCGCCTTCGCAAAGCTCGGGCGTGACACCAGCGTGTCGATCACGGTGGGACGTTCAGCAGGGCCAAAATTGCGATAACTGCCAGCGAGCTTCTGCCCGATCTC
>Ga0114968_10001039_pt1 | contig 21110 bp, 21 predicted proteins | sample M_130807_EF_Meta_FD_87020 | JGI IMG/M metagenome (GOLD analysis project Ga0114968, IMG submission 87020) | Freshwater microbial communities from Lake Montjoie, Canada to study carbon cycling - M_130807_EF_MetaG | ecosystem: Environmental > Aquatic > Freshwater > Lake | place: Lake Montjoie...
CTCTTTATCTCAATACTGGACGCATGGAAGGCATAGAAGGCATGGATGCTGATGAAGGTTTTGAGCTCATTAATTCCCTTTATGAGCATGCAATCAATAGCAAATACGAATACCGCCACCGTTGGGCAGAGGGTGACTTTGTCATTTGGGACAATCGAAGCGTAATGCATCAAGCCAATGCAGACTACAACCCTGAAGAGGCTCGCTACCTCTATCGAATTATGCTGGAGGGTGATGCATTGCAAGCATTTTCGTAATGAACTAAATCGATACTTACTAACCCGCTTTCAATAACAAACCGCCATCTACTGGAATGAGAACTCCAGTGACGTAATTTGATTCATCAGAAGCCAAAAAAACCGCCGCGTTGGCAACATCCCAAGCGCTACCCATTCTTTTCATTGGCACTAAAACTTCTCTCTCTGCACGGATGACATCACGCGATACTCCGCGCTCTTCCGCTCTTCGCTCAATTGCCATCGGTGTATCGATTAGACCCGGCAAAATTGCGTTAGCACGTATGCCGTATTGGGCATTCTCCATGGCAATATGCTGTGTCATGGTATTAATAGCACCCTTGCTAGTCTTGTAAGTGATTGTTGGACGTGCAGCGAATGATGATGTGGAGGATATATTGATAATACTGCCAGATTTTTGGGCAATCATCTGCGGCAATACAGCCTTACAAGTCATAAACATTCCCTTGAGATTCATGGCCATGATGTCATCCCACATTTGAGAATCCATATCAATCGTTTTACGATCTCCTTTTGACCTACCTACGTTGTAATGGAGAACATCAATTCTTCCATAGCGATCTATCGCGGTCTTTGCAATCGCTTGGCAATTTTCTTCTTTGGTAACGTCGGCAATCAATATCGAAGCTTGACCACCAGAATCTTTAACGGCTGCAAGCGTATCGCTCACCCAGGCCTCATTAATATCAACCAAAAGCAAAGTTGCACCCTCCTGAGCAAAGCGAATCGCTGTTGCCTTGCCATTACCAGGGGTCTCTCCAGGTTGCTGACCTGCACCTACGATGATGGCTACTTTACCATCCAGTCTTTTTTTCATATTATTTTGGTTCATCTTTTTCATTTTAGAGTTAGATAGTTACTTTAGCCTGACTTACTACTTTTCCCCAGCGCTCTTCATCAGTCTTAATTTGGCGTGTTAGGTCTTGAGGGCTTCCAATAGCTACCGTTAATCCCTCGCCCTCAATTCGACTTCTAAACTCTTCAGTATTGACTGCGGCGCGGGCTGCGGCATTTAACTGTTTCACAATCTCGGGGGGCGTTCCACCAGTAGTAAATAAGGCATACCAAACATCAGTCTCAAAACCCGGTACTCCAGACTCCGCAACAGTCGGTATTTTTGGCCAACTAGGTGAACGCGTTAAGGACGTTACTGCAATACCGTACATCTTTCCGGCATCAATAAATTTACCCACTCCAGCAGCAGTAGCAAATACAAAATCAATTTGGCCACCCATGAGATCAACGTAAGCGGGACCCGCACCTTTATAAGGTATGTGCGTAATATCTACCTTTGCCATTAACTTAAACAATTCAGCGGTTAAATGAACAGCGCTGCCATTGCCAGAGGATCCATAAGTTAGTTTGCCTGGGTTAGCTCTTGCTGCAGCAATAATATCTTTGACAGTTTTATAGGGGCTATCAGGCCTAGTTACCAAAATATTTGGCCCTTTGCAAATTAATGCAACATCAGCAAATGATTTTTCAGTGTTGTACGGAAGATTCTTAATCAAACTGCTATTTATCGAATGCGCGGAGGTTGTTAAAAGGAGCGTGTACCCGTCAGGCGCTGCTTTGGCCACAAAATCAGAGCCAATCACAGTTCCGCCGCCAGGCTTGTTCTCATAAATAATGCTTTGACCCAGAATTTGCGACATGGCCGTTGCCAAATTTCGACCCACCAAATCTGTTCCGCCGCCTGGAGTCCACGGAGAAATCATCTTAATAGGTCGATTGGGATAAGCCTGTGCAGATGCAGGCGCACTGAGAGAAAATAGGCCCGGTGCACTCAGACTCGTTAAAGTAGCGGCACCTAATTTGCACCATTGGCGACGCGTTATGGCATCCTTTTTCATCTTGTCTCCTTATTGATCTTAGATAAGATTCAGCATTGTTCTTTTTACATTCGTGAAATGAGGTCTTACACGATCACTCCATGATGTGAACCTTATTTTCAACCACGGCTCACAACCTAATACCCCAGGGTTAATCAGGTCATAAAAAGCAATAGAGAATGGGCTGTGATCTAGATTAATGCAGCGCATAGCTGCAATACATCCAGGCACATTAGCTAGCCCCGGAAGATGCTCTTGGTCATACCAGGCGAATAATTCTTCTTGCCACCCCGCCTCAGGATCCATCTCCACAACATAGCGATTCACTGGAGATAGCTCTTTGGAGTATCCCTCAATTGAATCCTGAATCACTAAGCGACTAATCTCAACATTAGTAAATGCTTTGGCGCCTTCACCTAAGAAAGTATTAGCTTTAACTGGGTTTAATTTTTCAGGAGTGTTTAAGTAAAAATATCCGTAGAAATCTAAAGTCTGTAGGTTGCTAGTCAAAATGATTTTCTGATAGTCACGCTTTTTGCCCAACCTCAGAGCAGTGGCAACTTTTTCAATGCTTTCAGGATCCCCATTTTTTAGTTGGGCACGCATTATTAACAAATCGATAGGCTGATTCTCCATATTAATGTCCCACATGCAAAGCATTTAATAGCCGTGAAACCATGTTGTAAGCCGCAATAGTAGCGACCAACTCTAATCGTTGGGTATCGTTAAAGTGAGGCTTTACCTGATCAAATAATTCATCTGGCACCTGAATGTCATTAGTCATTACATCGGTTAAATTCAGGATGATCGTCTCTTGCTCAGTAAATATAGGGGGGAACTTCAGATTTCTAATAGCGGCAATTTTTTCTGGGCTAACGCCCGCCTTGAGAGCATGTGGCTCATGAGCATCAAATTCGTAATCAGCCCGATTCAAAATTGCAACTCGCAGAATAATCATCTCTCGAATAGCTGGCGATAAAGAATTTCGATTCCGAATCGCCGTTAACAGGGATTCCCACCCCTGAGCGATCTCTGGAGCATTCAGGAGTGTTTGATATAAAGGCGATATCTGACCACGCTCCTCAATAATCTTTCTCTCAATCTCCGCTAACTCTGGTTTGCTCCCGGGTACAACTGGACTTATTCGATTGCTCATGATTTTTATTCCGCTGTAATTTTCTTTGTTTTAATTAACTGAGACCATTTTGCAATATCTTTCTTCAATACACTTCCAAGCTCTTCAGGTGTCGATCCAATGGGATCACTTCCAGATTGAGAAAGTTTTGAGTTCAAAGGTTCTTGCTTGACAACTTTCTTGAGAGCCGCACTTAAGCGCTCAATATCTACCTTAGGGGTTCCAGCTTTAACAAAAACCCCATACCAATTATTAGTGTCTACACCTCTGATACCCATTTCATTGAAAGTTTTTACATCCGGAATGGCGCTATTGCGTTTATCAGCAGCAAGTCCAATGGGTTTTAGTTTTCCGCTTTTGATATACCCAAATAACCCAGGAATATCACCAAAGAACCCGTCTACATGACCAGCCATCACATCGGTAATTGCTGGAGCTGCCCCTTTATATGGAACATGCAAGATTTTTATCCCAGCAGAGTCATTTAACTGTTCTAAGGCCAAATGAGGCACGCTACCGGTACCGGAGGATCCCATAGTCAATTCTTTGGTTTTGGCTAAAACAATAAACTCAGCTGCATTGTTTGCGGGGCTATTTGGATTAACAACTAACACTTCAACATTGTTTGCCACTAAAGACACTGGGGCTAAATCTTTTACTGGGTTATAGGATAATTTTTCATACAGGCCTGGGTTGATAGCAACTGCTCCAGCACTCGTAAACCATAGAGTTTTCCCATCGGCTGGATTCGCCGCTAAGTATTCAGCAGCGATTGCACCGTTGCCGCCTGGCTTATTCTCAATCACAATTTGCGCATTGAGCTCTTTACCAAGAGGCTCCACCAGAGACCTAGCCATAGAATCAACTGGGCCACCTGGAGGAAAGGCGACAATCATTTTAATGATGTTACTTGGCTGTGCGTTTACAAGTCCCGCAAGAAAAAAAATGAGGCCTACAAGGGCGAACTTTGGGATCCTCATAATTAATCACATCTGGCCGACATACCGCCATCAACCACAATTTCAGTGCCAGTAATAAAGCGAGACTCATCGGAAGCCAAAAATAAAGCTGCATTAGCAGTATCTCGTCCATCACCCATAAATGGCAGTGGAATGCGAGATTGACGTTGTTTCAATAGCATTTCCACATCTCCGCCAACGCGCTGTTTGGCCAAGCGGGTTTCCACCATGGGAGTATGCAACTGACCAGGCACGATAGTATTGACGCGAATATTTTGCTTCGCATATTGCACCGCTAATACCTTTGAGAACTGTATTACACCTGCCTTTGTGGCAGCATAAGCAATTTGCGCTGAACCAGTCCATCGAGTCCCGGATGTAGAAGCAAAATTAATTATTGACCCCTGTTCCCGCTTGATCATTTCAGGTAAAGCGTATTTACAGGTTAAGAAGACGCTTTTGAGATTGAAATCTACCTGCGCATCCCAAACCTCCTCAGTCATCTCAACTGGACCGCCTTTTGCTGATCCACCAACAACATTCACCAAAATATCGATGGCACCAAATTTCTGAATGCAAGCTTGAATACTCTCTTCAATTGCACTAGCCTGGAAGATATCCAACTTCGAAGTTGTTATATTTTGTGCAGCCTCACCCGCTAACTTCATGGTTTCATCCAAGTTAGTCAGATCAACATCCGTGGCAAAAACCTTTGCCCCTTCTTGTGCAAAACGGATAGCTGTTGCACGACCATTCCCCCAGCCAGGGCCAACAGATCCAGCTCCAGTGATAAAAGCAATTTTTCCCTCTAATCGTCCAGCCATTACGCTATCTCCATTTAATCTTATGTAAACCGATAAAGTTTTTCGGGGTTCATCACCATTAGCTTATTTACTTTTTCAGGAGTAGTGGCGATCCTGGGAATCAAATCCACTAAATTGCCATCATCGGGGATGTGATGGTGATTGGGGTGGGGCCAATCGGTCCCCCAAACACATCGATCAGTAAACTCATCCACCAAAATTTTGGCAAGTGATACGCCATCGTCGTATGGGTGAATTCTAGAGATGCGATCTACCCCACTTACCTTGACATAAAAAAGTGGATCATCAAGAAGCTTAAGTAAACCTTGAAAATCAGCATGATCAGCACCCAAAGAAGCATCTACTCGGCCAATATGATCAACCACTACAGGAACTGCTGATTGCTTTAATAGTGGAGTTAATGAATGAACTAGATCACTTGAAAAATGCACTTGTAAATGCCACCCAAATGGCTCCATCCTTTTCGTCAGCGCCAGAATATCTTCAATGGAGTCACTATTTTTAAGATGCGCCATGAAGTTAAACCGTATTGCCCTAAATCCCTGACGATCCATCTCGGCAATTGTTTCACTAGTCGTTTTTGCGGATGCGAGCGCGACCCCAAGATAACTGCCTCTACGCGTCTGCATTGCATCAACTACAACAGAGTTATCAAAACCATGAAGTGCAGTTTGTACAATGACGCAACGCTGTATACCTAAAAAATCATGCAGAGCAAATAAATCTTCCTTGCCCGCATCCACAGGTGTCCAAGAACGCTCTTGCAAATATTGGAATTTATTTGAGGGTCCAAAAATATGGCAATGCGCATCGCATGAGTTCGGCGGCAATACAAAGCCTGGCTTGCGAGGATTAGTGAGATAGGTTTGTATCAAGCTAGTCATGTGCCTAGTCCATCCACCTTCACTTGGATGTCAATAAAGTCATGATCGGATCTAAATCAGGAAGATCCTCTAATTTATCCACCAACTCAATCATTGCATCAATTTGCTCATTACTCAGGATGCCCAAAACGACATTACGGAATTTGAATTGAATATCATCCTTAGACAGAGGATTTTCAGGGCTACCTCTTCTATCTAATATTTCTTGCTGAAATACCTCACCGCTTGTTGTAGTGACCTTAACTCGTGAGGCATGCCTAAATGCAACGCCCATACTCTCGATATCCGAATCAATATATGCATGAACTTTCTGCATAAATGCCTGCAACTTAGGCTCAGTTAATTTAGATTCGGAGTACTGCTCGGTAAACAGAACACCATCAAATGCCACGCTCGCCATATTGAAATAAAGATTCATTTGAGCCGCAGTAACCCCTTGGGCTTTATATTCCCATGCGCAATGAGTAAAGGTCATAGGGCTCAAGCCAACATCAATCCTAGAAATATTTTCAGGCTTTAAGTGATTACTATTCATAATCAAGACTAGTGCATCTAGAGATGAATGAATGCTCGTTACGCATGCATAAGGCTTAAAACCAACTTGGCCGGACTCCCATATTGATCCTAGGCCGGAGAGCAAGCGTTCTGGTTTTGGTGATGTTGAGTAAGTACTTAAGTAGCCCCCATAGCCCGCCTCAAGAACATTTGAAATACCAGTTAATCCTTTTTGCGCCAAAAATGCGGAATATATTCCACTTTGTGCGGCTCTTCCTGAATGAAAGCGCTTAACCATCGCCCCTTCTTGAGCCGCCATTAAACCGCCTGCCTGGGAGCCAGCGATACCAAGGCAATCCAACATCAAAGCAGGATTTAAATTAAGCATGCGCCCTGCGGCGGCTGCACCCACAAATACACCTGAGGTTCCCTGAGGATGAAAACCATCAAAGAAAAGTTGTATGGAGGCGGCATTCCCTACACGAGCGCCAATCTCATACCCAGAAACCATTGCCGTTAAAAATTCCTTACCAGAAACCTTGCCTAACTTTTCTACCAAAGCGAATAGAACAGGAATAGCGATAGACCCGGGATGCAATATGGACTCTTTATGCATATCATCAAATTCAAATGCATGACCAGCAGTACCATTCACTAAAGCAGCATTTCCAACCGAAGTTTTTTGGGAAGTGCCAAAAATTGAAGCTACAGGACTCGCGCCCTCTTCCATGACCATACCTTCTACTGACTGAGTCCATGGCAAAGTGACCCCATGCAGACAGCAGCCGATACTATCAAGCACACACATTTTCATTCGCTCAACTACATCAGAGGGAATATCGTCATATTGAAGGCGACTGGCAAAATCTGCCAAAATTTTGCTTGCTTCTTTTACTAGTGGTGGCTTTTCTGAACTCATTCTTTTCTCAATTTACTTAGGTATTTTTTAATTCGTCAATGGCATGATAGGCACTACTCAATTGAAATATTGGCTTCTCGAGCTAGAGCGCCAATTTTTGCAGACTCATCTTTAACTAATTTTTCAAACTGCGCCGTATTAATAGTTGACGGCTCAAATTCAAGCTCATTCATGCGGTCTAAAACCGTCTTATTCTTCAGTGCAATAGCAACTTGGTCTGCTAATTTTTTAACGATATCCTTAGGAAGGCCTGCCGGACCCCATAGGCCATACCAAGAGTTCATCTCAAACCCAGGAAGTACGCTTTCGGCAACTGTGGGTACATTCGGATATGCAGCCATTCTCTTCTCGCTTGTAAAAGCAAGTACTTTGAGGTGTCCACTTTTAATAAAACTGGTAACGCCAGGCAAAGGAGATATAGCAGCACTAACATGACCGCCCATGACATCCGTTAACTGGGGAACGGCACCTTTATAGGTAATGATCTCCATATTTAACTTTAAGGCTCTGTTTAACATCTCTTCAGATAAATGACTAGCCGTTCCTAACCCTGAAGTAGCCCAGGTATATTTGCCAGGACTTTTTTTAACTAACGCTACGAATTCTTTAAAGTTATTCGCATCAAATTTAGGGTAGGTAACTATCGCTAACGGTACATAACCTATCTGAGCAATTGAAGTGAAATCTTTTTCCGCATCATAGGTTTTCTTTTTCACTACTTGAGGCATGTAAACTTGGCTGGAGGCATGACAAAGTAGTGTATATCCATCAGCTGGAGCACGCATTACCTCCATTGATCCAATCTGACCTGACGCACCAGGCTTATTTTCAACAACAATTGACTGAGCTAACTGTTTTTGCAACTGCTCGGTAATTAGTCGACAAGTGTTATCAACTGACCCACCAGGTGTATAGGGAACAATCACCTTGATAGGTCTATTAGGATAAGTCTGCGCAAAAATATTACCCGCAAAAAATTGCAGTCCTAAAAAAACAATTGCCAGATACTTAATTTTCATTTTTGCTATTCCTAGTTGGAAAATATGATTCAGACGGCCCAATTCAAATGATTAGCTCGGCATTGCTCCAGATTTTTTAATCACTGCAGCCCATTTTTTTGTTTCAGACTGGATTAATTTTGCGTATTCGGCACTATTACCCAGGCTCGGAACTGCACCTTCAGAAACTAATTTAGATTGGAACTCAGCGCCACCACCAATCTTTAAAATTTGAGCCGACAATTCCTTTGCAGTCGCCGGAGGAATTTTGTTAGAAGAAAGTACTCCATAGGAAACTGAGCTATCAAAATTGCTGAGGGCTTTGATATTTGACTCCGCAACCGTTGGCACATCTGGGAATATCGGCAACCTCTTTTTTGAAGTAACTGCAATGGCACGCAATTTGCCGCTCTGTATAAGAGCCATTGCTGGAGGTATCACACTAAACATAAAATCCAGCTGGCCTCCTGCCACATCTACTAATGCAGGGCCAGTTCCCTTGTAGGGAATATGCGTCATCTTTACACCAGTAATCTCTTTAAACATTTCGCCTGTTAAATGACCGCCAGTTCCATTGCCGCTGGAGCCGTAGTTAAAGGGAGCTGCCCGTTGGCTAGCGAGTTCAATCAGATTTTGCACGGACTGAATCTTAGAATCTTGCGCCACCACTAATACCAATGAGGTAGAAGCCAATAAAGCGATAGGCTCTAAATCGCGTGTGGCATCCATTCCAGTATTCAGCAAAACTGGATTAATTGAAACTGTGCCCGTATGCCCCAGCAATAGCGTAATTTCATCTGCTGGCGCCCTCACCACATATTCTGTGCCAATATTCCCACCAGCACCAGGCTTATTCTCTACCAACACAGTCTGTTTGCGTAACTCACTTAAATCTTTAGCTAGCTGTCTCGCGATGACATCATTTCCGCCTCCTGGAGCAAACGGCACGATAATTTTAATTGGCCTGCTTGACGAAGACTGAGCCCAAGCAAATGGTGATAAAGAAGTTGCCAGTGCTAAAAATAAAAATTTTCTACGTAACATAGTTACTCACTTATAAATCTGATTAGCAAATTCACAAATTGCATCACACATTGCCTGCGGTTGCTCCGGAGCCATTGAGTGACCTGCATTCAAAATGACCTTCTCAGTAACGCGATCACCAAGATAAGGTTTCATAATTTTGGGAATCACCACAGCGTCATATTCAGCCTGCAAATCCAAAATAGGTACTGTATTGCCAGCTGAGAAGTAATCATCGATTGGCGTATTGGTTCTGGCGTAACTTTGCGCCTCATGCGTCTCTTGAAACCATCCATCAAGCCATACACTGGCATCATGCCCTGGGGCAAAGAAAGCTTTTTGTAAACATACGAGGCGCTCGTCCTGCGATAAGGATGGGTCACCTGCACCATCAATCTCTGCACGAAGTCGACTAAAGGGCTTTTCCTTTGAACCAGGTAATAGTTTTCCAGCAGATGCGGCGGCTAGCACTACCGCCAACACAAGATCCGCTCGATCAGCAGCTAACATTCTGGCGGGTTGACTGCCCCAAGCATGTCCAACTACAACAACTGGTCCTGTTTTCTCTTGATCCAATACAGCCGCCACATCGCCAGCAAAGTCGTGTATCGATAAATGTTCCATAGGGCCATGACTACCATGAATTCCCCTTGGTTCAGGACGTATTACGCGATACCCCTTTGCAACTATTCTTGGAGCAACATCATCGTAGTCTCGACCAGATCGAGCCAATGAAGGAAGCATCACAATCACTGGTCCAGTACCTTGATCAAGATACTGAATTGTTACGGATTCCTGCTTACCAGTGGGCCGATAAGTGACCGATTTATAAAGACTCATAGTCCATGTCTAAATATGTAGTTAGTTGAAATTCAGTATCACGCAATTCCATCCTAAGAGCACTGCTTTATTCCACCTGATGGAATTATGAACAGTTCCATAATTTTGCATTGAGACATGAAAAAGGCTGAGGACTGAATGTGCGGCACTCTAGTTATCCGAATAAGTTGCCTGATCTGTATTTTGAAATTTGAAATAGATACTCTTTGTCAATTCAATCCAAGGACTCAGGGATAACCCCGAATAGCAACTACTCCGCGACTAAATTCAAGTTAAGCTTAGTCAATAAAAAAATAATTAAAACTTAGGAGATAGAATGCGTCAAATACTTCGTTATGGCCTACTCATCTTATTGCTGGCCACTAGTTACGGCGCTTATTCACAAACACAGAAAATTGCAAAGGTACCGCAATATAAAGTCGATCCCTATTGGCCTAAAGCACTACCCAATAATTGGATCTTGGGTCAAGTAGCTGGAGTCGCTACAGACAAGAATGATCATATTTGGATTATTCATCGTCCGCTTACTATCACCGACGATGAAAAGGGCGCAACCCTGAACCCAAAAAGATCAAAATGCTGTGTACCCGCTCCACCTGTTCTTGAATTTGATAAAAATGGAAACTTACTACAAGCATGGGGTGGCCCAGGCACGGGTTATGAATGGCCCAAAAATGAGCATGGCATCTATATAGATCCTAATGGCAACGTTTGGGTAGGCGGAAATGCTCAAACAGATCACATGATCTTGAAATTCACCCCACAAGGTAAATTTTTAATGCAAATTGGTTCTTCCGGAGCAAGTCTTGGTAGCAATGACACAAGCCAACTTGGTCGCCCCGCACATATGAACGTCGATCCAATAGCTAATGAAGTTTATATAGCAGATGGTTATCTCAACAAACGCATCATTGTGTTTGATTCAAACAATGGCACTTATAAACGACATTGGGGAGCCTATGGAAATGCTCCTAGCGATGAAAAAATGGCTGGCTTTAACTCGACATCCCCTCAATTTTCCAATCCAGTACATTGCGTTCGATTAATGAATGACAACACTGTATTTGTCTGTGATCGCGCAAATAATCGAATACAAGTTTTTGAAAAAAATGGCAAGTTCATTCGAGAAATGGCTTATGAAACTGAGACCAGAGGATCTGGCTCTGTCTGGGATTTAATTCCCTCTGATGCAACTCAAAAATACATTCTGATTGCCGATGGCACAAATAACGAAGTCACGGTGATGGTGCGTGATACCGGCCAAAAAGTAGGATCATTCGGTAGAAGCGGCAGAAACGCTGGGGAATTTCACTGGGTACATAACATAGCAGTTGACTCAGAGGGCAGCGTTTACACCACTGAGGTGGACACAGGGAAACGTGCCCAAAAATTTATTAAAACGAAATAAGTTGAATGTCTCAGGCTGAAGAATCTAACTTATTAAAACCCCCAAAGGAGCTTTATATGAATAGTCGTAGATCATTTCTAAAAACATCTGGCAAAGCGCTTGGTGGATTATTTTTCTGTGGTTGTGGCTTAGCTCATGCATCAGACCCTATGGGTGGGCAACGCAAACGAATTACACCGGTCTTTATCAATGGAAAGCGGATCAAAACAATTGATGTCCATGCTCATTGCATGTTCCAGGATGCTATCGACCTAATGGGCGAGGATGCCAAATCAGTTCCCCCACCAACGAAGGGTGTACCTGAGCATTTCATCAAAATTGATGAGCGTATTAAGGCAATGGAAGCACAAGGTATTGATATGCAAGTACTAAGCATCAATCCATACTGGTACCGCAAAGATAAAGAAACTGCTGCGGAGATCTGTCGTCTGAATAATCTTCATCTTGCCGAACTTTGTGCAATGAGGCCCGATAAGTTTGCGGCTTTTGCATCTCTCACCATGCAGTTTCCTGATTTAGCGGTAGAGCAACTAGAATATGCAGTGAAGAAACAAGGTTTGCGCGGAGCTGCAATTGGAGGAAGCGTTTTGGGGCAAGACTTTTCAGACCCCAAATATCACCCAGTATTGGCAAAGGCACAGGAGTTAAACGTCACCCTTTTCATTCATCCACAAAGCACGCCTCAACTTGCCCAACGCTTCAAAGGCAATGGATGGATGTCTAATGTAGTTGGCAATCCGCTCGATACAACGATTGCACTTCAACATCTCATTTATGAAGGCGTCCTAGACAAATACCCTTCTTTGAAAGTACTGGCTGCCCATGGTGGAGGATTTTTAGGCTCTTACGCTCCCCGCATGGATCACAGTTGTTTTGTATCGCCCCAAAACTGCGATCCCAATATTGTGCTTAAAAAGAAACCTACCGAATACCTTAACCAGCTTTACTTTGATTCCCTAGTATTCACACCTGAAGCCTTAAGGCATTTAGTAGCTCAAGTAGGCGCAAGCCAAATTGTGATCGGAACCGATCATCCAATTCCATGGGAAGAATACCCAGTTGAGCATGTCATGGCAACACCAGGGCTGAGCAATGCTGATCGTATCGGGATTTTAGGTGGTAACGCTGCACGCTTACTTAACCTAAAGTCTTAATATGTAATATCAATGATTCATCTCAGGACCCCCTAAGATGAATCATTGACCTATTTATCAAAATTAGACCAATATGCGTATCAATAGCAATCAAGTAAAACATCTATTGCTTTCTATTTTTTGCTTTACCAGTATTGCTATAGCTAGCGCTTCAAGTTTTCCACAAAAACCCATTACGCTTATCGTGCCATTTGCTCCTGGCGGAGGCACTGATAGTATTGCAAGAGATCTAGCTAAAACCTTAAGCGAGAAATTAGGTCAAGCTGTAGTCATTGATAATCGTGGTGGTGGTGGTGGCTCAATTGGTGCATCTATGGGCTCAAAAGCAGCTCCAGATGGATATACCCTACTGTTTGTGACCTCTACTTTTGTGACTCATGCAGCAACTGATGAATCGGCTGGCTACAGCATTGAAAAAGATTTCTCACCGGTTGCCATGATTGGTCGAGGTCCACTCTTGGTGGTCAGCAATAAATCATTACCCGTCAAAACACTCTCTGAGCTCATTCAATTTAGCAATCAAACTCAAGATATTAACTACTGTTCTGCAGGCCTTGGAAGTATTAACCATCTTTCTGGCGAGCTATTCAAGCAAAAGACAGGTGCAAAATTAACCCACATTCCCTACAAAGGAAGTGGTCCAGCAACCATAGACTTACTGGCGGGAAGAGTTCAGGTATTTTTTGCGACGATTCCAACAATCCTGCCTTATGTAGAAACCGACCGTGTGAATGTTCTAGCAATCACCAGTGAAAAACGCTCCCCACTATTCCCCAATATACCTACAGCTGCAGAAGCTGGAGTTCCAGGATTTAATCTCAGTACTTGGTGGGGCATTGTGGCTCCAGCCGGTACACCTCCGGACATTGTTAAAAAGTTAAATGAATCCATTAACTACGCCGCAAGTAAAGATCCCTTAAAAGCTAGGCTGACCAAAGAAGGGGCGCAAGCCTATAAGATCACCCCAGCAGAATTTCAAAAAGTATTAGGTAGCGAGTTAAAGTTATGGCAAGGCGTGATAAAAACTGCCAATCTAAAAATTGAATAAAAGATTGCCGAAAGAAATTAAATGAAAATAATTATGATTGCTGGCGACGGCATTGGTCCAGAAATTGCCGCAGCAACCAAAGCAGTTTTAGATGCCGCAAATATTACCTTCAAGCTCAACCTACACATAGAAGATGAAATTGCTGGTCACGAAAGCCTTAATAAATATGGCTCTACAGTAACAACTAAGTTACTTAAAAAAGTAAACGATGCAGATGGCCTAATATTGGGTCCAATGTCCACCTATGACTTTAAAGATGAATCCAAGGGCGAAATTAATCCATCAAAGTTTTTTAGAAAATCTTTAGACCTATACGCCAATATTCGGCCAGCTAAAACTTACCCAGGCTTAACATCCCCTGTTCAAGACTTCGATTTAGTCGTGGTTCGTGAAAATACTGAGGGCTTTTATGCAGATCGCAACATGGAAGAAGGTAATGGGGAGATCTTAGTTACCCCTGATGTCGCAATTTCATTAAGGCGAATTACTCGGCAGTGTTGTGAACGTATTGCACGAAGCGCTTTTGAATTGGCACGCTTAAGAAAAAAACATATCACCATAGTTCATAAGGCGAATGTTCTTAAAATCGCAGATGGCATGTTTATCAAAATTTGTCATGAAGTAGGAAAGGAATTTCCTGATGTTTTGATAGATGATTATATTGTTGATGCCATGGCTGCTCATCTAGTGAGGGCTCCACAAAATTTTGATGTCATCGTCACAACAAATATGTTTGGCGATATTCTTTCTGATCTAACGGCAGAGTTATCTGGAAGTCTTGGGTTGGCTGCATCCCTGAATGCAGGACTAAATCACGCTATGGCACAGGCAGCCCATGGATCGGCCCCGGATATTGCAGGAAACAATATAGCAAATCCATTTTCACTCATTCTGTCATCTGCCCTGCTCTTAGAGTGGTACTCTCAGCAATCAAAAAAACCAGAGTTTGCCTTAGCCGCAAAATCGATTATGGCGTCTGCTCAGCAGGCCATTATTGCTAAAGAGGTCACCAAAGATATAGGCGGAACTCTAGGCACTGCAGAAGTAGGTTATGCCTTTGCAAAGCGGGTTATGACGTCATTCAATTGAAATCTTTGAATCAGTAATAATTTTCCGCCACTTTTCTATTTCGCTTTTTAATAAGGCAGAAAACTGCTCTGGTGTGCCAGGCATAGGATCTGCACCCTGTGCAATGAGCTTGTCTTTGAACTTAGGGTCAGCTAAGATGCTTTGTAATTCTTTGTTTAAGCGATTGCGAATATCTGTTGGCAATTTTGCAGGCGCAACCAAGCCATACCAAGTTGCCATGTCGTATCCAGGAAGCCCACTCTCTGAGATTGTCGGCACACCTGGAGCAGCCAAAGAAGGCTTCGCTGTAGTGATAGCAATACCACGTAAATTACCGGCCTTTACCTGTGGAAGAGCGCTAGGTAGATTCGGGAATAGCATATCCACCTGCCCTGAAATCACATCTGGCAATGCACTACCGGTTCCTTTGTATGGAATGTGCACCATCTGAATTCCGGCCATTCTTTGAAATAACTCAGCAGATAAATGTACCGAAGTGCCACTACCGCTAGAGGCAAAGGTTAACTTTCCAGGGTTTGCTTTTGCTGCCGCGATGATTTCACCAACAGTCTTATATGGCGAGCTCATTGGCACTACCAACATATTTGGCGCAGAGAAAACACCCCCTATAGACGTAAAGTCTTTGATGGGGTCATAGGGCAAATTTTTATAAAGAGATACATTGACTGCGTGCCCGATGGATGGGAAATACAAGGTATATCCATCTGGTGCTGCACGCGCAACAGTTTCTGCAGCAATATTGCCATTAGCACCAGCACGATTCTCAACCACAACTGGTTGACCTAATCGAGTAGAAAATGCTTCTGCCAAAGATCGGCCTACCGCATCAGCTGATCCACCAGGAGAAAAACCAACAATAATCTTAATGGGCTTAGTGGGGTAATTTGAAGCTGTTTGAGCATTTACCCAACTTGAACTCAAGGCCAACAAAATCAAACCTAGAAAATAGGGGGGTCGAATTATATTCATTTCTTACGCTCCGTCATCGGTACACCACTAATCTCGCGAAGATCTGTAAAGCTCAAACCCTCAACCCAATCAATTGCTTCGAGACCATTCTTGGTTACCGCAATAGTCGCTAAATCTGTATAGATACAATCTACCGCAGCCAAAGCAGTCAATGGATATGTACACTCCGAAACAAGCTTTGATTGGCCCGATTTCGTTAAATGTTCCATCATGACGAAGAGCTTCTTTGCTCCCAGCGCCAAGTCCATCGCACCGCCTACAGCAGGAATCGCATTGGGATCTCCGGTTCGCCAATTGGCAATATCTCCGTTAACAGAGACCTGAAACGCCCCCAATACGCAAATATCAATATGCCCTCCCCGAATCATCGCAAAAGAGTCGGCATGATGAAAGATAGAGGCACCTGGAAGCATAGTCACGGGTTGCTTGCCTGCATTCACAATCTCATCATCGATTTGATCACCCGTTGCCAGAGGACCCATTCCTAACAAGCCATTTTCACTGTGCAATAAGATTTCACGATCAGGTGGCAAATAATTTGAGATCGTCATAGGCTGACCGATGCCTAAATTGACATGAGCACCATCTGGGATATCTTGCACAATTCGCTTAGCAATATCAGCAGTTGTGCGCTTCTTTAAGTTGGCTAAATTGATCATGCTTTATCTCCAGCCAAAACGATTCGCTTCACAAAAATACCTGGTGTGACAACATTTTCAGGATCTAATTGACCCAACTCCACCACTTGATTCACTTGTGCAATGGTGCAGCGTGCTGCTGTAGCCATAATAGGTCCAAAATTTCTGCCGGTACCGTGATAAACCAGATTACCCCAGCGGTCTCCTTTATCAGCCTTGATCAAGGCATAGTCGGCTTTAATGGCTTTCTCGAAAACATAAGCAATACCGTCAATTTGTCGGCACTCCTTGCCTTTTGCTAAGTCAGTTCCAAATCCTGTGGGAGTAAAAAAACCTCCAATACCTGCTCCGCCAGCTCTGATACGCTCAGCCAAGGTACCCTGTGGCACTAATTCCAGCTCAATTTTGCCTTGCCGATAAAGATCATCGAATGCCCCAGACTCTGGCTGCCTTGGAAAAGAGCAGATCATTTTTTTCACTCGGCCAGAAGCAACGAGTTTTGCAATTCCCATACCCTGATTGCCCGCATTATTACTCGCTAAAGTGAGCTCTTTTGCACCCTGCTCCAGTAAAGCATCCAGCAAAAATACAGGCAAGCCTGCTCCACCAAAACCAGATATCAGTATGGTTGAGCCATCAGCAATGTCACGCAAAGCCTCTGTGACATTAGGCATTATTTTTTGAATCACTCACGTCTCCATTTTTTTGTTTTCTAAATCTGAGCCCTCTTTGGGACCTTTAAATACTAATTCAATTGAGAAATTTCTTCTCGAATTGCCAGCGGCAACTCAGCCGCCTGACGTCTACGCTCTGCCAGAAGCGCTTCTGGGGTTTCTCTGAACTTATCCGACCAAGATGAGCCTGGAAAGAAAGCATCATCCTTAAAGCGAGGAATGACATGCCAATGGATATGGGGAACCATATTGCCTAAGGCTGCGACATTCACCTTCTGTGGATGCATCACACGGCGTATAGCTGCTTCGACAGCAAAAACCAATGTCATCAGATGCTCGCGCTCGCCATAAGTAAGATCTGTCATTTCAGATACATGGCGATTCCAAATGACCCGACAAAAACCTGGCAAGTCTGCGTCATTTACTAGAATGACGCGGCAGTCGTCACCCCGCCAAATCAGTTGCCCCTCTTCGGGCTTAAGCTCATCTTTACAAAGTACGCAATTAGTCATGGGAAGAATGTAAACGAAAACGGCACCTAAGTCACCCTTGTGGGGTAATTTAGGTGCCGAGGCAGCATTGGTGTATTACTGCTTGCTACTAACTACTTAGGGATTTCTCAGTGGAACTGCTCTTCTTCAGTAGAACCAGTCAATGCTGTTACAGAAGACTTACCACCTTGAATAACAGTAGTTACATCATCAAAGTAACCTGTGCCAACTTCCTGCTGATGTGAAACGAAAGTGTAACCACGATCACGCGCAGCAAATTCTGGCTCCTGTACTTTCTCGATGTATGCAGTCATACCACGCTGCATGTAGTCTTGAGCCAAGTCGAACATGTTGTACCACATAGAGTGAATACCAGCTAATGTAATGAACTGATACTTGTAACCCATTGCACCTAATTCACGTTGGAATTTAGCAATCGTTGCATCATCCAAGTTTTTCTTCCAGTTGAAAGAGGGTGAGCAGTTGTAAGCCAACATCTTGCCTGGGAACTTCGCACGAATTGCTTCAGCAAACTGACGAGCAAACTCAAGATCAGGTGTACCAGTTTCGCACCAAACCATGTCAGCGTAAGCAGCGTATGCCAGACCACGTGAGATCGCTTGATCTAAACCTTTACGTGTTTTGTAGAAGCCTTCAGCAGTGCGCTCACCAGTCAAGAATGGCTTGTCATTTGCATCGTAGTCAGATGTCAATAAGTCAGCAGCTTCAGCATCAGTACGAGCCAAGATGATAGTAGGAACGCCCATAACGTCAGCAGCTAAACGTGCTGAGATCAATTTTTGTACAGATTCTGTAGTTGGCAACAAAACCTTGCCACCTAAGTGACCACACTTCTTAACAGAAGATAATTGGTCTTCGAAGTGAACGCCAGCAGCACCTTGCTTGATCAATGCTTTACTCAATTCGAATGCATTCAATACACCACCGAAACCAGCCTCAGCATCAGCAACGATTGGAGCGAAATACTCGATGTATCCAGCATCGCCTTTGTTAATACCTTTAGCTGTTTGGATTTCATCAGCACGTTGGAATGAGTTATTAATACGCTCAACCATCTTAGGAACTGAATCAACTGGATATAAGGATTGATCTGGATACATCGCAGCGTAAGAGTTACCATCAGCAGCAACTTGCCAACCTGACAAGTAAATTGCTTGTACACCAGCTTTAACTTGTTGCATTGCTTGACCACCAGTTAAAGCACCTAAACAGTTAACGTAAGCTTCATTGTTTACCAGTTCCCAAAGGCGCTCTGCGCCATGCTTGGCCAAAGTGTGCTCAATCTTCAATGAGCCACGAAGACGTACAACGTCCTCAGCTGTGTAGCCGCGAGTAATACCTTTCCAGCGTGGATTGGTATCCCAGTCTTTCTGTAGTGCTGCGATTTCTGCTTTGCGATCTGCCATGTTTTTCTCCCTAAGTTAAACAAGTACTTCTAAATTTGAGGACCTTTAAGACGGATTTAAGTCTTATGTCTTATATAAGAGTTTAGACAGTTCAACAAAGCAAGCAAGCGGTATTTAAGCTTTTTGTAAAAATATTTAATTATTTATATTCAATGGCTTATGAATATTTTTTTATAATGTGGAATGAATATCCACTCTTTGGAATGAAGCTGCCCTACATATGTTGCACTGCATTTTACGCAGTGTAATGACGTTTCACATTGTGAAAATATAAGTAGGGATTTGTATCACCACCTCAAACGGCTTTAGGAGAGAGTCTAGAGGAGACTTTAAACACCGTAGGAATAATCATCAGTTGGAAGATGGCGATACCCAAGAAGAGTGCTTTGGGTAATCCAGCGTCCATAAAGAAGCCAAAGATAAACGGGCCGACTGCAGCACCCAAATCAATTCCAGAGTAAACAATTCCATAGACGCGCCCCGATACGCCTTTTGGTGTAGCTGCCTTCACTAATAAATCTCGTGAGGGTGCCACTACACCATAACCAAATCCAAGCACACAAAATATCAATGGAATGAGTGATGGTGAAACCAATCCTGTAGCTAGCAAGATGCACATCACAATCGTGATAGATAAACAAGAACTCACAATGCGCTCTGGTGCTTTTAACTTCGCTGCTAGATAACCGCCAAATAAAACACCGCCGGCGCTACCAAGCGCAAGTAGGGTGATGTAATAACTACCAACATCTATAGGAACTTGATAGATATTAAATAATGCGCTTGGTGCAAATGATTGCAAGCTTGATGTAGAAGCCATGCTAAAGAAAAAGAATATCCAACATAACCACACCGCAAGAAGCTTTAAGAAAGCAAATGCACTCTCTGGGCTAGAGCCTGGATTAGCGGCCTGGGTGCTGGCATGGCTTTGCTCATGGCGCTCTTTGACATCATCTAGTAGATAGCTTTTGTTAAGCCATAGGATCGCCAAAATACAAGCCTCTAACAAAGCAGCAGACAAAAAGGCGATACGCCAATCACTGAATTGAGCAATCGCAACCATGAAGGCTGGCGCTGCCGCCCAACCCAAATAACCAGTCACACCATGCATTGAATAAGCATAGGGCAGATTAGGTGGTGACACCTTGTGATTGATGAGCGTGTAATCCACTGGATGAAAAATACCGTTACCGCATCCTGCTATTACTGCGCCTACTAAAAGCATGGCATACCCATTGCTTTGAGAGTAAGTTAATGCTGCGAGTATTAGTAAACCAATCCCAGAAAATAAGACTGGTCTTGCACCAATGCGATCTACTAAAAATCCAGAAGTAGCCTGAGCAACACAAGAAACCACAAAGAAGACCGACATCAGTAAACCAAGTTCGGCATAACTCAATGCAAAAGCATCCTTCAACCATGGGAACATGGGAGGAAGTACTAAGTGAAAGAAATGTGAGCTGCCGTGAGCTAGGCTAATGAGACCAATAACCCGGACATCACTGGCACGCCTACTAAGCGTAACAGTCATGTACCGAGTTTACTGGCGCAGGAATATTCCTGCAGAACTACTTTTGATTACTAGTGAACTTGGCGAGTAAAGCTAAAGTCACCTGCTTTATCCACATCTACTGGCACAACATCCTTAGGACCGAACTTGCCCTCCAAGATCATCTTGGAGACAGGGTTCTCAATGTGCTGCTGAATAGCCCTCTTTAGTGGTCTTGCTCCAAAGACTGGATCAAAGCCCACTTCAGCGATCTTATTTAAAGCAGCATCACTAACCTCGAGCTGCATATCAACTTTTGCCAGGCGATCTGACAAGTTCTTCAGCAAAATCTTCGCAATGTTGGCGATATTACCTTTATCTAAGCCATGGAAAACCACGATCTCATCGATACGGTTCAAGAACTCTGGACGGAAATGATTTTTAAGCTCTTCAAATACCGCTTCTTTTATCTCAGACTGTTTCTTATCAGTCATAGACTGAATCAAATGCGAACCAATGTTACTAGTCATAACGATCACAGTATTTTTAAAGTCTAC
>Ga0114968_10001042_pt1 | contig 21088 bp, 16 predicted proteins | sample M_130807_EF_Meta_FD_87020 | JGI IMG/M metagenome (GOLD analysis project Ga0114968, IMG submission 87020) | Freshwater microbial communities from Lake Montjoie, Canada to study carbon cycling - M_130807_EF_MetaG | ecosystem: Environmental > Aquatic > Freshwater > Lake | place: Lake Montjoie...
AGTGACGAGGTGCACCGGCTCATTCAACCGTGTCAGCGACGCGGAACAGTGACCTTGAAGGCGTTGGTGTTGACAGCCTTGGTACTGGACGCCAACCGCACGCGATAGGTGCCCGAGATGATCCCCTTGCTGGCGAAGGCGATCGAGCCATCGGTCGCAACCCTCGCGGTGGCAACCTTCTTGGTGCCGCGATAGAGCGTGGCGGTGGTGCCGGCCGCTGCCGATGACACGTTCATGCGCAGCGACACGACGCCGGTGGTGCCTCGCGTGACCATCGGCGCACCCGTGGTGGTGATCATCGACGGCAGTGATGCGAAGGTCGCGTTGAGGATTCCGATGACACCCGGAGTCGTGGGTCCCACGGGAGCAGCCGGATTGACGTTGGACGCACTTGACGACTGGTAGACGTAACCGCCGGGAGCGAACGCACGACCGATAGTTGCCGAGAGCACGACGGAGACGTCGGCTGAGCCGAGCTTGTCACCCGCCGGCACGACGACCTCGACGGTCGCGTCGTTGATCACCTTGTAGGAGGCGTTCTTGCCACCGATCAGCACCTGGCTCGCACCGGAGAAGCCGTAACCAATGACCGAGATGGTGTTGCCGCCGGAGATCGGACCGAAGGCAGGACGCACCTCGGTGATCTCGTGCAGTGAGCCGCCGCCTCCGCCACCGGAACCGCCACCGGAACCGCCACCCGATGAGCCGCCTCCGCCGGAGCTTCCGCCACCGGATGAGCCGCCGCCTCCGCCACCCCCACCGCCGCCGGAGCCTCCGCCACCGGTGTACGCCGCGAATGAGCGGGCGTACAGCAGGCCACTGTTGGTGCTCAGGGCATCGGTGACAACACTCGTGGTGGATGCCGCCATGAGTGCGCTCGCTACCGCGGCGGGAGACGCTGACGTGTTGAGTCCCAAGTAGACCGCAGCGGCGCCGGCCACGTGCGGGCTGGCCATCGAGGTGCCGCTCAGCACGGCGGTGGCTGTCGTGCTCGTGTACCAGGAACTCGTGATGCTCACACCTGGTCCGAAGATGTCGACGCACGAGCCATAGTTGGAGAACGAGGCGCGCGCATCCGACGAATCTGAAGCAGCCACCGTGATAGCGGTTGGTTCCTCAGCAGGACTGGAGTTGCAGGCATCGGTGTTGGAGTTGCCTGCAGCGACCACCACGGTGATGCCATCGGCAACCGCGGCAGCAACTGCGTCGTCCAATGACTTGCTGGAAGCGCCACCGAGACTCATGTTCAGCACGGCCGGTCCGGACACGTGATCCGTGATGGCCCAGTTGATGCCTGCGATGACTCCGGCCGTCGACCCCGACCCCGTGCAGCTGAGCACCCGCACGGCCACCAGGCTCACGCTCTTGGCCACGCCGTAGGTCGTGCCGCCCACGGTGCCGGCCACATGCGTGCCATGGCCATTGCAGTCGGTGGCGTCCGAATCACTGTCGACGAAGTCGTAGCCGGAGCGGACACGACCGGTGAACTCGGTGTGTGTGAGCAGCATGCCGGTGTCGACGATGTACGCGGTCACACCGCTACCGGTACCGGCGGGGGTGAAACGCTGGTCCAACGGAAGTGCCCGTTGGTCGAGGCGATCAAGGCCCCAGGTGGCACAACCCTGCGTGCCGGCGGGAACGGAGTCGGGGCACGACGTGGACGACGACGGAGTCGGTGTGGCGGAAGCCGTCGGTGTCGCGGTGGGCGATGCACCGTTCGTGATGCGGTACTCGTGCTGACCAGCAACGCTGGTGTACGGCGATCCACTGATGACCGTGCTGTTGGCTGAACGCGAGGCGCTGCCGGAATCACGGAAGGGCGTTGGCGTGGTGGAGCTGCCGGAGATGCGCAGCGAGTTGCTGCGGTTCCTGGGATCGGCGTAGCCGATCTCGAATGGCTTGGTGGTGACCGTGTCCGAAATCGTGTCGTAGTTGAAGATCAGATCGACGTTGCCGCTGCCACGATCAAGAATCAGCAACTGTGCCGACACCAACGGACCGGAAAGTCCGTAGAGCCCCACGTTCTTCCAGTTGACGCAGAAGCCGCTGTAATTGTTGGTGCCCACCGTGCCGGTGAGCGGACCGTAGGTCACCGCGCTAGTGCTGCCGTCTCTGGTGTCGACGTCAGTGCCCAGCGGAAGGATCACTGGACGCGTCGTGGTGGTGAGGTTGAACTGGTAGTCGGTGAAGGGGCCGTAGCCATCGTCAAACGAGATGCCGCCGTTGTTGTTGATGTACAGCCCCGAGTAGGACGTGCCGAACCAGTTCACACTGAAAGCAGTGTTGCCGGACTTCTTGAGTGCTACTGAAGAAGTGCCCAGGTCGTCGCCGCGTGTGAGTGAGTTGGCGGTGCATCCGGAGTCGTTGATGATGGCATTGGACGTGTTGATGCTCACCGTGCGATCGGGTTCGACGTAGCGCACGCCGTTTGCGAGCGCCAGGCGCTGAGCATTGTCCGACGTCATGTCGACAGCGAGGCTGTTGGCGACCTTGTCGTAGTGGGCCACGATCGACCCGCCGAGGTAATCGACCGCGTTGGCCACGAGCTGGTCGCGTCCGCTCGTAACACCGACGAGGTAGCGGGCCATGCCCGGGGCCGGCGGATCCGCGAGAGTCCCCACCGCGGAGCCGCTGCCGCTCGCGGAGGCGGAGGCGGAGGCGGACGGTGAGCCGGTGGTGGTGGTGGAGGCGGAGGCGGAGGATGAGGGTCCAGCAGTGGGACTGGGCGTCGCGGTAGGTGAGGGGGTAGGCGTGGGAGTCGGGCTGGGACGTGCGGAATCGCTCGGGGAGGCGTCCGTGGCCGAGGCCGGAAACGCGACGGCGCCGATACCTAGGCCAAGGCTGACGACAAGTGAGCAGACGGTAAGTCCTGCAGCGAAGCGGCCCGGGGTCACAACTTCAGGGTCCCAGGTGTCCGCATGTGCACCTAATCGGTCTTGGGTCAAGAAAGTAAAGGAATTGTTAGGGGTGTGTCCGAACACCGTGCGGTCAGCGATGTCGGGGAACTTCGGGGTGTGTGCCGATGTCTGATGGGGCAGAACGGTTGTGCTCCCACACGGGGAGCAGCACAGGAGGAGCGCCCACATGTCCATGCCCACACCCCCGCAAGCAGAACCCACCTCATTCCCGCCCCTGGGCCCATCGGGCGACCAGGCCCCTCGCGGCGAGCGCCGCGGTCCGCGTGCCGGAGTGGTGGCAGGCATCCTCGGTGGTGCGGCAGCGATTGCCGTGACCGCTGGGACTATCGGCGGCGCCGTCGGTTACGTGGTGGCCCGCGAGGCTGGCCCGACGACCGCTGTCTCCGCGGCAGTGCAGAACGGTTCGACCAGCGTCGTGCCCGGCAGCATCGCCGACATCGCCAAGCGGGTCTCCCCGTCGGTTGTGCAGCTCAACGTGACCGGACGACAGGGCTCAGGCACCGGCTCGGGATTCCTCATCAGCACGGACGGCTACATCCTCACCAACAACCACGTTGCCGGACCGTCGGCGAGCGGCGGCACCATCGAGGTGCTGTTCGGCGATGGCACCAAGGCCACCGGCACGTTGGTCGGCGCGAATCCGGGCTACGACCTCGCCGTCGTCAAGGTCAACAAGACCGGCCTGCCGGCCATCTCGGTTGGCTCATCGGGTGGACTCAATGTCGGTGACTCCGTCATCGCGGTCGGATCTCCGCTGGGACTGCAGGGCACCGTGACCTCCGGCATCGTCAGTGCACTCAATCGTCCGGTGACCGCCGGCGGCGAAGGCGAGACGGCCTTCATCAACGCGATCCAGACCGACGCCGCGATCAATCCGGGCAACTCCGGTGGACCGCTGCTCAATGCTGCCGGATCCGTTGTCGGCATCAACTCCGCGATCGCCTCGATGGGCTCATCGAGCAGCGGCCAGCCCGGTTCCATCGGCTTGGGCTTCGCCATTCCGATCGACACGGCGAAGCGCATCGCAGACGAACTCATCCGCACCGGCACATCGACCACACCGATCATCGGCGTCCAGCTCGACATGCAGTACGCCAACGATGGTGCGCGTGTCCAGGACGTGACGGCCGGTGGCCCCTCGGCCACGGCCGGACTTCAGTCCGGTGACGTGATTGCGGCGGTTGATGGCAAGAACATTGCCGACGCAACCGATTTGATCGTCACCATCCGCGCACATGCGGTGGGCGACACCGTCAAGCTCACGATCACTCGTGACGGTCAGTCCATCGTCGTCCCCATCACTCTCACGGCCTCCAAAGCCTGATCGGGCGTCAACTCCCCCCACCCCTTCCCCGACGCACGCCCCCTGCCTCGTTCGCGAGGGTTCGACGGCCCGCACCCACCTCCTCCCGGGTGCGGGCCGTCGCTCGTGCACATCCGCATGGGACGTCGGGCTGTCATCCCCAGCAGGTGTCCTGACCCTGTGCCGCGCGGGTCGGTTCCGGCACGGTCGCCATGCGGCGCGCGCCCGTCGCTACCGAGATCCGGTGCAGCCCATGGCAGGCGCGAAGGAGGACACATGCGCACCACACTTGCGCCCATTGAGATCACTGCGGCACGACGCATCGCGTCACGACTTCGACACGACGACGGACTCACCACGGCCGAATATGCGGTCGGAACGATTGCGGCAGCAGGCCTCGGTGGTCTGCTGCTGAAGCTACTGACGAGCACACCGGTGAGAGATCTGCTCTGGAATCTGGTTAGTCATGCGTTCAACAGCGTTCTCGGTTAGGCCGTGACCCGGTTTCGACCGGGGCATCGACGCGCGAGGGATGCCGGGATGGTGATTGTCGAAACGGCCATCGCCATCCCGGTCCTCGTGATCGCCGCGGTGACCCTGGTGTGGGCTGTGGGCGTTGCCACGTCAGCGGTTGCACTTGGCGATGCATGCGGTCGGATTGCGCGCGAGGTGTCCCGTGGAGCGGACGCGGCAGCCATGGTGGCTGACATGCACATCGATCGACCGACCGCGACCTTTGACTTCGTCGACCTCGACAGTGGGGACGTGCGCGTGGTCGGACGAGAGCGGGTGGCTGCACCCGGCCTGCTGAGCGGGTTCGCCTTCACGATCACGCGCACGGTCGTGGCGGCGCGCGAATGGACGAGTGCATGACCACCCGTGGCGATGACGGAGTCGCATCGATCCTGATGGCGGCGCTGCTGGGAGTCCTGCTCCTTGCCGGAATAAGTGGTGCTGCGCTGGCTGCGCTCACGCTCGGTCGGCAGCACGCCAATCAGGCCGCCGATCAAGCAGCCCTCGCAGCCGCCACCAGCGGATCGTGTGATCGGGCGGCGCGCGTAGCGCAGGCCAACGTGGCACGACTTCGGGACTGTCGCTGGATCGGCTCGGACGTCGTCGTGGTCGTCGAGGCATCCCTGCCCGCCGCGGTGGCGCTCCTGGGATCCCTGCCCATCGGGCACCCCTCGGTCATCCTCGGATCGGCTCGTGCCGGGCCACCGGAATGAATCGGCCCCGTGCCCGGCGCCGCATTCCCTCGCGTGACATAGCGACGCTGTGCCAGAGTTCAGGGGTGAACATCCGGATCACCTCCTACGACAACGAGCCCGTGAGAAAAGGCGTGATCCCGTTCGTGGGTGACCTCGATGCGCATACGGCGCCGACGCTGCAGAAGGCCGTCGACCGCACGATCGCCTCGGCGCCCTCGTCCAGCATCATCATCGACCTCACCGACGTCCCCTTCATCGACTCCAGTGGGCTCAGCGTCATCGTCGCGGCCCACAGCCGGCTCACCGACGCTGGCGCGGGGGTGCGCCTGGTGGCCAACAGCCCCCGAGTCACCAAGGTGCTCGCCCTGACCGGCCTGGACGCGATCATCCCGACGTTCCCGACCGTCGAGGCTGCCCTAGCGGGTTGACCCCACTCACGCTCGCGCGCGGTGCCGTCCGGTGACTCACGTCACACGGCCGTGTAAGGGCTGTCATGGACGGTACCAAGATGGCCGCCCTCGTACCTGCGTAGACTCCGTCCGTTCGTGGCCCACCCGCCACCACTTGCCTGAATTACCCTCGCGCGTCTCGAGACGCGTGACTGAAATAGGAGTCCCATGTCGATCGACTTGACCGGCGGCAACCTGACGATCGTCATCGTCGTCGCGGTGATCGCTCTGCTGGCCCTGGTCGTCGCGGCCGTTCTGGTCCGCGAAGTCCTGAGCGCCAGCGAAGGCACCGAGAAGATGAGAGAGATCGCGGCTGCTGTCCAGGAAGGCGCATCCGCCTACCTGAACCGCCAGTTCAAGACGCTCGCGATATTCGCGGTCATCGTCTTCTTCGTACTGTTTGTCCTGCCCGCCGACACCACCAGTGAGCGCATCGGCCGAAGCATCTTCTTCCTCGTCGGGGCGGTGTTCTCCGGCGTCACTGGCTACATGGGCATGTGGCTCGCGGTGCGCGGCAACGTGCGCGTGGCTGCTGCCGCCAACGACTCCGGTGAGCAGCGCGCCATGAAGATCGCATTCCGCACGGGCGGCGTCGCCGGCATGTTCACCGTGGGCCTGGGCCTTTTCGGTGCGGCACTCGTGGTGCTCGTATACAAGGGCGAGGCGCCCAAGGTGCTCGAGGGCTTCGGCTTCGGTGCCGCACTGCTTGCCATGTTCATGCGCGTGGGCGGCGGCATCTTCACCAAGGCCGCTGACGTCGGTGCCGACCTCGTCGGCAAGGTAGAACAGGGCATCCCCGAGGACGACCCGCGCAACGCCGCGACGATCGCGGACAACGTCGGTGACAACGTCGGCGACTGCGCCGGCATGGCAGCGGACCTGTTCGAGTCCTACGCCGTCACGCTCGTTGCCGCTCTCATCCTGGGCAAGGCTGCCTTCGGTGCGCTCGGCCTGGTGATGCCGCTGGTCATCCCGGCTATCGGTGTCATCACCGCCGTGATCGGCATCTTCGCCGTGTCTCCGCGCGCGAGCGACCGTTCGGGAATGTCGTCCATCAACCGCGGCTTCTTCATCTCGGCGATCATCTCCGCGATCCTGGTAGTCGTTGCCGTGTTCACGTGGGTCCCCGGATCATGGGCCGACATCCAGTCCATCGGCGGACTTGCAGGCGACCTCAGTGGCCTGGCGCTCAACCCGCGCTGGTTCGTCATCCTCGCTGTGTTCGTCGGCATCATCCTTGCCGCGCTGATCCAGCAGCTCACGGCGTACTTCACCGAGACCAATCGCCGCCCGGTCGACGATGTCGCCAAGACGTCGCTCACCGGCCCGGCCACCGTCATCCTGTCGGGCATCTCGCTGGGCTTGGAGTCCGCTGTCTACTCCGCGCTGCTGATCGGTGCTGCCGTATACGTGGCGTACCTGCTCGGTGGCGGCATCGTGCTGCTGTCCCTCTTCGCGATAGCACTGGCCGGCACCGGCCTGCTCACCACGGTGGGCGTCATCGTGTCGATGGACACCTTCGGTCCGGTCTCCGACAACGCGCAGGGCATCGCTGAGATGTCCGGCGACGTTCATGGCGAAGGCGCCAAGGTGCTCACCCGGCTCGATGCGGTGGGCAACTCCACCAAGGCCATCACCAAGGGCATCGCCATCGCAACCGCGGTGCTTGCGGCGACCGCGCTGTTCGGTTCCTTCCGCGAGGCTGTGTTCGGCGCGGCAGCAAGTGCGCAGCTCGACCTCGGCGGTGCGTTCGATTCGCTCGGGGACAAGATCCAGTACCTCGGTGTGCTCAACGTGGCCAACCCGGCCAACCTCGTCGGCATGATCATCGGTGCTGCAGTGGTGTTCCTGTTCTCGGGTCTGGCCATCAACGCTGTGTCGCGAGCGGCCGGCGCGGTGATCTTCGAAGTGCGCCGCCAGTTCCGCGAGCACCCGGGCATCATGCTGGGAACCGAGAAGCCGGAGTACGGCAAGGTCGTCGACATCGTCACTCGTGACTCGCTCCGTGAGCTCATCACACCGGGCATCCTCGCGGTGTTCGCTCCCATCGCCGTGGGCTTCGGCCTTGGCGTTGGCGCACTCGGCGCGTACCTCGCTGGCACCATCGCGACGGGCGTGCTGATGGCGGTCTTCCTGTCGAACTCCGGTGGCGCGTGGGACAACGCCAAGAAGTTCGTCGAGGACGGTCACTTCGGTGGCAAGGGATCCGAGGCGCACTCGGCCACCGTCATCGGCGACACTGTCGGCGATCCCTTCAAGGACACCGCTGGCCCGGCCATCAACCCGCTGATCAAGGTCATGAACCTGGTCGCGCTGCTGATCGCGCCGGCCATCGTGGGCCTGAGTGTGGGCACCGGCGAGAACATCGGAGTTCGCTGGGCCATCTCGCTCGTGGCGACAGCGATCATCGTCATCGCCGTGGTGGTGTCCAAGCGTCGCCCGATCGCGGTGGGTGACACCCAAGCGGTGTAGTCACTCCAAGCACTGCGCGAAGGGCCCGGGCGCAAGCCCGGGCCCTTCGTCTCGTGGATGCTCCAAGATAAAGGTGACGCGAGTGAGTTCCGATTATCGGACTCTTCCCAGCGTCCCTGGCCCCCGAAGGGGGCCGCTGGTCCGGCGCGTCGCTCGGCTCCTCACCAAGTTGACAGCAGGACCCGGGCTAGCGTCACACTCCGGTCACCCCACCTGACCCTCCCGTCAGGCAAGCCACCGGGCTCGGGGTCCACCGCGGAAGGACAGATGTGGCCGACAAGACCCTGGTGATCGTCGAGTCGCCTGCCAAGGCGAAGAAGATCGCCGGCTATCTCGGGCCGGACTACACCGTCCTGGCCTCGGTGGGCCACATCCGCGACCTTGCGTCCAAGGTGTCCGAGATGCCCGCCGAGCTGCGCAAGAAGCCCTGGGCCAAGCTGGCCGTAGACGTCGATGGTGACTTCCACCCCGAGTACGTCATCCACCCGTCGAAGGCGCAGACGATCGCTAACCTGAAGAAGGCCCTCAAGGACGCCGACGCACTGCTGCTGGCCACGGACGAGGACCGCGAAGGCGAGGCGATCTCGTGGCATCTCATGGAGGTGCTGCGTCCCAAGGTTCCCGTCGGACGCATGGTCTTCAACGAGATCACCGAGCACGCCATCCGCGAGGCCGTTGCCAACCCCCGCGAAATCGACATGGAGCTTGTTGACGCACAGGAGACGCGCCGCATCCTCGACCGCCTCTACGGCTATCCCGTATCCGAGGTCCTGTGGAAGAAGATCGGGCCGTTCGCGAAGTCAGCCGGTCGTGTGCAGTCCGTCGCGGTACGTCTCGTGGTCCATCGCGAACGGGAGCGCATCGCCTTCAAGGCCACGGGCTACTGGGACATCACCGGAATCTTCGACCCCGAGTCCTTCAAGGCACGCCTCGACGTGGTCGACGGCAAGAAGATCGCCCAAGGCACAAGTGACTTCGATGAGCAGGGCAGCCCGAAGAAGGCCGACATGGTCGTGCTGGATGAGCGGGTCGCCACAGGACTGGCCGCTGACCTGGCCGGCCGCGAGTTCACCGTTCGCTCGGTCGTGCAGAAGCCGCAGCAGCGTCAACCCAAAGCCCCGTTCATCACCTCGACGTTGCAGCAGGAAGCATCCAATCGCTACCGCTGGGGATCGCAGCGCACCATGCGCATCGCGCAGAGCCTGTATGAAAACGGCTTCATCACCTACATGCGCACCGACTCAGTGCAACTGTCGGAGCAGGCACTCACTGCGGCCCGCAATCAAGCGCGTGATCTGTACGGCCCCGAGTACGTCGCAGACAAGCCGCGCGTGTACCCGAACAAATCCAAGAACGCTCAGGAAGCACACGAGGCGATACGTCCCGCAGGTGACGTGTTCCGCACACCCGGCGAGGTTTCGCGCGAACTCAACCCCGATGAGCTAGCCCTCTACGACCTCATCTGGAAGCGCACCGTCGCGTCGCAAATGAGCAACGCCCAGGTGGCGACAACCACGGTGCGACTCGGGGCGATAACCGCATCGGGCACCGCGGCTGAGTTCACCGCATCGGGCACCGTCGTGGTGTTCCCCGGCTTCCTCGCCGCACTGAAAGAGGTCACCGAGGACGACAACGACGACGATCGCGAACTTCCGGTGATGTTCGAGGGCATGAAGGTCACACCCGTCTCCCTTGATCCGGCCGGACACACGACCAATCCCCCCGCGCGTTACACCGAGGCAAAGCTGGTGGCCAAGCTCGAGGAGCTCGGCATCGGACGTCCGTCCACGTATGCATCGATCATGTCGACCATCGTCGATCGCGGATATGTGTGGAAGAAGGGCACGGCACTCGTACCGAGCTTCACCGCATTCGCTGTCGTCCGCCTGCTCGAGGAGCACTTCGGCGCACTCGTCGACTACGACTTCACCAAGAACCTCGAAGAGATGCTCGACCTCATTGCCAATGGCGAAGCAAACCGAGTGGAGCAGCTCGAAGCCTTCTGGCGCGGTGGACATAGCGTCAGCGGTGATTTCCCCGGCGTGAAGCCGCTGACCGAAGACCTCGGTGCCATCGACGCTCGCGGCATCGCCACCTTCCCAATCGAAGGCACCGACATCTGCCTTCGCGTGGGTCGCTACGGCGCCTATGTCGAGCGTGGTGACGAGCGCGCGAACGTTCCGATTGAGACAGCACCCGATGAGCTCACCGCCGAGCTTGCCGAGAAGCTGATTCTGGAACCGTCAGGTGAGCGCGAGTTGGGCGTGAATCCTGACACCGGTCTCATGGTGATCGCCAAGTCCGGGCGATTCGGTCCGTATGTCAGCGAGTCACTGCCGGAGGGATCGCCCAAATCGGCCAAGCCACGCACGGGGTCATTCCTGCAGGGCATGGCGCTGTCGACCGCCACCCTGGACGAGGCCCTCAAGATCCTGAGCCTGCCGCGCGTGGTGGGCAGCGACCCTGCAGACGGCGTGAACATCACCGTGCAGAACGGCCGCTACGGCCCCTACCTGCTCAAGGACAAGGACTCACGGTCGCTGGAAAGCGAGGACCAACTGTTCTCACTTGACCTCGCCCAGGCACTCGCCCTTCTGGCCCAGCCCAAGCAGCGCGGGCGCAATCAGCCCAAGGGACCGCTGCGCGAGGTGGGCGCAGACCTGGCGACGGGCCTCATGATCACCGTGCGCGAGGGTCGTTTCGGCCCCTACGTGACCGACGGTGAGACGAATGCCTCACTTCGATCTGCCGATGACCCGATGACCGTCAGCCTTGACCGCGCGAGCGATCTCATCGCCGAACGACGCATCAAGGACAAGGAGAACGCGGGCGAGCCGAAGCCGGCTCGTACGACTGCGGCGAGGAAGACAGCGGGCAAGAAGGCAACGGCGAAGAAGTCACCTGCCAAGAAGGCTGCGGCGAAGAAGAGCGTCGCCAAGAAGGCACCGGTGAAGAAAGCAGCTGTGAAGAAGGCGGCCGTGAAGAAGGCCCCGGCCGAACCGGTCACCGTCTAGTGTTCGTCGCCTTCGAGGGCGGCGAGGGTGCCGGCAAGTCGACCCAGGAGACCCTGCTGTCGCAGTCACTTGCAGACCTCGGTCACGAGATTGTGCGTACGCGCGAACCGGGAGGTACGCCGGCGGCCGAACAGATTCGCCACGTACTGCTCAGTCGGGACAACACCGGATTGGATCCTCGCGCCGAAGCACTGCTCTTTGCCGCATCACGCGGTGATCACGTGACACGGGTGATCAGACCGGCACTAGAGCGCGGCGCGATCGTGGTGTGCGATCGGTTCATCGACTCGTCCGTTGCCTATCAGGGCTATGGCCGGGCGTTGGGGCCCGAACGTGTGCGCGACCTGAGCATGTGGGCGACCGGCGGACTCGTGCCCGATCTCACCATCGTGCTCGACGTGGATCCCGAGGTGGGCCTGAGTCGTGTGGCCAACCCCGATCGGATGGAATCCGAACCCTTGGAATGGCACCGCGCCGTGCGCGCAGGCTTCCTCGAGATTGCATCGATGCACCGTGAGCGCTATCTCGTGCTGGACGCATCACTACCGGTGGCTGTCCTCGCAGATCGGATCCTGCAACGGGTCGAATCTATGCTTGCCCCCTCATGAGTATCTGGAACCAACTCGTCGGCCAGGACGAGGTTGTGCAGCAACTCGCGCGCGCCGTCACCGACGCCGACGCGCTTCGCCGCGGAGAACGCGGACCAGCGATGACCCACGCCTGGCTCATCACCGGCCCACCGGGATCCGGTCGCTCGACCGCGGCAACGTCATTCGCCGCGGCCCTTGCGTGTCCCGAGAATGGCTGCGGTACCTGCCAGACGTGTCGCATGAGTCCGGTCAACGGTCACCCGGACGTGCGCGTGGTTGCTGCCGAGGGTCTGACCTATGGCGTTGACGATGCGCGCGAGCTCGTCCGTCAGTCGAGCCTGTCGCCGGTGGAGGCGCCATGGAACGTCTTTGTTGTCGAGGACGCGGACCGTTTCACGGACGAGGCTGTGCGCGCACTGCTGAAGTCGATCGAGGAGCCACCACCGCATGTCGTGTGGATTCTGTGCGCACCGAGTGTGGAGGATGTCGAGCCCACCATCGCGTCGCGCACGCGGCACGTCAGCCTGCGCACGCCCACCCCGTCGAGTGTGGCGCAGGTGTTGCAGGATGCGTACGGCGTCGACCCGGCCATGGCCACCTTCGCCGCGAGAGCCTCGCAAGGACACATCGGACGCGCACGGGCGCTAGCCACAGATGAACACGCTCGACTTCGCCGTCAGGAAGTCATGCGTGTCCCATTCGAACTGCGTGATGTCCCGTCGTGCTACGCACAGGCGGCAGGACTGATGGCGGCGGCAACCGAGGATGCCCGAGCCATCACCGACGCGATTGATGATGCCGAGGTGTCCAGTCTCAATTCTGCCTACGGCATGGGCTCCGAAGGTGTAACAAAGGTGCGCATCCAGCGGTTGATGTCCAAAGACCTCAAAGAGCTCACGAAGGCGCAGGAGTCCAGGCAGAAGCGCACCATCGTGGATCAGGTGGATCGGGTGATCATCGACCTCATGGGGCTCTACCGGGATGTGCTCCTTCTGCAGGTCAATGGTGATGTCGACCTCATCAATGCCGAGATGCATCCGCAGCTGGCGACGATCGCTGAGCGCAGTAGCCCCGCGGACACCGCTCGGCGTCTCCAGGCGTTGGCCCACTCGCGGCTTCAGTTGAAAGCTAACGTGTCTCCGCAGCTGATTCTGGAGGCACTGATGGTCGAACTACGGGATCCGTGGATCCGCACCGCGCAACTCGTGTGAGGCTGCCGGCTATGCAAGCGAGATTTCTCGGTCCGTCTTGCAGGCGCGAATGTGTGACTGGCAGGCTGGGCGCGTGACGTTCTCCGGGTTCCCCGTCGAAGCGTTCGAGTTCTACGACGCGCTCGCCGCCAACAACACGCGGCCGTGGTGGCAGGAGCACAAGGCGCAGTACGAGCAGTGCGTCAAAGGCCCAATCATTGATCTGATGGCTGACCTCGAGTCGGAGTTCGGTGCCCCGCATGTGTATCGCCCGTACCGGGATGCTCGGTTCAGCAAGGACAAGACTCCGCTCAAGGATCACCAGGGCGCCGTCGTGCAGTTGGAGGACGCGGTTGCCTACTACGTGCAGGTCTCATCTGGCGGGCTGATGGTGGCCGGCGGCTGGTACACGCCCCTGGGCGCGCAAGTGCACCGCTTCCGAGAGGCGGTGGACAGCCCTCGCGGCGCGGTGTTGGAGTCACTGCTGCCGCGCCTGCGCCGCCGCTTCACAGTGGAAGGCAATCCACTGAAGACAAAGCCCAAGGGGTATGACCTCGACCATCCGCGAATCGACCTGCTGCGGATGCGCTGCGTCACTGTGTCGCGCACCTACGAACCCGAGGCCTGGCTGGCGACACGCAAGGCATTCACGGCAGTACGAGACGACTGGCGGGCCATGCGGCCACTGATCGAATGGCTCGCCGACAACGTCGGGCCGGCCGTCGAGCCGGGCATGAGCGAGGACGCATGAGCAACGCACGTCATAGAGCGGCTCTCCTCGTGCAGGAGGAGACCGACACACTCGCCGATCTCTCCCTCGGCTATCCGGCCAACCACTTCGCCTGGAACATCGTCAAGGACGCAGCGCGACGCATGAACGCGACCTCGCTGGTCGAGGTCGGAGTGGGGCGCGGGAATGGTGTCCCCCATGTGCTCGCCGAGGGCATGTCGTTCGCGGGTCTGGACGCCGACGCGGTCGCGATCCAGACGACGCGGGATCTCCTTGTCGGGCTTGACAGCGACCCGGGTGCTGTCATTCAGGCGGACATCGAGGATTCAATCGCGCTCGACGCGCTTCCGGGTCGCGGAACCTTCGACCTGCTCATGGGTCTGGGGATCCTGCCGCACTCACGCGACGAGACTCGAGCCATCATGAACATGGCCTCGCTCGTGCGCCCGGGTGGGGAGATCTATGTCGAGTGCCGCAACAGCCTGTTCTCCCTGGTCACCTTCAATCGGTACACGCGGGACTTCATCAGCGAGCAGTTACTAGACGAAGTCTCATCAGGCACCCGTGATCTCGTCGATGACTTCGTCACGCCGCGGTTGGACATGGACCGGCCGCCTCGCCCACGCGACGGCCATGAGGCGACCTATCACAATCCGCTTGCGGTCCCGGCGGTGTTCGAGCGTCTGGGCTTGGAAAGCGTGGAGGTGTTCCCGTTCCACTACCACGCGGGAATGCCCGCGCTGGAGTCGGTGGATCCGCAGCGCTTCCGCCACGAGTCACTCGCGATGGAGCACGACACCGGTGGATGGAAGGGCCTGTTCTTGTGCTCAGCCTTCCTGGTGAAGGCGGTCATTCCGACCCCGGCCCAATAGTGTCGTGCTGATGCACCTTTGCAAGAAGGAGAAGCCATGGCGAAGCGACCTGATTGGTTCACTCGACTCCTGCTCGTGTTCTACGGCCCCGCCAATCACTCTCGGCCGGACGGTCCACGGACCAGCCCCGAAGTGCCGCCCCCGGACTGCCCGTCGTGTGGTCAACCACTCAGCCTCCATCGGGTCACGCGGGTGGGTGGCAAGTCCCGCACGACGTGCCCGACAGGTTCATGACTCCCGTGGGTCGAGCCCGTCACGGGATATGAGTCAGACACCTCTTGCGGTAGAACTGCATCATGGCCCAGGCTTCCGGCGGTCGTTCCTACGACCGTTTCATCTCCTTCAGTGACGCGGTCGTGGCCGTGGCAGCGACAGTTCTCATCCTGCCGATTGTCGACATCGCGGCACCGAAATCTGGAGAGAATGTGGGCGGCGTCCTGCTCACCAACTTCAACGGGATCTACTCCTACCTCGTAACGTTCATCGTCATCGTGATCTTCTGGCGAGTGCACCACAAGATCCTCGAGGGCACGAGTGCCTACGACGGACGCTTGCTGATTCTCAACACGGCCTGGCTCGCAACGATCGCATTTCTTCCCTGGCCTACCGCGATGCTTGGTCAGGAGGGTGGTTTTGCCAGAGGCGTGGGCACCTTCTACTTCGGTACCCTTGCCTTCAGCACGATGATCCTGCTGGTGATGCAGATCCACATTCGACGAACTCCAGAACTCTGGGAGGACCCGAACGCCGCTCCCGCGAGACGACTCAGCCGGTCCATCACCTACATGGCGCTGTGGACCTTCCTCGCTGTGCTGTCGTTGACCATGGCCGAAAAGATGGCAGTCATCTCGTGGGTGTTGTTCGTCCTGGGCGTGGCGTCACTTGCGGTCTTCCTTGTCATGAGTCGTCGCAGGCGCGCGGCATAGCGTCCGGGTTACCCTGTGGTGTGCGGAGGTCGTGGGTCCTAGCCGTCGTAGGGGTGCCCCTTGTTCTGACGGGTTGCCAAAGTCAGGCCGAGCCGCCCGTGATCGCACCCTCTGCGCACACCGCTGCGTCTACGCCGGCGAGCCTTGCGAGGTTCTACGACCAACCACTTGCGTGGCATGACTGTGGCGGTCCCGAATGCGCGCGCATCGACGTGCCGTTGGACTACGCGAATCCGACCGGCCCCACGATTTCCCTGTCGTTGGGCCGCACCAAGGCCACCGGAGACCGCGTGGGCACACTTTTCGTCGATCCCGGTGGGCCCGGCGGGAGTGCTGTCGACTACGCAAAGGCGGCAGCGGCCGTGGTCGACCCCGCAGTGCTCGCCGCGTACGACGTGGTGGGAGTGGACCCACGCGGTGTCGGAGGTAGTGCCGCAGTGCACTGCCTCACTGATGCGCAGGTCGATGAACTTGCCGCTGCGGACATCACCGGTGATTCGGCTGCCGCTCAGGCCGAAGCGGTTGCGGTGGCACGCCTGCCCGCACGTGGATGCACCAGGGATCCGGTAGCGGCGCATGTCAGTACTGAAGATGCAGCACGTGATCTCGACATCGCGCGCGCCGTCGTAGGCGACCCCGTGTTCAACTATCTGGGCAAGTCCTATGGCTCGATGCTGGGCATCACCTACGCGCAGCTGTTTCCTGCCAATGTCGGACGTATGGTCCTGGACGGCATCCTGCCGCCAGACCTTGACCTGGTTGACGTGACCAAGGGACAGGCTGCCGCGTTTGAAGTCGCCGTGCGCGACTTCGTCAGCGACTGCCTGACCCAGCAGGACTGTCCACTGTCGGGAACGCCCGACGCAGCGCTTGCCCAGCTCCGTGCCTGGCTTGGCGACCTCGGTGCACATCCGCTGCCTGGTGGTGATCGACCACTGAACCAGTCACTGGCTTCCTACGCGGTGCTGTCGTACCTGTACTTCCCGCCAGATGACTACACCCTGGTGCGCGGTGGTCTGTATGCGGCCATGCACGACAAAGATCCCTCGACGTTGCTCAGTTTGCTGGACGCGCGCACCAGTCGAGGTCCTGACGGTAAGTACCTCGACAACTCCACGGATGCCTTCTATGCGGTGACATGCCTCGAGCGTCCGTACACCGGGTCGCTGGACGAGCTTCGATCGACCGCAGCCCAGTGGTCCGTCGACTATCCGACGTTCGGGGCGGGTATGGCGTGGGGGATGCTGCCGTGCGCGAACTGGCCCGCGACCGCTCCCCGCGTGAGCCGCGTCAACGCGACCCCCGCCAACCCGATCCTGGTGGTGTCAACCACCAAGGACCCGGCTACGCCGTACCAGTGGGGCGTTGACATGGCCGCGCGCATCCCCGGCGCTCGACTCCTCACTCGCACGGGCGTCGGGCACACGGCCTACGGACAGGGCGCGACATGCATCGACGACGCGGTCGACGCCTACCTGCTCAGTGGCGCGCTGCCGGAAGCGGGCACCTCCTGCACGTGACCCGGGCGGACTAGGCCAAGATCCACAGATGTGGATTCAGTCCAATGTTTGACTGTATCTGCACGATCGGGCACACTCGCCGGGTGAAGACAAAGGCGCTGGAGGTGCTCCGCGCGCACAATGTCCAAGTCACGGCCCAGCGATTGATGGTGCTGGGCGCAGTCATGCAGCACCCTCACGCCACGGCGGACGAGGTGACCACGTGCGTCCGCTCGGAAGTCGGGGCGATTTCTCGACAATCGGTGTACGACTCCCTGGGCCTCTTGGTCGAGAAGGGCCTCCTGCAGCGTATTCATGTGGCGGGATCGTCCGCTCGGTTCGAAGCCCGCGTGGGCGACAACCATCACCACCTGGTGTGCAGCTCGTGCGACGAGGTCGTCGATGTGGACTGCGCGGTGGGGTCCGCACCCTGCCTCACGCCCTCTGACGACTGGTCGTACGACGTGGTGCAGGCCGAGGTGGTCTACCGGGGCACCTGCCAGCGCTGCAAGGCCAGCGGAAGCCCCGTAACTTATGCCCAACAGCGCGCCAAGTCTCCAGAATCCACCCACCAAGAACACGCCTGACTCCAGGCGACGACGAAAGAAGGAAGCGATGAGCGAGGAGAGCAAGTGCCCCGTGGTTCACGGCGCGGGCACCGGTGGCCAGCAGAACTACGACTGGTGGCCCGACCAGATGAACCTGCGAATCTTGAACACCCACAGTCCTGCGACCAACCCCATGGGCGCGGACTTCGACTACGCCGCAGAGTTTGCGTCGGTCGACCTCGCCGCACTGAAGTCGGATGTCAAGGCACTCATGCGCGACTCGCAGGTGTGGTGGCCGGCTGACTACGGGCACTACGGCCCCTTCTTCATTCGCATGTCCTGGCACAGTGCAGGGACCTACCGCACGAGCGATGGCCGTGGCGGCGGTGGGCAGGGCTTGCAGCGCTTCGCCCCGTTGAACAGCTGGCCCGACAACGTCAACCTCGACAAGGCTCGTCGCCTGCTGTGGCCGGTCAAGGCCAAGTACGGCCGGAAGGTGTCCTGGGCAGATCTCCTGATTCTCGCCGGCACGATGGCCATGGAAGACATGGGACTTCCGTCGTTCGGCTTCTCCGGTGGTCGAGCCGACGTCTACGAGTCGGACGAGACGTACTGGGGATCCGAGGCTCAGTGGCTCGCTGACAATCGTTACACCGGCGACCGCGACCTTGAGATGCCGCTGGCCGCAGTGCAGATGGGCCTGATCTACGTGAACCCCCAGGGACCCAACGGCGTTCCTGATCCCATGGCCTCGGCACGCGACATTCGCGAGACCTTCGCACGCATGGCGATGAACGATTACGAGACTGTCGCACTTGTCGCAGGTGGCCACACGTTCGGCAAGATGCACGGAATGGGTGATCCGGGCAAGTACGTCGGGCCTGAGCCCGAGGCTGCTCCGATCTCGCAGATGGGCCTGGGATGGCAGAACTCGATGGGTACCGGCAATGGTTACGACACCATCAGTTCAGGTCACGAGGGCGCATGGACACCGACTCCCACCACATGGGACATGTCCTATCTCGAGACACTGTTCAGGTGGGAGTGGACCCAGACCACGACGCCGGCTGGCGCCCTGGATTGGATCCCCACCGATCCCGCGGCGGCGGACCTTGTGCCGGATGCGCACGATCCCAGCAAGCGCCATGCGCCGGTGATGACCACCGCGGATCTCGCGCTTCGGACCGACCCGATCTACGAGCCCATCTCACGCCATTTCCTGGAGAACCCGCAGGAATTCGCGGACGCATTCGCTCGTGCATGGTTCAAGTTGACCCATCGCGATCTCGGTCCGATCACGCGTTACGTGGGTGCCGATGTACCTGCAGAGACGCTCATCTGGCAGGACCCGATTGCTCCCGCGTCTAAGCCACTGGTGAGTTCCGCGGATGTCCGGGCGCTCAAGGACAAGGTTCTGGCTTCGGGCCTCACCATTGCCGAACTGGTCGCCACAGCCTGGGCCTCGGCGGCCAGCTACCGCGGCACCGACAAGCGGGGTGGCGCCAACGGCGCTCGCATCCGACTCCAGCCCCAAAGCGGTTGGGAGGTCAACAACCCGGATCAACTGGCGACGGTGCTCAAGGTCCTCGAGGGTCTGGCGTCTGAGTTCAATGCCGCGGGAGGTGCGCACATCTCGATGGCTGACATGATCGTGCTCGCCGGTTGTGCCGCGGTCGAGAAGGCGGCCAAGGACGGTGGCGTTCCCGTGGAGGTTCCGTTCACTCCCGGTCGCGGCGACGCCACTCAGGAGATGACTGACGTGGCCTCCTTCGCGGTACTGGAGCCGAAGTTCGATGGCTTCCGCAACTACCTCGGCAAGGGCTTCACGATGAGTGCAGAGAAGTTGCTGGTCGAGCGGGCCGCCTTCCTGACCTTGACGGCTCCGCAGATGGCGGTGCTTGTGGGCGGCCTGCGGGTGCTCGGTGCGAACACCGGTGGTTCTTCGGTCGGGGTTCTCACCACGCGCCCAGGGGTCCTCACGAACGAGTTCTTCGTGAACGTTGCCGATATGGGCACCGTGTGGAGTCACGTGGCAAGTGACGAGAACCTGTTCGAAGGCCGTGATCGGGCAACGGGTGCAGTGAAGTGGACGGCAAGCCGGGTTGACCTCGCCTTTGGGTCCGACTCGCAGCTTCGCGCCTTGACCGAGGTCTACGGAGCATCGGACGGCCAGGGCCAGTTCGTGCGCGATTTCGTGTCGGCCTGGCACAAGGTGATGGAGAACGACAGGTTTGATCTTCATCGGTAACCGCAACACATCCTGAATCGCGTAGGCGGATGAGGGGGCTGGTGACTTAGGTCACCGGCCCCCTCATTGATTGGTGCCCGGTTCGGCGAGCACTCGGCCCACGATTGGCTGACGATGATCCCCCTTGACTACTCTGGGCTAACTGGCACGTGTCAGTACTCACCTGTCAGGAGCGACATGTCAACGCCCGATTCCCACGTCAACGGGACACTCGACCCCAATCGCTGGCGCGCATTGATCGTCATCGCCATCGCGCAGTTGATGGTCGTTCTCGACGCGTCAATCGTGAACATCGCCCTGCCGGCAATGCAGCAGGACTTGGGTATGACCGACGCGAATCGCCAGTGGGTCATCACGGCCTACACCCTCGCCTTCGGTGGCCTGCTTCTCCTGGGTGGTCGCATCGCTGACTACCAGGGCCGCAAGCGCATGTTCATCGTCGGCCTTATCGGCTTTGCCGCGGCATCGTTCCTCGGTGGTCTTTCCACCACGCAGGGAATGCTCTTCGGTGCTCGCGCGCTGCAGGGCGTGTTCGCTGCACTCCTGGCTCCTGCCGCTCTATCGCTCATCTCTGTGACGTTCACTGAGTCCAAGGAGCGTGCACGTGCGTTCGGTGTCTTCGGTGCTATCTCGGGTGGCGGAGCCGCTATCGGGCTGGTGGCCGGAGGCCTGCTCACCGAGTACGCGAGCTGGCACTGGACCTTGCTGGTCAATACCCCGGTCGCCGTCATCGCTGTACTTCTGGCGATTCCGTTCGTCCGCGAGTCACGAGCCACGGGTAACACGTCGTACGACATTCCGGGTGCCATCACCGCGACTCTGGGTCTGGTGTCGGTTGTCTACGGCATCACCAAGGCTGGGGCCGAAGGATGGGGCGCGACGTCGACGCTGTCCTTCCTCGCCATCGGTGTCGCACTGCTCATTGTCTTCATCGTGATCGAGTCGAAGACATCGCATCCGCTCCTGCCGCTGCGCATCCTCACCAACCGCAATCGTGGTGGCGCCTACCTTGCGTCGTTCTTCATTGGCGTCGGACTGTTCGCTATGTTCCTGTTCCTCACGTTCTTCTTCCAGGGCGTGCTCGGCTACAGTCCGCTGAAGTCGGGCCTGCTGTTCCTGCC
>Ga0114968_10001044_pt1 | contig 21070 bp, 19 predicted proteins | sample M_130807_EF_Meta_FD_87020 | JGI IMG/M metagenome (GOLD analysis project Ga0114968, IMG submission 87020) | Freshwater microbial communities from Lake Montjoie, Canada to study carbon cycling - M_130807_EF_MetaG | ecosystem: Environmental > Aquatic > Freshwater > Lake | place: Lake Montjoie...
CTGCTGCCGACTTTGCTGGTGGTGGTGATTTTGAGCCTGATCCGTGCCGTGCAGGCCTTTGATGAAATCTATGTGCTGACCGGCGGCGGGCCGGGCACGGCCACGCAATTCATCGTGCAATATATCTACGAGACCGCCTTTGCCAATCAGGTGCATTTGCTGGGGCTGGCCGCTGCCGCCTCCTTGCTGGTGGCTGTTGTACTGATGGTGCTGACCTTGCTGCAATTGCGGATCTCCTATCACGGGAAAACATCATGAGCCTGATCCGCGCTTTGACCCGCACCCGTGACCAACGCGCGATGCACATCACCGATTGGCTGACCTATGGCTTTTTGCTGGTCGGCGTGGTGCTGATGTTCGGCCCCGCTTTGTGGCTGGCGGCCTCCTCGCTCAAGACCAAATCGGCCTTGCAGGAGTTTCCGCCCTCCTTCCTGCCGATGGGGCAGAAGGAAATCAAGCTGGCCGACAAGCCCGATGGCCTGCCGGTCTATCTGGTGCCCAATGGTGCGGGACAGAGCGTGGAACTCGCCCTGCAACGCCGCATCGGTCTGATCGGCCTGTTCATCGACCCCGCCAAGCCCGACGCCGATCCGGTCCGCGCCAAGATGGACGAGGTCAAACCCGTGCGCGAACTGACCGTGGCATGGGACAATTATGCCGAACCGCTGCGCCGTTTCCGCTTCGACCGCTTTCTGGGCAACAGCCTGTTTGTCACCATCGTCTCGACCGTGCTGACGCTGCTGGTCAATTCGATGTGCGCCTTCGCGCTGTCGAAATATTCGTTTCGCGGCCGCGATGCGATGTTCGTGTTTATCCTGTCGACGCTGATGGTGCCGATTTCGGTGATCCTGATTCCGGCCTTTCTGGTGGTGACCTCGCTGGGCCTGACCAATTCGCTGTGGGGCGTTATTTTGCCGCCGATTGCCACGCCGACCGGCGTGTTTTTGTTGCGCCAATATATGCTGACGATTCCCGATGAGTTGATCGACGCGGCACGGATGGACGGGGCGTCCGAATGGCGCGTCTATTGGCGGATCATCATGCCGCTGGCCATGCCCGCGCTCGCGGTGCTGGGGATTTTTTCGGTGATGTGGCGGTGGAACGATTTTCTCTGGCCGCTGATCGTGCTGAGCCGCGAAGAGAGCTTTACCCTGCAACTGGGATTGGCGACATTCCAGGGCGAGCTGGATACGCAATGGCATTATCTGCTGGCCATGACCATGATGACGCTGGCCCCCGTGGTGATCGTGTTCACGCTGCTGCAACGCCACATCACCACCGGCATTGCCTCGACCGGATTGAAATGAGCCATGACCGCGCCCCTCTATGATCTCGCCATTATCGGCGGCGGCATCAATGGTTGCGGCATTGCACGCGATGCGGCGGGGCGCGGCCACAAAGTGCTGTTGCTGGAACAAGGCGATCTGGCGCAGGCCACCTCCTCGGCCTCGACCAAGCTGATCCATGGCGGTTTGCGCTATCTCGAACATTACGAATTCTCGCTGGTGCGCAAGGCGCTGATCGAGCGCGAAACCCTGCTGGCGATTGCCCCGCATATCATCTGGCCCTTGCGCTTCATCCTGCCCCATCGCCCGCATATGAGGCCTGTCTGGATGTTGCGGTTGGGCTTGTTTCTCTATGACCATCTGGCCCGCCGCAGCCTGTTGCCAGCCAGCTGGATGCTGTCCGAAACCGACCCCGCCCATAGACTGCTGGCCCAGAACAGCACTGCCTGTTTTGAATATTCCGATGCATGGGTGGACGATGCCCGTCTTGTCGTTCTCAATGCCATGGATGCCAAAGCGCGCGGGGCCGAGATTGTGACGCGCTGTCAGGTCACCGATATCAGAGCCGAGGCCGGACACTGGCATATCAAAGCCAGCCACAACGGGCAGGATGCGGGCTTTCAGGCCAAAGCGGTCATCAATGCCAGCGGGCCCTGGGCCGATCAGCAATTGTTCCACAAGGCCCAACCCGCCAACCGCCTGCGGCTTGTCAAAGGCAGCCATATTGTGGTGCGCAAATGGCATGATGATCCGCGCTGTCTGATCCTGCAAAACGACGATGGACGCATCGTATTCGTGATCCCCTATGAACAGGATTTCTGCCTGATCGGCACCACCGATTGCGACTATCAGGGCGACCCCGCCGCTGTCCGCATCGGTGAAGACGAGATTGCCTATCTGTGCGAGGCCGTCTCGCGCCAATGCGCCCATACGGTCAAAGCCGCGGATATTGTCTGGTCCTATGCGGGCGTGCGACCCCTGATGGATGACGGGCACGAGGCCGCACAAGAGACCACCCGCGATTATCATCTGGTCAAAAGCGGCGGGGACGGACAGCCGCCGCTGGTCAGTGTGATCGGCGGCAAGATCACCACCTATCGTGTGCTGGCGGAAGATGTGATGGAGCTGATCGCACACGATCTGCCTGCTTCGGCCATCACGTCATGGACCGCCACGGCCCCGCTTCCGGGTGGTGATTTTCCGGTTGACGGTTTTATGGATTTGGTTGCCAAAGCCTCGGCGCGCTATCCCGCTTTGCCGCACAAGCTGATCACCCGTCTGGCCCGCCATTACGGCACCTGCCTGTTCGATATTCTGGGCGGGGCTCGTGTAACGGAGGATCTCGGACCCTGCTTCGGGGCCGATCTGACAGCGCGCGAGGTTGATTATCTCGTAGACTGTGAATGGGCGCAGACCGCCGAGGATATTGTGTGGCGGCGGAGCAAATTGGGACTACACTTTTCAAACCGGCAGCTGTCGCAGCTGGCGGACTATCTGCAAGCCCGCGTGTGAGGGAAACCACCATGTCCTTTATTCTGGCGATTGACCAAGGCACCAGTTCGTCGCGCGCGTTGCTGTTCGACCCGTCGCTTGAACTGGTCGACAGCGCACAGCGCGATTTTACCCAGCATTATCCTGCCTCGGGTTGGGTCGAACACGAACCGGACGATCTGCTGCAGACCACGCTCGAAGTCTGCAAAACCGTGTTGGCCCGCAACGACATCACCGCCGAAGGTCTCGCCGCCATCGGGATCACCAACCAGCGCGAAACCACGGTGCTGTGGGATCGCAAAACTGGCACCCCGATCTACCGCGCGATTGTCTGGCAGGACCGCCGCACCGCCGCCCTGTGCCAGAAGCTCAAACTGGACGGCCACGAACCGCTGGTGCGCGAGCGAACCGGCTTGTTGCTCGATCCCTATTTTTCCGGCACCAAAATCGCATGGATTCTCGACCATGTGCCCGAAGCCCGCGCGCGGGCCGCACGCGGTGAACTGGCTTTCGGCACGGTCGATACTTTTTTGCTGTGGCATCTGACCGGCGGGCGCGAGCACAAGACCGACGCCACCAATGCCTCGCGCACCATGCTGTGCAACATCCATAACGGCCAATGGGACCAGGACATGCTGGCCTTGCTGGATGTCCCGGCCGGTCTGCTGCCCGAAATCTGCGACAGCGGGTCGCATTTCGGTGTCACCGACCCTGCTCTTTTCGGACACTCCGTGCCTGTGTTGAGCATGGTGGGCGACCAGCAGGCCGCCACCATCGGCCAAGCCTGTTTCGAACCGGGCATGATGAAATCCACCTACGGTACCGGCTGTTTCGCGCTGCTCAACACCGGACACAATGCCGTCACATCGCACAACCGGTTGTTGACCACCATTGCTTATCAGTTGCACGGGCAACGCACCTATGCGCTTGAAGGCTCCATTTTCGTGGCAGGCGCCGCCGTACAATGGCTCAGGGATGGCTTGGGCCTGATCGAACAGGCCAGCGACAGCGGGCAACTGGCAGCCCAAGCCGATCCGTCGCAAGAGGTCATTCTGGTGCCTGCCTTTGTCGGGCTTGGCAGTCCGTGGTGGAATGCCGATGCCCGCGGGGGCCTGTTCGGCCTGACACGCAATACAGGCCCGAAAGAACTCGCACTGGCCGTGCTGGAATCGGTGGCCTTCCAGACCGCCGATCTGATGCAGGCGATGCAGGCCGATTGGCCGCAAGCGGCCAGCACACAAACCATCCTGCGGGTGGATGGCGGCATGACCGCGTCCGATTTCACCATGCAGCGGTTGGCCGATCTGCTGGATGCGCCGGTCGACCGCCCGCGCTTGCAGGAAACCACCGCACTCGGTGCCGCCTATCTGGCCGGCTATACCGCAGGCCTGCTGCCCGAACCCGCCGAATTTGCCAAGACCTGGCAAAGCGACCACCGTTTCACCCCCGCGATGGACGGTGCCACCCGACAGCATAAATTGAGGCAGTGGCACAAGGCGGTCAAAGCCGTGTTGTCGATGGTGGATGGTTGATCACACCAGACGGGTGCGCCAGTCGCCATAGAGCGCGTGATCGGGCTTGATCGGCAAAGTCACCGGCACATGTCTGGAGGCTGAATCATACAAGGCCGTAATCAGCTCGAGCGAGCGTCGTGCATCCGCCAGCGTGACAGGCCATTCGCCCTGCCCCGACAAGGCGCTGTGGTAGGAAATCAACTGGCCATGGAAGCGCGATTGTACCGCATCCATCCCTGCCAAAGCGGCCTTGATGGCCTCGCCTTCCGGCCCTTCGGCGACAGTGAACTGCCACGGATCATTGCCCGGCGCATAGGGCTCGTAAGCCGATTCAATGGTGACATGTTCGAAGCAGGCTTTCAGCCGGCTGACTTCCGCCTTCGCGCCCAAAGTGCATGACAGCGCGACCAGCGAGCCATTGGCCATTTTCACGCTGGCGGCGACGCAATCCTCGACCTCGATCGGATTGACCCGCGTGGTCGCTTCCGCATAGACGCGTTCGACCGGCCCCATCAATTCGCACATCATATCGTGCAGATGGATCGCCTGCGACAGCAGGATGCCGCCCAGTTCGATATCGAGTTTGCCGCGCCATGCAATCGCGTAATAATCCGCGCCGCGCTGCCAATGGGTCTCGCAAGAGGCGACATAGGCCTTGCCGACCAGCCCGCGCCGCACCAGCTCCCGCGCTTTGAGAAAACCCGTACCCCAGCGATATTGGAAGATCGGCAGAACGCGCCCCTTCGACTTCGCCTCGGCCTGCTCCAGCACATCCATCTGCGCGAGCGAACCAACCAGCGGCTTTTCGCAAATCACATGCTTGCCCGCCGCCAGCACGGCCAGTGATTGTTCGAGATGCAGCGAGGGCGGCGTGCAGATATCGACAATATCGACATCCGACATAGCCAGCACCTCATCCAGCGAGGTCACCAGACGGTCGATGCCGAAATCACGACCGGTGGCGGCTAGCCGTTCGGTGTTGAGATCACACAGAGCCACCACCTGAAACCGGTCGGTCAGCTTGCTGTAAGCCTCTTCCAGATGCGCGCGCCCGATCCCCAACCCGACAATGGCCACCTTGTAAACCGTCATATCCAACCCCGTCTGATCCAGACTTTTATTCCAGCAAAATCAACGAAAAGGACATTAGGGGACCGGAGGCGATTAGACCAGATCAAAACATCATATTTCGTAAGGATTGGCCGCACAAACAGGCCAAAATCGCGCTTACATTTCCAGCCCCGCCTTGCGCCGCTGATAGGCCGAGACAGCGTGAAAGCCGATGGTGCGGAAGGGTTCGGGGGCGATGCGGTTGGCGCGGCCATATACGGCCTGCAAGGCCTCTTGCGGATCACCCGTCACGATCATTTCGGCCAGCCGTTTGCCCAACAGCGTGCCTTTGACAATGCCCGACCCGTTGCAACCGGCCGAGCCGAACAACCGGTCTTTGATAAGGCCCCAACGCGGCGACCCGTTCATGGTCAATGCCGTCGTGCCGCCCCAGATATATTGCAGCGGCACATGCGAGAGTTCGGGATAGCGGCGATGGAAACAGCCGGTCAGTTGCTGCTCGACGTGTCCGGGATCAAGCGGTTTTTCATAGGCATAGAGCGAGCGCACCATCAAACGGTCCGCACCGACCCGCCGCACCGTGGTGCCCAACCGGTGGGCGGGCAGCAATCCCCATGGCTTGATCCCCAGTTGCGCCGCATCTTGCGTGTCCATCGCCTCGGAGATTCCGGCAAAGGTGTAGATGGTCACCAGCCCGTCCCGCCAGAAACCGAATTGCTTGATCGCGGCATTGGTGGCCAGAATCACCACATCGGCCGTCACCACGGCCTCGGGCGTCCGCAACAGCCATTGCGCCCCTTCTTGCAGATCGAGCACGGGTGAATTCTCGTAAAGCGCCACACCGGCGGGCAGCATATCGGCCAGACCGCGCACCAATGCGGCCGGTTGCACCAAATAGCCTTCCTCGATCCTGATCCCGCATTGATAATAGCGGCTGCCGATCAATCCGGCCAAAGCCTCGCGGTCGAGCGCCTGATGGACAAAACCATGGGCCTTGGCGCCTTCGATCATGGTGCGGATTTTGTCTGCGCCCGGATCGGTCGCCGCCGCAGTCACCCTTCCGCTGCGTTCAAGCCCGCAAGCAATCCCGCCAGCCTGCATCAGATCGGTCAGATAGGAAAAGCCTTCTTTCGAAAAGGCATTCAACTGTTCGGCGCGGTCCATCTCGCCAAGCGACAGGCCGATTTTGGAATCCGCCGGAGTCATAAAACCGGAATTGCGGGCCGAGGCCCCTTCGCCGACCGTGGTGGCTTCCAGCACGGCAATCGAGGCATCGGGATCGAGCTCGTGCAACCGTCTGGCCGCAGCCAGCCCCGTATAGCCTGCCCCCACCACCGCATAGCGGACACGGATTGAGCCCAAAGCCCGCTCATTGGCCTGACGGTGCGGCAACATCGCATTCCAGCCGCACACATCACGATAGACCGGAAACGCTGCCTTACCCATCTGCTGCCTTGCCCATCTTCTGCCTTGCCCAACCTTGGCCCCTGCTGGCGAGGCTGGGATCCGAAACGCATCAATATCCCCATGCTAACGGGCGCAGCCGCATCGCGCCAGCCCGTTCAACCCGGCAGCGACCGATTACGGGGCCCGAAGAGTGGTTGTCGGGTTCAGGTCTGTTTGACGCCGCCATCCTGCAAGCGGTAGAGCGCGATCACGGCGGCGAGGCCCAGACGGCGGAAGGCGTGGAAGGGGAAGGGCTTGATCGGCCGGAGCGGGAAAGGCAACGCCGCCTCGTTGCGGTCGATCACATAGGCGGCCAGTCTGGCGCCCATCGCCGTCTGCATCCCGACACCGCGCCCCATGCAGCCGATATCGATCAGCAGGCCGGGTTCGGGCTCGTGCAGATGCGGCAGCATATCTTGCGTAATCGCCACACGTCCCCCCCAGCGATAGGCAAAGGGAACGCCTTTGACTTGAGGGAACATCTTGCCCACCACCCGCTCCAGATGCGCCCAGTCATCATCGCTGACCGGCTCGCGGAACGGACCGCGCCCGCCCATCAGCAAGCGGCCTTCGTGATCGAGCCGGAAATAGAGCAGCAATTTGCGCGTATCGGAGGAGACATGCCCTTCGGAGAAAATCGTCTTGCGGACATTGTCGGTCAAAGGCTCGGTCGCAATCTGGAACGAATTCACATCGATGATGGTGCGCTTCAAATCGGGGATCAGATGATCGGAATAGCCATTGGTGCAGATCACCACCTTGCCTGCCAGCACCTGATGGCCGCTGTCCGTGGTCACACAAAACCGCTCGCCCTGCTTGCTGATCGACACCACGGGGGACTGGCCGTGGATGCGCGCGCCCAGCCGGATGGCGATGCGTGCCATTTCGCGTGCATAGGACAACGGCTGCACTGCTCCGCCGCGCGGATCCATCCAGCCGCCCTGATAGGATTGGGTGCCCAGACAATGCACCATCTCGTCACGGCCCAACAGCCGCGCATCGACCCCGTGCTTGCTCCATTGGCGCACCCGCGACTGCGCCAGTGCCAGTCCGTCCGCTGAATGGGCGGCCTGAATCCAGCCCTTGCGGGCCAAGGGCACATTCATTTGGTATTTGGCGATCAGATCGAAAGCGCAATCGGCGGTGGTGGCCGCAAATTGCAGCAGGGCACGGCCTTTGTCCTCGCCGTAAATATCGATCATCTCGTCCGGATCATATTTGAGGCCGGGGATCACCTGCCCGCCATTGCGGCCCGAAGCCCCCCAACCCGGTTCGCGCGCTTCGAGCACAACGGGCTTGATCCCCGCTTCGGCCAGATGCAACGCCGTCGACAGGCCGGCATAGCCGCCGCCGATGATACAAACCTCCGCCTCGATGCTCTCGGACAGTGCGGGGGCCGGCGGGGCGGCAACGGCGGTGGCTGCCCAAAGCGATGGTGCAAGCGGGAAAGGCGCGGTCATGGGGCTTCTCTCGGTTCGGGCAAGGGTGCGGATTTCTAGTCGGTCTCGATCGGATGGGTGACGCGACGCAGAAAATCCTGTGTGCGCGGATGGCTGGGATGCGCCAGCGTCTCGCGCGCCGGACCCTGTTCGACAATCACGCCCTGATCCATAAAAATCACACGGTCGGCCACTTCGCGGGCAAAGGCGATTTCATGGGTGACGATGATCATCGTCATGCCCTCTCTGGCAAGATCGCGCATCACCGACAAAACCTCGCCGACCAGTTCGGGATCGAGCGCGGAGGTCGGCTCGTCGAACAGAATCGCCCGCGGCTCCATCGCCAGCGCGCGCGCAATCGCCACGCGCTGCTGTTGCCCGCCCGACAGCTCGCGCGGAAAAGCGTTTTCCTTGTCCGATAATCCGACACGGGCCAGCAATTCGCGTCCCCGCTTTTGGGCGGAAGCGGCATCTTCGCCTTTGACGAAGACCGGCCCCTCGGTGACATTGTCGAGCACGCTGCGGTGGGGAAACAGATTGAAGCGCTGGAACACCATCGAAACATTCTGGCGGATTGCCACAATGCTTTTGGCCTTGTTGTCGACCAGCGTGCCATTCACATGAATGGAGCCGCCTTCATAGGATTCCAGCCCGTTGATGCAGCGCAGAACCGTCGATTTTCCTGACCCCGACGGGCCGATGATGCAGACAATCTCGCCCTTGGTGATGGCCATCGAAAAGCCGCGTAGCACATGGTTGCTGCCAAAACTTTTGTGCACATCCTGCAGGTGGATCATGGCGGTCTGGTCCATCAGCGTTGTCCCGAAGAAAAACGTTTTTCAAGATAGGTCACCAGAGCCATCAAAGGCAGGCTCATGCACAGATACATCAAAGCGACCAGCGTAAAGACCGAGGTGTTCTTGAAGGTGGAAGAGGCAATCAGCTTGCCCTGCATCGCCAGTTCAGCGACCGTGATGGTGGAGGCTTGCGAGGAATCCTTCAGCATCATGATCATGATATTGCCATAGGGCGGCAAGACGATGCGGATCGCCTGAGGCAGGATCACCCGCCGCATCACCATCCACCAGCCCATGCCGATGGATTGCGCGGCCTCGATCTGGCCGTGGTCGATCGCCTCGATGCCTGCCCTGAAATTTTCCGAATGATAGGCCGAATAGGCAATGCCCAGACCGATAATCGCGGCCTGCATCGCGGTCAGGGTAATGCCGAGATCGGGCAGCACGAAATAGATGTAGAACAGCTGGACGATAATCGGAATGCCGCGGATGAAATTGACGAACAGCTTGGCCGTGCCGCTCAACGCCCAAACACCCGACACCCGCATCAAAGCCCAGACCAGACCGAGCAGCGTCGAGATCACCAAAGAGCCGATGGTGAGGCCGATGGTCAGCACGACGCCTTGGAACAGGATCAGGATGAACTCGGCGGCATCGGCAAGAAATTTCTGCATTCATTCACCCGCTTGCCGTTCACCGGTTGGACAGATCAGACAGACACCGGCCCTTGAAGGAGCCGGTGTCTTTGGAGTTCAAAGACGCTCTTATTCGAGACCCCATTTGGCAAGGATTTTCTTGACCGTGCCGTCGGCCTGCATGGCCACAAGCGCGGTGTTGATCTTGCCCAGCAATTCGGCCTCGCCCTTGCGTACACCGATGCCGATCGAACCGGCCATGGTCGCCTTGTAGCTGTTGACCACACGGGCTTCGGGGAAATTGCCCTGCTGGATATTATAGGCGGCAATCGGATAATCGGCGAAACCGGCCTGCAAACGGCCCGCATTCACATCGCGCAGAATATCGGGAATCGTGTCGTAGATTTTGACATCCGTAAACTGTTTTTTCAGCGGTTCGACATAGGCGGTGCCGACCTGCGCGCCGACGGCATAACCCTTCATGTCATCGAAGGAGGTATAGGCCTTGGTGTCCTTTTTGGGAACGATCAGCCCTTCGCCATAGGTGTAGATCGGATCGGAAAAGTCGATCTGCTCCTTGCGGGCGGGGGTGATATACATCGCCGCCGAAATCAGGTCGATCTTGCTGGTGGTCAACGCGGCGATCAGGGTTGAAAACTGCATCGGCTCGATCTGCACCTGAAAACCGGCGCGCTTGCCTGCCTCGGTCACCATATCAACCATCACGCCCTGAATGGTGTTGGTTTTGGTATCGAGAAATGTAAACGGAATACCGGTCGGCGTGGAGCCCACCTTCAAAGTCTGCTGGGCCATGGCAGGCGTGGCCAGCATCAGCCCGATAACAGCGGTTTGGATGAGACGTTTCAAAGACATTGGGACCCCCGATTGATGTTTGAATGGCGAAGTCTACGACGGGGGATCAAACTTGTGCAAGCCTTTGCTTCCCTCGCATAGCAAGTCAAAACCGGAGAAATACACATTCAAGCCAAAGATATGCTACCTGACACCGACAGTTCCGAATCAAGCGGCAAGATGATGAAAAAAACGGTCAGTCATGATGTTTTAAGCGAAGCGCTGATCAGCGAGGCGATCGCTATGGCCTGGGCCGATGATGTGTCGTTCGACCGGATCAAGCAAAAGCTCGGTCTGAGCGAACCCGATACCATCAGACTGATGCGCACCCATCTCAAACCCACCAGCTTCAGACTGTGGCGCAAGCGCGTGTCGGGCCGCAAAACCAAACATGCCAAATTGCTGCGCCCGGAAAATTCATGATGAGGTCATGGTCGATCCTATCGGCACAGGCATATGTGCACCTGGAGCATGTCCGCGCTTATAGGCCATAAGATTGCGGCTGAAGGTCATCACAATCGTGCCGTCCTGATTGAACCCCTCCGTATCGAGATTGACGATGCCGGCATAGGGGCGGCTCGCGCTTTCGCGTTTTCCGGTCACTTTGCTGCGGGCATAAATCGTATCCCCGACAAAGACCGGATTGGGCAATTTGACCTCGTTCCAGCCCAGATTGGCCATGGTGTTCTGTCCGAATTCGGCCGCCGACAGGCCTGTCACCACTGCCAGTGTAAACGGGCTGGCAATGATCGGCTTTTTGAACGGGGTTTGCGCGGAATAATAATCATTGAAATGGACCTGATTGATCCCCAGCGCGATCAGTGTAAGCCATGCATTGTCAGCTTCGATCATGGTCCGGCCCATGCGGTGCGCATAAATCCGGCCGACCTCGAAATCCTCGTAGAACATGCCTTCATTCGAAAACGAGCCTGGAGCGGGAGCGGCGGGGTTGGTTGTGGTCATGGCCGGATCTTTCAGTCGGTTCGTGCGAATGGATCAGCCGATCACGCCGCGCTGCTGTAACGCGGTGATGTCGGCTTGCGAGAGCTGGAGGTCGCGCTTCAAAACCCCGACCGTATGAGCGCCGATGGCCACGGGTCCGGGGGTCGGCTTTTGCGGGGGGAAGTGCCCGAAGCGCGGGATCACATTGGTCATATGCAACGTGCCCTGATCCGCATCCTCGACATCGACAATCGATTGGCGGGCCATGACTTGCGGATTTTGAAGCAGGCTCGCTACCGTTTCCACGGGACCGACCGCACATCCCGCCTCGCTCAGAAGCCGCGTTGCCTCGGCGGCCGTCAAAGCGCCGCACCAGTGATCAACCAGTTCGTCGAGCGCGTCGACATTGGCAACCCGCAATTCATTGTTGAGGAAACGCGGATCCTGAACCAGCGTCTCTCCGCCCAGCAAATTCAGGAAGCGTACGGCCACCGGCTGCGTGCTGGCGGAAATGGCAATCCAGCAGCCGTCATTGCATTGATAGACCCCGCGCGGCGCGCTGTCGGGTTTGCGCTGTGCGCTGACAACCGGCTGAAGATCGGCGTCATAGCTGATGATTTCCAGCTCCATGAATTTGAGCAGGGCCTCGTAAATCGCCAGATCGATGACCTCGCCCTGTCCCGTCTTCTGCGCCCTGTAAAGGGCAGCCAGAATTCCGTTGACCCCGACCAGCCCCGCCGTCACATCGCCGAGCGGAAACGAGGTCAAAGCGGGCCGCTCGTTGGAAAAGCCCCTGATGTCCTTGACCAGAACGGAGGAAACCCCGCTCATGGTCTCGGCCAAAGTGCCGAAACCGTGACGCTCGCGATAGGGCCCGGTCTGGCCGAATGCCGTCATCTGCAACACCACCAATTTGGGGTTGAGACGGCGCAATTCCCCGACACCGATATTGTAGCGATCCAGCGTACCGGGTCTGAAATTCTCGATCAGAATATCGAACTGGCCGATCCAGCGTTTGATCAGCTCCTGCGCTTCGGGCTGATGGAGATCGAGTGCGACACTGAGCTTGTTGCGCCCCAGCGTGCGCCAGTACAGACCGATGCCATCGCGTTGCGCGCCCATCTTGCGGCCCGTATCACCACGGCCGGGCAATTCGATCTTGACCACCTCCGCACCATAATCCCCCAGAATGGAAGCGGCCAAAGGCGCGGCGATCATGGTGGCGATATCAAGAACCCGCACGCCAGAAAGCGGTCCGTCATTGGGCTTGGGCAGATCGGGAGTGCTCATACCGGATCACATCTTTCGCTTCAGTCATTATCCCGGATCACGGGCATGATGCCCGTGATCCGCGCAAGGCCGCAAGCGGGCCCGTTGGCAGGCTATTTCAGCCAGATATCGGCGAGGTCCTGATAGATCATATGGGTCGGCGACATGGTCCATCCCTGCACGCGCGTTTCCATCACGACAATGCGCTGCCACCACAGGATCGGAATGGCATAGGCCTGATCGAGCAGTCGGTTCTCGAATTGCCGCACCAGTTTTTTGCGCTCGACCGGATCGACCATTTCGGCCTGACGATCAAACAGGCTGTCCAGCTCGCGGTCGATCGCCCGCTGGATCGCGACATCGGGGGCGCGATCCGTCGAGATATATTTGACCAGCACATTGGTCGGATCATCGCTGAATTGGGTGAAGCTATCGAGCAGGGCCTCAAAGTTCCCCGATGTTTGCGCCGAATACCAGGCTGCGATTTCCACCTGCTTGTCCTCGACCTTGACGCCGATCTGGCGCAACTGGTCGATGATGAACACACCGGCTGTAATATAGGGCTGCTGGTTGCGGTTGATCATCGTGAAGGACAGGTTTTCATAACCGGCCTCTTTCAACAACCGTTTGGCCTCGGCGCGATTGGCGGCCATGTCGCGGCCATAGCCGGGCCATTGCACCATTTCGGCCTCGCTCGCCGCCCATTTGGAACCGGGACGGACCAGCCCGCCGATCGACCCCAATTGCGACACTTTGCTGAGATTGGCAGAGCCGCCCCACCGGTCAATCGCCAGCGACACGGCGCGGCGCACGCGCGGGTCATCAAACGGCTTTTTCTCGCAGTTGAAATTCATCAGCATGTGAAGCATCCACGGGCTTTCATGCGTTTGCGCATCCGGCCCCAGTGCTTTGACAATCCGGTCGCGCTCGTTCGGGGTAAAGCCACGGAACTCCGCCATGATCTGCTTGCCCGCCATGGCATTGACCATGGCCGAAGGCGTCATGGTGATGGCGCGGAACCCGTCGAGATAGGGCTTGCCGGCTTTGAAATAATCATTGAACCGCTCGCCCACCCAATGCGAACCCGCGACATGTTCGACGAATTTGAACGGACCCGTACCCATCACGTTTTTGACCGGAAATGTCGGATCGGCCTTGAGTTTTTCCGCGCTGAAAATGGAATTCCAGGGCGAGGCAAACGTGTCCATGATCGAGGCATCGACCTTCACCATACGGAATACGACGGTCAGAGAGTCCGGTGTCTCGATGCTTTTGATCTGGGCAAAGGAGGGCTGGCGGAACGAGGACACGCCTTTTGGCGGGTTTCGCAACCGCTCGTAAGACACCCGGACGTCTTCTGCCGTGAGCGTTGTGCCGTCATGGAATTTGACATTCGGATGCAGTTTGAACGTATAGGTCAACAGATCGGGACTGATGGTCCAGCTTTGCGCCAGATCGCCGATGATGTTGGGATATTTGCCCGGCTCGTAAGCCAGCAAGGTCGAATAATGCGGCGACAGCCGATGCATCACGGCGAAGGTCGCGGTCTGGTGCAGATCATAGGTCGGCGGCTCGGCCGTCACTGCATAAGAGAGTGTGCCGCCCCGTTGCGGCTTGTCGGTGGCCCCCGCGCCTTGAGCCAAAGCGTGACTGCCCAATGCCAAAGCCGGCATCAGCAGGGCCGTGCGTCGGGTCATACTATGGATCGTCTCGTTTCGTGTATCCAATGCCATTGTTATGTCCTCACCTAAAAGAGTGTTCAGTTTCTATATTTGGGGTCGAACCAGTCCCGCAGGCTGTCTCCGAACAGATTGAAGGCAAACACCGAGAGCGAGATCGCCAATCCTGGAAACAGGATCATCCACGGTGCCTCGTTGTAGAAATTGGCGCTGTCACCGGCCAGCATCAGCCCCCAGGCTGGCTTTGGCTCTGTAACGCCAAGCCCGAGGAACGACAGAGACGCTTCCAGCAAAATCGCCTGCGCGATATAGGCGGTCAGCAACACCAGAAACGGCGCGATGACATTGGGCGCGATATAGCGCAGCAGGATATAGACGGTGGAATATCCCCCCGCGCGCGCTGCATCGACATAGGGCTGTGTGCGGATCGACAGGGTCGCGGCGCGGATCACCCGGCACGATCGCGGGATGATCGGAATCGCAATGGCAAACACCAGATTGAGATCAATCCCCAAAACCATTGTCTTGCCCATCACTGCCACCACCACAAGCGCCAGCACCACAATCGGGAATGACAGGATGATGTCGATAAACCGCTGCAACACAAGATCGACCCATCCACCATGATAGGCCGAGGCAATGCCGATGGCGGCCCCGATATGACAGCCGATCATCGATGACAGGAACCCGATGGTCAGCGCGGTGCGCGCGCCATAGACAATGCGGGTAAAAATATCACGGCCAAAACTGTCTGTCCCGAACGGATGCTCGGCAGACGGGCCGGTCAGCATCGCCCCGAAATCGACCGCTTCGGGATTGTAAAACGTGACTTGCTCGGCCAGCACCGCACAGCTTGCCATCACCACGATGATCAGCAAGCCCAAAGCGCCCAAGGGCTGCAAACGGCAGAACAGCAGGGCGTTTTTCAAAAGTCGTGTCAGCATCGCCATCCTGTCCTCCTTTCACATACGGGTTCGCGGATCGAGAAGTCCATAAATCAGATCGACGATCAGGTTGACCGAGACAAAGATGATGGCGAGCAGGAACACGATGGTCTGGATCAGGATGAAATCATTCCTGATCACGGCATCGACGAACAGCCGGCCGATCCCATTGAGATTGAACACCTGTTCCGTCACCACAAGGCCACCGATCAGAAAGGCAAATTCAAGCCCGATGATCGTGATGGCAGGCAGCAAGGCGTTGCGCATGGCATGTTTGAACACAACCATGAATTCGCCGACACCTTTGGCCCGCGCCGTGCGGATATAATCTTCCTGCATCACCTCGATAATGGACGAACGGATCATACGGGCCACCACCGCCGCATAGCGATAACCCACCGCCAGTGACGGCCAGATCAGTTGCGACAGGTTTTTCACCGGATCTTCAAAAATCGACACATAAGTGACAGGCGGCGACCATTTGAAGAAGGTCAGCAGAACCAGAATGATGATCATGCCCAGCCAGAACGAGGGCACCGCCAGTCCGGCGATGGTAATGATCCTGACAAGGTAATCGATCGGGCTGTCGCGAAACAGGGCGGCAATCGTCCCCAGCGGCACCGCAATCAGCACGGCCACCAGAGCGGCCATAATCGCCACCTGGATCGACAGGCCGATGCGCCCGCCGATTTCCTGCGCCACCGGACGACCCGTCCACATCGAATTGCCGAAGTCCAACGTCACAAGCCCTTTCATCCACACATAGAATTGCTCGGGCAAGGGTTTGTCGAGGCCCAGTCTGGTCCGTTCGTCATTGATTTGCTGCTGGGTCACCCGCCCGCCATCCGAGCGCATTTTCAATTCGACCACATCACCCGGAACGATGCGGATCATCACGAAGGTGATCAGGGCAATGCCCAGCAGGGTCGGGATCATCAAGGCGATGCGGTTCAGGGCATAGCGGATCATTACGCACCCACCCGCTGGTTCACGGCTGCCGGATGATGGATGCAGGCGGCGAAGTGGTTGACGCTGATTTCCTCCAGCAGCGGATTGATGCGGTTGCACTCCGCCGTGACCATCGGGCAGCGATTGGCAAACAGGCATCCATGCTGGTTTGAAAACACCGGTCCGACTTCGCCTTGCAAAATCTGTCCCTGTCTGGCCCGTTCGATCAGCGGGTCAGGCACCGGTGCGGAGGCCAGCAAGGCGCGCGTATAGGGATGGCGGGCATCCTCATACAACCGGTCGCAATCGGCGGATTCCACCACCTTGCCGCGATACATCACAATCACCCGATGCGAGATATGCACACCACCGCCAGATCATGCGCGATGAACAGATAGGACACGCCCAATTTGGCCTGGATACTGGCCAGAAGATTGATGATCTGGCCTTGAATCGACACATCCAGCGCCGAAACCGGCTCGTCGCAGACGATCAGATCGGGCCCGAAAGCCAGCGCGCGCGCGATGCCGATCCGTTGCCTTTGCCCGCCCGACATCTGGTGGGGATAGCGGTCCTTGACCTCGCGCAACAGGCCGACCTGATCGATCAATTCGTTGACACGGTCCTGCGCCGCTTTGGGAGACAGGTCCAGACATTGCGTCAATGGTTCCAGAAGGGTCTCGCCCATCGTCATGCGCGGGTTGAGAGAGGCATAGGGATCCTGGAAAATCACCTGGATCCGTTGCCGCAACGCCCTGATCCGCGCCGCAGAAGCCGAGATCAGGCTCTCGCCGTCAAAGCGGATATCACCGGAACTTGTGCTCTCCAGTTTCAGGATCATCCGGCCCACGGTTGTTTTGCCGCAACCCGATTCGCCTACCAGACCAAGGGTCTCGCCACGCTTGATGGTGAAGGATACATCCTTGACCGCATGCAAAGCCATGGCACCCGAAAACCAGCCCTTGCCCGCTCCACCGAAATGCTTGTTGATATTGACAACCTCGAGCAGCACATCACTGCGCGACACCTCGCGCTCGCCTCCCACGGGGGCTGGCTTCATATCGGCAGGCAGGGCATCGCCCGATAGATGACAGGCCACTTCATGGCCCGCATCGGCAGTCAGCGCAGGCGCTTTTTGACGGCACAGATCGGTCACCAATTCGCAGCGTGCGGCAAAACGGCAGCCTTGATGTTTCTCATACAGATTGGGCGGATAACCCTCGATGGTTTCGAGCAACGCCCCCCTTGCCCGGTCCAAGCGGGGGACCGAGCGCAACAGACCGCGCGTATAGGGATGACGCGGAGCTTTGAAAATCCGCTCAGCAGGACCCTGCTCGACAATGCGTCCCGCATACATCACTGCCACGCGGTCGGCATAGCGGGCCACGATGCCGAGATTATGGGTGATAATGACCAGTGTAATCCCCAGACGCCGCGTCAGATCGCGCATCATTTCGAGAATCTGCGCCTGAATGGTCACATCCAGTGCTGTAGTCGGCTCATCGGCGATAATCAGACGCGGATGGCAGGCCAGTCCGATGGCAATCATCACGCGCTGGCGCATGCCACCGGAAAACTGGTGCGGATACTGGTCCAGCCGCTTTTCCATCTCGTTGATGCCGACCATCGCCAGCAATTCGACAGCCCGCTCGCGCGCCTCCCCGTCCGACAGGCCGAGATGGTTGCGCAAGGGCTCGGTGATCTGGTCGCCAATCGTCAGAACCGGATTGAGCGAGGTCATCGGATCCTGAAAAATCATCGAAATGTCACGGCCACGCCGTTGGCGCATGGCACTTTCGCTTTCAACAAGCAGGTCGGACCCGTCAAACAGGATACGCCCGCCGACAATCGAAGCCGCGGGACGAGGCAACAGCCGCATCACCGACAGGGCCGAAACCGACTTGCCGCATCCGCTCTCGCCCACCAGCGCCAGCGTCTCGCCCTTGTTGACCGACCAGCTGACCCCGTCTACAGCGCGAAAATGCCCGCGATTGGTGTTGAATTCGATCTGGAGATTGTCGACAAACAACAGGCAATCATCATGGGAAACAGGCCCTGCAGCAGGGGCGGAACCCCCGATCTTTCCTTGTGTTTCCTTTGGGGAGACGGTCGACTGGCCCATGCTTGTCCTTGATTTTATACAAGATATAATGCATTATTTTAACGGGCTGACAACCGTATAGTTGAGCTGAGTTCTTTCTCATTCTTCCCGAGGTCTTCAGACAGGAAAACGACCCGACGGGAAAAGAAAAGTTTGTTGATTGTTTGATACACAAACCGCCCGCGCGCAGGCTCTCGTCCCTAGAACGGATGAGGACGGCCATCCCAACATTCAAAGCAGCCTGTTGTCTTGATCGACAAGGCGGAAAACCGCTGCAACAGGCCATGGGCTGCCTCTTGCGGGGTGATCTGGGCATAATGCCCGCCCATATCGGTTTGCACCCAGCCCGGATGATAGATGCCGACGGGAATGCCTTCGGCGCGCAAATCGACCGCCAGATTGCGACCGAGATTCAACGCCGCCGCTTTGGAGGCCCGATAGATATAACTGCCCCCCGAGGCATTGGTGTCGGAACCCATTTGCGAGGAGATGATCGCAATCTTGCCCTTTCCTGCCCGCACCTGCGGTAAAAAGGACTGGATGGTCAAAAACACGCCGGTCACGTTAACGGCAAAAGTCTCTGTCCAATCTGCGGGCGGATAATCCCGCTCCAGCTGATGACCTTTTTCTAGATAGACTCCGGCATTGCACACCAGCAGCGACAGGGGTTTGGCTGACAGTGTGGAAGATAACTGCCGATGGGCAGCGGGATCGGCCACATCCAGCGCGTGCCATTCGATTCCCTTGCGGGGGGACTGAGGAGCGCCGCGATAGGTCGCAATCACCTGTTCGCCACTGTCGGCGGCAGATTGGGCCAGTGCCAGCCCGATCCCCCGCGTTGCACCCGTTATCAGAATTGTCATGAGCGTCCACCATCAACCGACAGAATTTGGCCCGAGATCCAGCCCGATTGTTCTCCGGCAAAGAACATCACCGCATGGGCGATATCCTGCGCTGTGCCCAGACGGCGGGTATGAATGCCTGCGATCAGGCGGGCCTGCCCCTCTGGCCCATAGGCCTCCCATTGCTTTTCGGTCGACGGGTTGGAACGGACAAAACCGGGAGCGACGGCGTTGCAGGTGATGCCCATGGGACCGAGATCCTGCGAAAGCTGTTTGGTCAGCCCGACCAGAGCATGTTTGGCCGCTGTATAGGCCTGAATACCGGTCAGGCTGGGGCGCAAGCCCGCGCCAGAAGCAATGTTGATGATCCGGCCAAATCCATGGGCCTGCATCGGGCCAGAGGCGGCTTGCGACAACCAGAACGCCCCGTCGACATTGGCCTCGAAAATGGCATGCCATGCCGAAGGGGTTACATCTGCAATCGGCCCGCCGACCTGCCCCCTGACACCACCCGCCGCATTGACAAGAATATCGAGGCGGCCGGTCTTCCGGTTGATCTGCTCGATGGCCTCGTGGCATTGGCTCTGGTCGCCGACATTGAAATGCACAGCATGCATGCCGTGTCGCGAGGCAAAAGCCGTGACGTGTTGTTCATCGAGATCGGCAGCAAACACCGTTGCGCCTGCTGTTTGAAACTCCAGCGCAATGGCTTGCCCGATCCCTTGCGCGCAACCGGTGACCAGAACGACGCGTTGATCAAAGCGGTTGGGCATGTCCGGCGTCCTCGCAAGTCTTGATCAGCAGCGCGAAGGTCTCGTAGGACATCGGCTTGGTCCCGTTTTCCAGATCATGGATGAGCGCGACAAGATGGTTCAAAGCGGGCGTCGGGATACCCGCTTGCTGGCCAAGCTCGCCGATAATGCCGATCTGCGGATCAACCTCTGTCTTGCGCTTGCGGATAGCCAGATCCCTGTAAATGCCGGAATGGGTTTTGGCGGTTTTGCTGTTGAAGTCGGCAAGCCGCGCGATCGAGGCTCTGGCCGCCTCCTTGCTGGCTCCGGCGGAGAAACAGGCAGGGTCGAACCCGTTGAAGCCGATCGGCTTGACACCGCGGGCATGGGCAACCGCCATGACCTCGCGGCCCAGCCTGTCGAATACGACAAAACGCCGCGGATCTTTGAAATTGTCGGTCATCGAATCCGGTGTCAGGGCCGTGGCAAACAGCATCGCGCCATAAGCCAGCTTGCCCCACAGAAAGCCCCAGATATTGTCGGTCAGCACGGCATCCGGCTCGAACAGTTTGAGCATCTCATACATGGCGCGGGTGCGCGGTTTGATGGTGCCGTCAATCTCGCCTACCACCACCGCACCGCGATTGCCGAACAGGACCTCGCCCGGCGCCTGCCAATCGGCACCGAAATTGACAAAGCAGCCCATGGTGCGGCCTGCGCCCAAGACGCGGTCGATCAGGATTTCGTTCAAGCCGTTTTGGGCAGAGAGCACATAGCCATCTGGGGCAAGATGCGGCACCAGATGACCCAGCGCGGCTTCGGTCGCTTGGGCTTTGACAGCCAGCACGATGATATCGAATTGGCCCTTGATGGTCTGCGGCGTAAACGTCGGGATGACCTGACAGAATTGCTCGACCGGACCGGTGATCTTCAATCCGGTGGTGGCGCAGGCATCTGCATGGGATTTATCAAGGTCGACCATGGTGACAGGCAGACCGGCCCGCGACCAATAGGCCCCGAGCGTCCCGCCGATGGCACCTGCGCCCCAGACCAGAATGGAAGGATGGGACATCAGACGTCTCC
>Ga0114968_10001048_pt1 | contig 20999 bp, 24 predicted proteins | sample M_130807_EF_Meta_FD_87020 | JGI IMG/M metagenome (GOLD analysis project Ga0114968, IMG submission 87020) | Freshwater microbial communities from Lake Montjoie, Canada to study carbon cycling - M_130807_EF_MetaG | ecosystem: Environmental > Aquatic > Freshwater > Lake | place: Lake Montjoie...
AGGACGGAGGGGGGGGGGGGGGGGGGGGGGGGGGGGTGTGATTTTTAAAAAAAAATATTTAAAGTTAATACCCCCCCCCCCCCCCCCGCCATTCATTCATTTTCATTCATTCATTCATTTTCAGCGTGCGTCCGTTTTCCGTTAGAGTCCGGCTTGGACTCAAACCATATCGGCAAGCCCTTGCAATTTCGCTTCGCGTTTTGCGCTTCGCGCCTTGCGTAGACTTTCCCGCTTGGCCGCTTCGTCGAACGACCAGTGGTCGTCCGCCTTTGGCGCTTGTGCCAAGGCTAGCTTGTCCCAAAAGAGACAGCGCACCGTGCCTGTCGGATTAGGTGTGATCATTTTAGTTTTTCGTTCAACTCTTTTGCTTTAGCTTCCGCATCTTGTCGCGACGAATAAACGCCGATAACTTCAAAATCAGGGTAAGAGTAAACTTCATACTCCGCTCCATTGCCCGTCCATTCCACTTGATACGTTGTAGTTTGCATACTTGGCGGGCGGCGACCACTCGCCACCGCCCGCCCCTGTATACCAACCTTAGACTTCAATGCCACCTTTGGCCCCGCCCGACCCACGCTTGGGCCGGACAATATGCGCCGGGTGCGTATCCGGCAGCTTTTCCAAGCTCTGCGCAAACGCAGAGGGATTAACCACCTTCGCGCAAAAAGCGCGAATAGCGTCGAAACCTTCCGCACTTGCATCATCATCTGACATTAAAGCGTCGACCATATCGGAGATAACCCCGACACTCTCCGCCTCGCCCCACTTCGCGTGGTTGTTCTGCGCAACAAACTTGCGCACGGACACCTTAAAAGCTTCGGCCAGCATGATTTTAGTATCGTTGTTCATATTCGGTTTATTTGAGCGCAGCTGGGATTTCCCAGTGTGCAGTAGCGGAATTGCCGTACACACTTGCCCCGCTCAAATTGCCGAGCATGAAGTCTTATCGGCCACTTGGCTTAAATTGTCAAAGATCAAAGGCGGTCGCTTTTCGCTTGCCTTATCTGCCATGCCTTGCGCATCCGTTGGAGAATCCCGCGCCTTCCCTCATATAGAGCGCGGGCGATGCGCAGCAGCGCAGCAGCGGGTACCCTTGCCCTTTGAGATACTACAATATAGGTTTTGTCCCACATAGCTCCAAACCAAATTTAGGTTTCGTCCGTTAATCCTTCCAAGCACGAACGGCAAAATCAAATCTATCCTAAGATGGAAGGGCTAAAGCCCTAGGTCCGCTGAAACTTTCCGCTTGACTATAAGCGCGGATTGCGCGAAAGTCCAGCATGGCCGAAAAGCAAGCTACGCAGGATAAAGCGAAACCTACGGTTAGGACGATTCGCAAAGGCTACGCCCGGCAGGACGCCTCCGCAGTTAGTGAGTCTGCTCGGCTACGCTTGTTTAACGCCACATCACTCAAATGACCGAACTCCAGTTTACCTTGCCCGCAAAAAACATAAATCCGGAAGCCCGAGACATCGGTACCCGGTTGCATGGCGTACATGCGCGGACAAATAAGGAAAAACAGGGCCCGCCAACGGACGAGCAGCCCTGGCATCAGCACGCAGCACGGTATTGTGCAATGGGAATGGTTCCAAAGGAAGTCGCTGCTTCGTGCGACGTGGAAGTAAACCTAATCTATCGCCTGCGTAATGCTCCTTGGTTTCAAGACCGGGTAACTAGCCTAATGGCGGAGCAGGATAAGGACGTTATGGAGATTTTCAAGAACGCACGGGGCGCAATGGCCATGAAGTTGGTAGATTTGGCGCTTACGGCGGAGTCGGAAACCGTCCAGCTTGCCGCTTGCGACAAAGTGCTTGATCGTTTCTTGGGCAAGGCCGTGCAACGGGTTGAATCGGACACAATTATTCGGTCTTCTGACCCGGTTGCAGAGAAGGAAGCCCTTCTACGTGAGATTGCTAGTCTAAACAATGGTCCTGCAATAGGCGAAAGTGATCGGACGTCGCAGTCCATCTAGGACTACAACCATTCTTGGCGCGCAAACGCCTTAGCTAGGTAGCCGGAAGAGCCTAGCCTGACCTAATCTGTGCTTCCGTAGCGTTAGCCGGGACGATGCTCGACAAATAACATGTGGACATATAGACAAGACGAACAGGCTGCGGCTAACCCGCTTGGCGGCTATCGCGGAATCATTGGAACTACGCAGGCGATTGCATCGGCTACTGCTGCTGACGTAACCGGCATTGCTTTTCCGATTAAATCTAGCGAATCGTGGATTTTTGAGATGGACCTTTACGCAGTTGGCAACACCAACGGCTTGGCTTTCTCTTTCACCGGACCTGCTAGTCCCGCGTCTGTGCTCATGAACGTGTTCGGTAACACGAGCGGCATTACCGCAGTTAGCTCGGAAGCCGAAACTGCGTTTGCAACGCCTACCTCGGTTGCTTTTGCCGCCGCGGCCGTAGCAAACTACATTCGCATCCGCCTGACCGTCGTTAACGGCATTACTGCCGGCACTGTGCAGCTGCAATGCTCCACGGTTTCTGGCACAAACAGCTCAACGCTGGTAGCCGGTTCGTCTTGGACCGCTACGCGCGTCGCCTAACCCTTATGAGCGGGGTGTGAATTAAACCTCACACCCTGCTCAACCATTTTATGGCTACTCCGTCCACGCTTTCCCTCCTAACCCAACGCATTGGTGCGTTGCCCGTGCCTCCGCACGATTACCAGACGTTTACCTACTCTGCGGCTGGCGTGGCCAACGATGACTTGCTAACCGTAATTACGTATAAACGTGGAGGAGCAGGTGGCACAACTGTTGCGACAGTTACCATTGCTTACGTTGGCGCTACGAACAACATTACGTCAATGACTTTAGCTGTTCCTTAGTATGGCATACGCTCCACAGATTCCGGGTCTGGACAACAAGGGCGCTGGTGCTGGGTCTTCCACGGCAGAAGGCACGTTGGTTACCACGGCTCAATCCCTGTCCGCCGCGCAGCAGGCGCAGGCGCGGACGAACCTTGCGCTCGCGTCAATGCAGGTCATCGACATCCCCGCGCTGGCCACAATCACCACCGACACCGCCTATGTGGATTCGCCGCTGGCGCTGACTTTGGCCATCGGCACACACTTCATTGATTTCCATGCCGCGATCACTTCGTCCGACGTTACTGCCACCCACGGAGCGCAGGCAAAGGTCAACTTTACCGGGGTTTTTAACCCGTCCAATCCTTACGGGATGTTCGCCGTAAAACTGGCTAATCTTAACACCGCAGGTTGGGTCGCCGGCTTTCCAGGAGTAATTGACGCGCTACACGCCAAACAGTTCACAAACCACAATGGGGGAAGCACCACTTACAGCCTAATTATCTCTGGCCGGTATAAAGTCGAGGTCTCGACCGCCGGTGTCTTTTCCATTCAGGGGAAAAACATCATCAACCTCGACACCTGCTCCATTCAACCCGGCTCCTTCCTCGCCGCAACTTGTTATGGTTGACTGGCCACTGGGAGAACCCTGTATGTTTCCACATCAGGGAACGACAGCAACGACGGGAGCGAGGTCAACCCGATGAGAACCCTCGCCGCCGCGCTCGCCGCAACGCTATACTCCGGCACGATTGTGCTGCTGGCCGGGGATTACGTCGGAGACTCGCTGAGTCTGGCCACGGCCAAGACGCTGACGATCCGTGGACAAGGTTCGGTGAACGTGCTGCTCGGCGAAATGGTGGACGCCTTCACTCTCCACTCCGGTTCGACGTGGAAAACCGCCATCTCCACCGTTATCCCCGAGGACCGCACGTTCTCCGACTCCAACGACTTCCTCGCCTTCGTCTTCGAGTGGGGCACGCCCGAGGGACTGCTCGACGCGACCAACGCTGCGTTTGCGCCAGCTGGCCGCACGCATCGACTCCAGCACTACCGCCTGCGTTGGGGCACGAGCAAAGACACGCTCACTGCCGGTCAGTTCTTCTACGAATCTGGCACCGGCCTGCTCTACCTCCGCCGCACCGACAGCACCGACCCGAACGGGCACGACTACTGGATTCCAAACCAGTCCACCGCAGCCTTTGTGAAAAGCGGCACCGCGGCGACCAACCTCACGCTCTCCGGCGTGAACGTTTTCTTCGGCAAAAACGGTGTGGATATGTCGGGCTGCGGCACCTACACGCTGACCGACTGCCTATTCTACGGTTCCGCCAACGAAGGCGTGCTTTACAACGGAGTTTCCTGCGCTGGCCTTGAAACCGACTGCGAATACGCAGCGAACGCGAACGACGGCCGAGGCGTTACCTGCGCTGTCGCCGGAACGCCGATCATCTCCACCGTCACCCGGCCGTGGTGCCACGACAACGGCGACGAGGGCGTGAGCGACCACGACGACGGCAGCTTCTCGACCTATGTCGACGCCTTGCTTGAATACAACGCGATGGGTGGCTCGACCTGGGTGCAGGGAGCGCCAGTGGTTTTCACCAACCCGCACACCCGCTACAACACCTACGGTCTGCAAGCCTCGATCGGGCAGACCGTGGGCACGATCACCGGTTGGTTGTCCGAGCACGACACCTACTCCGCTGCAGCCACAGGTAACAGCACGCTGACGTTCAGCGGTTCGACGATTCTCTCACCCGGCACCGCTGCGTTATACGCTGGCTCACCAGGCGACATCATCAACTCCATCGGAACCGCTGGCGTTACCGACCCGAAGGCCGGTGGCGGAACTTTCAACATCTCCTAATGGATCAGCTCACCACCTCCATCTGCGACTGGGCTGTTCGGCAAGGTCCGGGCGTCGCCATGCTGCTCTTTGCGATATGGTGGTTGAACAACCAAAACGCCAAAGCCTCAAAAGAAGCCAAGGCGTCACTGGACACCGCAGCCGCAACCACCGCGCAGGCTTTCGCCGCCGCCCACGAGGAACGCAACAAACGCTTCGAATACCTTGAGTCAATGGTGCAGGGTCTAACAACCCGATCCGACAACTGTGACCGTGACCGCCAAGCACTTTGGCAAAAAATCGTAGAACTCTCAAAGAAATGAACAAAACCAAAATCGCAGCCCTCATCCTCGCGGTATCCGCGATCCCGTTGTCCATTGACGCAACGCTCTTGCACCTTCCGGGTGTCCCTAGCCAAGTTGCAATGTATTGGCCCTTGGTTTTGGCTCTAGCCTCAGTGCTACACAAGATTGCTTCGACGTTTCAAACCAAACCGGAATGAAACTTTTGCTTGTTGCGTTTGGTCTTTTCCTCAGCGGTTGCGCTGTGGACTACACCACAAAGACAGGTGGAAAGTTTAGGTTTGAGTTGACAGGCACACCTACCGAATATCTCGAAGCTGGCCGTTCTTACCGTAAATAATATGGACAAAAAACCTATCATGGCAAAACTTGGTTTGGCCGGTTATAACAAACCAAAACGAACTCCTAGCCATCCTACAAAAAGTCATGTAGTTCTGGCAAAGTCTGGGTCAGAAGCCAAGGTTATTCGTTTTGGGGAGCAGGGAGCGTCTACCGCTGGTGCGCCAAAAGAAGGCGAGTCGGCAAGGATGAAAGCAAAACGAAAATCTTTTAAGGCAAGGCACGGAGCCAACATTGACAAGGGCAAAATGTCAGCTGCTTATTGGGCTGACAAAGTAAAATGGTAAGATGAAAACGCTCGCCGAAAAACTTGTAGCTTTAGCCCAACTTGAAATTGGCGTTGAAGAAGTTGACGGCACAAACTGTGGTGTGCGTGTTGACCAATACAAGTCTGCGACCAACCTACCGCCCCACGAATCATGGCCGTGGTGCGCTGCTTTCGTCTGCTGGCTCGTCCGTGAGGCCATCCGCACCGATGGCCCTTACACCTTCGCGCGCCCAACCACAGCGGGCGCGTGGGACTTCGAGAATTGGAGTCTAAAGCAGGATAACTCCACGCACACGCTCCGAAACCCCGGCAATGACATTAAGGCCGGAGACATTGTGATCTTCAAATTCTCGCACATCGGCATTTGCGTGCGAGGCGCTGAGGCTGGACGCATACGCACGGTGGAAGGAAATACTGACGCCGCAGGTTCGCGTGAAGGCGGCGGAGTGTTTGAAAAGTCAAGAGCGTTAGATAGTATTAAAACGCGCATCCGGTTCACCGTGTGACAAAATACGGCTTTAAGATCTTTAACGGGCGCGTTAAGGTCTACGTGGATGACTATGTGATGTTCACGTTTAACCAGATTGACTTCAAAGGATACTACGCTTACAAGGACGACACGCTGCTCTACGGTCTTGACGTATATTTAGTTGACACTACAATGGAAATCTACTTCAAGACCAAAGAAAACTGGCTGGGTATTTTGCGCCTGCTGGACGAAAATCTTTAATTTCTAAGCCCATAATGGACTCTAACCCTATAGACCTTGCCGAACTACGCCGAAAGCGTGATGCGCTTGTTCGCGCAAAAAAGCTTCGGGAAGCCTATGGAATTAATTTCTACCGTCCGCATAGCAAACAACATCGCTTCCACGAAATGGGCACCGCCACAGGTCGATACTGCCGATTCGGGAACCGGACGGGCAAGACTGTGTGCGGAGCTGCCGAGGATGTTGCGTGGCTTCTCGGCGGCCGCACATGGTATCGGTCGAGTTTTGACATACTCGCAACGCGCCCGAAGGGTGCGCTTCCGATGGCAGAGCGGTTGCACGCCACAATGAATGAGGAGTTTGAAACTTACGTGCATAGCAGGCATGAAGGTTCGGAAAATCATCCGCTGGTGACGAAGGGTATTCCGCAGAGACCTGTGAAGGGATTACTAGTCGTAGCCGATTGGGACAAGGCGAAGGAAATTTTTACTAACCGCAGTGGCTCTTACGAAAACTTGGGTGAGCTGTTTCAACTAATCCCGCATGACGCTCTTGGCAAAGTGCACTTGTCCCGTGGTGGCCACATTGACATGATCGAGGTCAAGCGTCCAGCAGAGTTTGGTGGTGGCAGTTCCCTGCTTTACATTGACACTGTTGAATCTTTTAAACATGCTTGGCGCTCTGCGGAGTCGTCTGACTTTGACTTCGTCCACTACGACGAACCGCCGCCGCACCAGATGTTCATTGCGAACAAGCGCGGCCTAACGGATCGCAACGGCAAGTTTTGGATCAACGCTACGCCGGTTGAGGAGCTTTGGGTGAATGACGAGTTTTGCCCGCCCAAAGGTCAGAACGCCCGCGTTGCGGATGAAGGCCTCCGCTTCAACAAGACCGAACGTGGCGGTGACCGATTCATTATCACCGCGTCAATCTACGATAATCCATTCATTTCCACCGAAGGCCGGAACGAATTTGAAGCGAGCCTTAACCGCGAGGAGCGCGAGTGCCGTTTGATGGGCCTGCCTATGAACCTTGCCGGTCTAATCTACAAGGAGTTCATCTATGATTTACATGTGCTCGCTGACGTGCCAAAGGGCTGGGACGCTTATCACCTTCCCCCAAAGGACTATACCATCCGAGTCGCTTGGGACGTGCATGATGCCATCCCACAGGCAATCCTTCTTATCGCTACTGCGCCTACTGGCGAAGCGTTTGTGTATGACGAACTGTTCTTTGAGAAGCATATCGGACCAAACGCAGAGCTTCTAAAAGAAAAGCTGGCAGGGCGTAATGTAATGGATTACCTGATTGACCCGAAAGCGGTGATTGAGAGTCCGGTCACAGGAGAAAGTATTCTTGATGAACTCATGAATTACGACATGTGGTTCGAGAAAGGGTCGAAGGATATGACGCTCGGTATTGCGAAGACGAGAGAGAAGTTGTTGGAGCGCCGGCCTGGGTCGGAAATGCCCACGATTTGGTTCAGCCCCGGCTGCACAACCTTGCTCCATGAAATTTCTCGTTACGCATATAACCCACGCACGCAAAAGCCGGTAGATAAAGACGATCACATGCTGGAAAACCTACGCCGACTGGTGCTAAATGGGTTGCAGTATGTAGAGCTAACGGTTAACGAAGATTTTGACAATCGCAAACGTATGTACGTAGGCACAGCCGAGGATTTACTTTTTAAATGACCGAAGACATTAAAAACGAATTAAATAAAAAAGACGAACAGTCTGAGCTGACGCAAGCTTTGTTGACTAGGGCTAGAAACCTAGTTAAACTTTCTCGTGGCGAAATGGCTAAGTTTTATCCAGACTGGGATTTGCAAGATCAGGTTTACCGGGGTGAGCGTGCGCTTGACGAGGAAGACCTTGACCAGGAACGTCGGGAAAAACCGACTAAGATGATTGTGCCAAATACGTTTGCGCAGATCGAATCCGGTGTGAGCTTTCTTTTCCTGATGTTTAACCAAAACAGGACTTTCTTTGAGCTTACGCCTACTGGCGACGAAGATGCCGGTTACAAGCATAAAGACATTGAGCTAATTCTTGAGCGGGATTTGCGTCGGAACCGCTGGAACAGCGTTCTTTACCAGAATCTTACTGACATTTTTCGTTTTGGCCCGGGTATTTTAGACTGCGAATGGCATCGGAAAACTGCTCGCCTAAAGGTTCAGCAGCCATCCCAGATGATTAACATTGGCGGCATGGAAATGGAAACTCGTCCAGGGTCTGAATGGCAAGAGTTTGTTAAATACGAAGGTAATCGCGTTCGTGCGGTATCGCCCTATCGGTTTTTTCCTGACACCCGGTTGCCGTTGACTGAGTTTGAGCGCGGTGAGTTCTGCGCTTACGAAGAAGAATACTCTATGTCTGATCTTCGGTCTATGGCTGCGGACGGAGATGTGGCAGGCATTGAAAATGTTCGGTCGCTGTCTAACACTTGGTCAGAAGAACGCGGTTATGCTACGCGAAGCGTGGCTGACTTTACGCAGACTCGTGGAACGTCTGGCGCTATTTACTCAGGCAATAGTGAAAAGGAAGGTCCAGTGATCGTTACAAAGGTCAAAATGTGGATTGTTCCCGCTAAATTTGAATACGGAAGTAAGAAAAAAAAGCTAGGTCCAGAAGAACACCGCGTGCTTTATCATGTTTGGTATGCTAACGATAACACGGTTATCCGTTGCGAACCTGCACAGGAGTGGCATAATAGCTTCGGCATGACCGTAAGCCAGTTCACCCCGGACATGCACCATACGCTTAACCTGGGGCTTGCAAACCTCGTCTATCGCCTCCAAGACGTGATGTCCTTCCTCATTAACTCTCACATCAAGGAGGTTCGACGCAACGTTGGCGGACGACTCGTCGTAAACGTGGACGCAGTGGAAGCACGGAGTTTAGATGGCGAGGGGGACGTTTATCTTAAAAAGGGTTTCGGTCGGCGAAACGCTAATGAGGCCGTGGTTCCACTGCCGGGGTCTAACGTGACTAATGGTCACATGGGCGATAGCCAGTTGCTAACGGGGATCATGCAAATGATTAGTGGCATTAACGATAACATGTCTGGGCAGTATAACGGTGGCCGGCGATCTGCGCAAGAGTCACGGGTAGTTACCGCCGGTGCAGCAGGCCGTATGAAACTGCACGGGCATCTGATTTGGGACAGTGGCTACTCTCCGTTGGCGCAGATGATGACTAGTAATTCAAGGCAGTCCTTGTCTTTGGAACAATTCATGCGCGTAGTGGGAAAAGGCGCAATGGACCCTGCACGCTTTGCCGCGTTTCAAGGAACACCAGAGGAGATAATTAACGGTGATGATTACTTTAACTTTGACAGCACTATGGCAAGTGAGAAAGGATTTATGGCGCAGTCCTTGCAGGACTTGTTGTCTACTATCCTAACCGTTAACCCGCAAGCTGCGCTACAAATTGCGCAGAAGCTGGACCCAACTAAGATGATTGACGAGATTCAGTATCTGCGTGGCGGTGGAAATACAAGTCGGTTTATGTATGCGCCAGGAACAGAGCCACAAATGGCTGCTCCGCAAATGGTTAACAATCCAGCATGAGCGAAAATCTTCTAGCAGAACGTCAAAGGCTAACGCAACACCTTGGCGAGCTTGAGCTTTTTCTTAAAAGCACGGTTTACCGGGGCTGGCAGGTAGCTCGCGCTACGCAACTTCGTCGGATTGAGGACGACATTGTAGACATTGATCCAATCAATCGAGAAACGGAGATTGAAATTTTTAAACTTCGAGGCGAGCGGCGTTTGCTGCAAGACTTGGAAAATCAATTTGAGGATACTAGGGAAACCCTCAAGAGCAGACTCGACGAGATCGAAGAGCTGTTACAACCAAACCCTAATCAACACGAACAATGATACTAAATACAAAATATGGCAAGTTTCTTGCCGAAGACGACGGTGGCGGAATGGGTGGCGGAAGCAGCCTTGCTGCAACGCTACTTCCACCCGTAGGTGCGGAAGCAGGAGACCCCAGTGACGAAGGAGATACTTCTCCGTCTGAGTCCACGCTGGACTCTGAAAGCCAAGTGACTTCGGTTAAGCCTGCGGCAAGTCCGCAACAGGTAATGCTTGACCCTACGTCTTTTGCTGCTGCAATTAAAGCGGCGGGACTTGGCCAACAGGCGCCGGCTGCTCCACAGTTTGAGCGAAATAAGCCGCTTACTCCCGAGCAGATTGCCGAAGCTCGCAAGGCGCTTAACTTCTGGGAACCCGACGAGGCGTTCTTTACCGAGTTCAACAACATGGAGACGCAGAAGACGGCCATGCAGAAGATGCGTGATGGAATGACGCAACAGTTTGCGACCATGATGCAGGCTTACTTCCAGGATCAGCGGGGACAAATCTTGAATCAGGTTAATCCAGCCCTGCAATTTGTGCAACAGCACGAGGAACGTCAGCGCATGGACGCGTTCGACGGAAAATATCCTGACTTGGCTAAGTCCGAACTGCGTCCGCTGTTGAACTTTGCTGCGGACCAGCTTCGCAAGCAGGGTAAGACGTATGACGACCAGAACGCTTTGTTCGCCGACGTCGCACAGGGCATGGCCGCCATCATCCAAACTCAAAACCCTGAGTTCAAACTTTCAGCGCCTGGTTCCAATCCCGGCAAATCCAAACCAAACCCAAATGCCATTAAACCTGCGCCAGGCGGCGGAGGTGGCGGCGGTGGGGGTAACGCAAATACTGAGACCGGTGCGGGTGTTCCGCTCGCGGTTAAGTTTTTGCCTAAAGTGCGTGGTTAGTCTCGCGTGCTAGTGCCCTGCCGTAATCTGACTAAATAGAAAGAACCAAAACTATGGCCCTTGGCCTCGTATCATCCTCGACGCTCCATGACGGAGCTGTCGATTTCTGGTCCCGCAATACTCGTCGGCGTGTCGCCTACGACTTCCCGCAGGGCACCGCACCACTAACCGCGCTTTTGTCGCTCATGGAACCGGAGTCTACTCCGATTTCCGTGTTTGGCTGGCAAGAATCTCGGTTCACGCAGATCAAAACCACGTTGACGATCACCACGGGCTTGCCCACGGATAACGTCAACTTCTATCTGGCTGGCACAACGACTACGGCAGGCACTCCGGTGACTCCCGCGGTTGGCACGAGCTACCGTGCATATGTGGACGACGCAAGCAATTTCCAAGTCGATGACTCTGTCGTCTTCTGGAACCTTGTGTTGACCTCTGGCTATGGCAACCTCACTGGCCGCATCACCGCAACCAATACTACCGGCGCTGATTACGTCGAGTTTGAAGCGACTAACGCGCTTCCAAGCACGATTATTAACAACGTCGCTGGTGATGGTTCCGTGGCAAGCGCCGGTAACGAAGGCAAATCTGTGTTCCTCATGGGTTCTGCGTTTGCTGAAGGTAGCCGTAGCCGTACCGGTCGTAACAAGTATCCGATTGAAATCAACAACTGTGCGCAGATTCACAAAAATGCGTTTGAGTTGACTCGTAACGCCCTCAAAACGCCGACGACTTATAACAAGTCCGGTCATTATGAGAAGGCACTTAAAGATAACGGCATTGATCATTTGTCCGGCCTGGAAAAAACCACGCTGTTTGGCAAACGCCGTTACGCAAACGCTGTTGATCCTGACACTGGCGAGACTGTTAAGCGGTATTTCTCCGGTGGTCTGCTCTGGTTCCTTGAACAATGGGAGCTGGGTAACACCAGCAATACCATTGGCGGGGTTACTGGTGAGATCAACTACCGCCCTGGTGGTGCCGCGGTTACTGCGCAGACGGATTGGGAAACCTATACCGACAAGCGCATTATTAAGCTGGCTGGCGGAACGCTGAGCAAATCGCAGTTCAATGAGCTGACTAGCCGGGCGTTTGAAAAGACGAACAACAGCAGCTTTGATAAGCTGGTGCTGTGCGGCCAAGGTTACTACAACAAGGTGTCTGAATCGTTTGAGAAGCAGATCACGAAGTATGAACTTCGCGAGAACGGCTTCAAGGGCTATGATTTCCACTTGCAGGAACATGCGAGTAACTCGGGCACTATGTATTACAAGACGCATCCGTTGTTCACGGATTCGGTCTTCCGGAACTCGGCCTTCATCATCGACTTGGGCTTCCTCAAGTATCGGTATATCACTGATTCTGACACGGACATCGTGCAGGGTATCCAGTTGCCAGACGCGGACAAGCGTAAGGATCAGTATCTGACCGATGCAGGCATTGAAATCTGGTATCCAGAAGCGCATATGTTCATTCAGGACTTGGGAGGCATCACCTCGTAACCTATGGCCGCTATTGCATCAACCGCAGTGTCGATCTACCCTACCGGGTCTGACCGATACATCGGAAATAAAACTGACTTGGTTCAACGTAATCTAAAAATTACGGGTGTGACCGCAGCTGACACGGCAACCGCTGCCGCGCTTGGCTTTAGCAAACTTGTCGAAGTAAGCTCGGGTTACAACGGCAGCTCAGCAGGCGCGGTCGCAATCGGTCTGGATTCTGTGAATAACGGAATTCATATTGGTTCTGGCCCGTCAAACGCAACCATCTATCTGGTCGTAACCGGTAATCCGGTGATGGCCCGCTAGTTAAACAACAAAGAAAGGAAAATAACAAATGCCAAATCACATGACATCGGTGTCCGATTGGATGCCCAAGAAACCCACTAAGACTAATTCGTCTTTGATGGAACCAAACGCAAAGGATAACCCGGACTCGCTTACGCCTGAGTCGCAGTATAAACAGGCGCTTGGCGGTACGGGAAAGCCGAAAGGCCCGTTCGGTAAAAAAGGACGCGAGTTCTAAACTAGCGTTCTCAAACACTACCTCTTGTGGCTACGATACTCGAATTAAAATCTACGATTGCCGGAATACTCGGCGTCACTGTCAGCGACTTTACCGTCAACGGCATTGACTTTGGGCTTACCGCGCTTAATGCTGTTCGGCTACAAGCCGAGCAGGGAAATGATTTCGAGTTTCAGCGGAAGACGTTGAGTCTGTCCGTAAATACGCTCACAGGAGGTAGTCTTGAGAATGCAGTGATACAGGGAACTAACACCACGGCAACGATTAAAACGCTAATTGATGTGGGCCAAGCGGACACGAATGGAAATTTTGTTCCTTTGGAATGGACTACGCGTGCGGAGTCGCATGAGAGGACAAGGGGAGAGAATCGTTATGGTTCTCGCTCTTTGCGCTATCCGTCAGATGCAGATGCGCAAGTGTTTGTAGGCGGACGACGCCGAGTAATGCTTGATAATGATCGCGTTAGTTTGTTTCCTATGGGAACAATATCGGAAAGTGTAACTGTGTTGCTTGATTGTTATGTTTACTCGGATGATTTTGTAACGTCTACCTTGGCTACGCTTACTGGAACTACAGGACTAAACGCGATCAATGTAACGTATCCACTTCTTGGAACGTATAATGGAAAGCCTTTATTTCAATCGCAAACAAGTAGCTATACGCAGTATGGAATCTGGTATAGCATCAGCCAAGTAAAGTGGATAATCTCTTCATTGGAGTATATGAAAGAGCCTTTTGTGGCGGCGTTTGTTGATTACCATTATTTGGCCACTACGTCGTCGACCCTATCTCCAGCCGGAACATACACTGCTGCAGGCGCGTTTACTGGTACAGGCGTAGTTGCCGCAAATGCGGTATCCGACATCTGGACCACCAAAGGCGCAAACTACCTTATCTGGGCCAGCGTCGTTTGGCTCAACCAAAACGCCTCAGCTTTTGGTAAGCAGTTTGTAAACCGCCAAGAGGGAAATCTTGGTCCGCCCACTGCGTTGCGTGACGAAGCCCTTGCAACGCTAATCGCTTGCGACACAAATAAATTCGAACTTTTCCGTAGACATGGCCGCTAAAGGTAAAAAGTTATATTTCGCACAGCTCGGTGGGGAACAGCCGATTCCCCCAGAGTTCGTTGCCGCGATGGAACGCGCGGAAGAGATTCAACCGATGGGGGAGAATGTCACTGGGCCAGAGACGTTGTCGGATACGATTGTTGAGTCGAAGGTTGAGACTAATCGCACGGATGAACGTGTTCGCCGAACGGTTAAAAAGAAGGCCGGAAACATCACGCTTAACGCGATCAATGAAAACGAGAAGGGTCAGCCGGTTCAGGTAGCGCGGACGCTTTATCGGACGGCTTCGCCGCCTACGGACGTGCCGCCGAGTGCCACGGTTAAGGTTGCTGTGCGAGACTTGGGGAATGAGTTTTCTATTCGTGAAGTCACAACGGAAGGAACCTACTCTGGAGGAACCGTTTCCGCCTCGCTGTTCCCCGGCACGATGAACGAAGTCCGTCAGGCGATTGTGTTGCCTGATAAGTTCAAGCAATCTGGGGCGACGTTAACTATCACCGCGGCCACGTCGGCAGGAACCACCGCAACGACCACGGCGCTCGGCACTGGCGGAACCGGAATCATTGACTCTAAAGCTCAGCGTGTTGATCCGTTTACGGTGCGGTTGGAGGATACTACGCTAACTGCGTCGGTGAATACGACGGTGACGGAGTATGGGTTTTACGAAGGACTTGTCGCGCCGATCACGACGACGTTTATTGACGATTCTACTGGCGCATCCAGCGGAGGCACGCTTGTCACGAACGTCCAACGCGAAGTCATCGGTGGTGGCAAGGCGATTAACAAGGTCGAGGCTGTGGCATCTTTTCCGACGCGGTATGGACAGACGTATGACCCAAAAACGGGCGTAATCAACAAGTTCAGCGAAAGCACGGTCGCGCCGAACACCGGCACGGGCACAGCTGGAATGGACATCTCGCCTATTGACTATGTGCGCCAGCGCAATCGTCAGTGGGACACGGCTGCCGCAGTCACGTCGTATCTCGCAGTTGCGCGTAAAATCGTAGGTAAAACCGTGGTAGACCTGCCTGACGTTCTGGTCTCCCTCGTCGGCACAGCGAACAAGGCGACCGGCTATGGTGCAGGCAACCATCCGTCCTCGAACCAAGTGTTTTACTATTCCGGCGGAGGTAGCGGTGGCTTTTCTCCTCGTGCTAAAGCTCAAGCGTCAGCCTCGTGCCAGCTTGACTTGCAGTATAAAATTCGTCAGTATCGGAATATCGCGGTTGATTGCACGCATTATTACTTTTTCCTAGAGAATGGGTCTACAATGGCGCAGGTTTTAACAAAGCTCGCCGGTGCGTCGTTTGCAGGGGCCACTGTGCTTGCCCTTCCAGTGTTCAAGACTGAAACCCACCAGTTCACGATTAAAGGCCAGCAGGTTTCTATTGCCGCCAGTGCCGACACGCAGGCGAACGTGAGCATTAACGGCAATGGGACCTCTTACGTTAAAAGTGCGGCTAAAGGTTCGGACTATTCGGGTGAAGTCGGAACTTCGATTAAAACCGTAACCACTCCGCCGACAATTCACGGTGCGCTTACGATCTCTGGAGACGTTAGCGATAGTCAAAACGTAAGCGTTAGCGTTAGCGCTAACACGATGGCGATTACGGGGAGTGTGACAGTAGACGCTATCACGAACGAGCCGACTCCGGTAGCGGCCACAGCTTACGCTTCGATGCAACCGACGACGCTAAACGCTACGTCAGTCGCGGCTATTCCGACCACGGGACTTTACCTCACGGAACTTCGTGGGGAGATGTCCGAGCACGGGCTCCTTATGTTCCACGCAGTGGTTGTAGACTTCGCGAATTATGTCTGACGATTCTCTTTCTGACAAACCTTTCGACAGGGCGTCTGAACTTCTTATGAAGTTCGCGCAGAGGGAAACTGTGGCGAAAGCTCCGGTGGTTGCTACGCAGCATGAGGTTACGCCAGCGCCCGTGGTTCAGATGTTCGAGCCGAGGCCGTTCACGTTGCAGGCGGGCGGGGAAGGACAGGCGGGAGCGGCGGGAAGTGAGGGAACTACAACTAAAGAGGTTTTAATACTTAACAACACGGATACTGCAACTGCAACTTCAATTTTAGAAATTTCTACCGCCGTTTCTTGGCCTGACGGAACCGCCTGCACGGTGGATATAGGAGACCAAGATGGTGATATAGGTTTTCTTGGTTATCGTATAACCAGCGGAGTGCTTTTCTTGCGTTGGCTTAGTTTCCAAAGTTCTGGCGGTTCCGTTGCACTCAGCGGGAACGACATCACTATCACAGCTTTCCTTTAACCGCAGTATTAACCTAACTAAAACAACCTATGGCAACACAACGTTTGGACGGAGACGTCGAAATCACTGGAGCGCTACGCGTCTCTGGCAACTTTACCGGCCCAATCAACCGGTCCAACCTTATCACAGACAGCACGGCGGTTTACGAACTACCGCTGACCAGCTTTCGCGTGCATGACGCGATGCAGACAACGTTACCGGGCACGGCTCTGGCCGACGATCTCGGGATTACCTCTGGTGCTTTTGGCACCGACGTTCCCACAATACGGTCGGAAGACTTGAACGGCGACGGCACCGCAGCGTCTTACGCACGCACGAGCTTTACGCTGCCACCGGAGTATCTGTCTGGCGGAACAATCACGTTGCGGATGTATGCCGACACGCAGGCGGGAGCCGCGAGCGTGGACGCGCAGGCTTATCAAGCGTCTAAGACGAGCTTTCAGATTACCGGGAGTGATCTAGTCACCACGGCAGCCACGGCCGTCACCACAACCTACGCCTCGAAAGACTTTGTAATCACGCCCACGGCAAAGGTGGCGGGCGATACGCTCGACATTCGCATCGCGGTGATTGGGACGACAAGCGTTACGGCGAACACTATCGTGCGTATTTCTAACATCGAAATGCTACTTCAAGTGAAAGGGTAATATGAACCTGGAAAAACTAAAGCAGCTTGCGCTCATTGACCAAATGGGTGCGCAACCACAAGTGGAACAGCAAAAACAAGATGCCCAAGCCCGCATGGCTGTGGGGTTAATCCAAGCCTTGATGCAACAGCAAGGGGAGGCAGCGCGTGTTGCGGAACAGGCGGATTACCGTGCAGGATTGCTCCGTCAAGGGCAGGAGGGGATTGATGTGAGGCGGGACACGCTGAAACAGCAGAAGGCTATGAACAAAACGGCAGCGGCGGATAAGCGAGCGGCTGCGCAGACGGCGTCCGCAGACCGGCAGCTAGCAGTTATTACGCAGTTGGCTGAGAAGGGTGATCCAACCGCTATACGAGCATTGGCAGGGATGAATCCGGCTTACGGCAAGGCGAGGACTGACCTAACTAATGAGGCAACGGCAACACGTCGCACCGGAGTTAACGCCATGCTTCAAGGACTTTACACGCAAAACGCTACTGACCCGACTTTGCTTAAAAAGGCGTTAAGTGGCATTTTTGCTAACCCGACTGCTACTGGTGTGCCGGGGACTACGGTTGAGGATTTGAACGCTGCACCGTGGGATGCGATGGGTGCGGGGATGCCAACTCCTGGACCGGGATTTTTTAGTCAGCCGTTGGTGGACAATCCCCCACCAGTTTCATTTCCGCAAGGTGGGCAGATGGAGCGAAGGACTCCGAAGGAATTTCCAACCCAATACGGTCCACCGGCACGGGGAATATTCGACCAGGTGTTTGGTGCACCAATGCCCGCACAAGGAATTATCTCACCCGAAGACGCAGCCAAACTCCTAATTCAACAAATGTTCAGTGACCGATAACCAACTAAATTTTAACTAGCTTACTATTATGACACCAGAAGAAATTGAAGCAGCAAGAGTAGCAAAAGAAAAAAAAGACGCAGCGGCAGCAGCGGCAGCAGCCGTAAACCCACAAACCCAAATGCGTGATGAGATAAGTAAAGGGCTTGCTGGACTAATGGCGCCAAAAAACGAAGACCCAATGGCTCGTAGTAAAAACAATGCAATAACTATTGCAGCATTGCGGGGATCGCGTAGAGATATGAGCGGCAATTTGATTGACGAGACTACAGGTATGGCACCAGCTGGTGCTGATCCATTTAGAAACGACATGTTTCAATCGCGTGACCAACGTATTATGAAAGAGCAAGCTGCGTTTGGTGGTAATCCTAACGAAACGTATACTGGAAAAGGTCGAGGTTATCTTGATGCCCAAGGGGTAACCGATCAAATGCGAAAACAAGGCCAAGCTTCTGGTGGCGTTATAACTGAAGGACCGGACCAAGATCCCTCTCCGTTCAAAGGACTTATGACACCAATGTTAGACAATAAAGGAAAGCAAACTGGAACGGAATATATGCTTAACCCAAATCTGCCGGCCGACAAAAGGTTTCAAGGTGCGAATATGGGCCAGATATCTGGTGGGCGGGCAAAAAATACCGGAGTAAGAAATTCCAACGTGCCTACTATTACCGATGAAAATGGTCCTCAACTTTATCCTCCAACTGCCCAAATTCAAGGGTATCCTGAGGGGCCGCAACAGTTCGACGCTTTTGGGCAGCCGATAAGTAGTATGCCGGGCACTGAAACTCCGTTTATGCAACTGTTCAAGCGCATGCGTCGTTAGAGTCCACCCTGGACCCAGTTTATGGCACTTACTTACCGCGAGGTTAAAGACCTTTACGATGTTCTCAAAGACTCTGGCGTAACGCAGAAGTCGCTTCCCGAGTGGTCGACGGAGATGCAAGCATTGACGGGCAGCGATGCTTACGCTGCGGGGCAAAGCGATAGTTGGATCAAGCGCGCAAGCGTTGGAATCGACCGCGCTATTGAGTGGACGGGGATACCAAAAAAGACGGGAGCCGCAGGCCGAAGTTTTGGTGAACTGGTTGGTAATCCAGAAATGGGTGAATCTGTTGGTCGTAGCATGGGTCGACTTGCGGTGAATATGGCCCCAATGTTTATTCCGGGGGTTGGCTGGGGTGCGACTGCGGCTAGACTTGGCGGTATGGGCTTGCTTGCCGGTGCTGATACCTACACGCAAACGGATTCTCCTGCTGCCGGCGTGTTGTCAGGTCTTACCGCTGCTGCTATGCCCAAGGTTGCAAATTTGGCGGAGCAAGCTGTGTTGGGACGGATGGCGGGTAGTCGGTTGGTCTCTGGTTCGCTTGCTCGCGAGTTTGACTCAGCGCTCATACCTAACTTAGACCGCGGTGTGCAAGCTGTTAAGCAGTTGTTTCCAACTAGCCTCGGCCAAGGTCTAGCGTCTCAGGCCGGTGGTCAGGTTGCAGCATCCGCACTTGGTGAAGTAGCAAACATGGCACAAGCGGGTATCGACCCGAACCAGGAATATCAGTTCAGTCCGTCTGGAGCGTTCATCAATATGACGCTTGGGCAGTTGCCGTTTGCTGCGTTGTATGCGACTAAGGGTGGCCGAGCAGCGTTTGGCGGAGACGCGGCTAAAAAACAAGCAGACGGATTACAGCGACAAATTAACATTACGGAGACACATTTGCAAATCCGTAATGCGTTGGATGCGGCAAAACGTGAGCAGACAGTGCCTGATGTTAAACGGACGCCGGAACAAGAAGCGGCGTGGATGGCGTATAGAGAAGAAACGCAGAAGGAACTTGGTCGTCTACGTGCAGAACAGATTAAGATTATTAACGATCCAAATCTTGGACCAGATGCAAAGGCGGCTGCGTTGGAGCCATTGGTTGCGGCTGATGCAGCAGCGTCAGCTAAGATGGAAGGACCACAACGCAGGAATATCTTTGGGGAGAATCCAGATTTGTCGGGGCATATTGGTGTTGTGGGGCAAGAGTTGCCGCAGAGGCAGGGAGATAAGGTAAGGCGGATTCTTGTGGCAAGCGGTGAGGAATCTGGTAACCCTCCTGAGCTTTGGGGCAAAGTGGTTATTTACTCTAAGGGTTTGAAAGAGCCTGCGCCTGCGGACATTGAGGCCGCGCCTGGGTTTCAAACTTTTGGTATTCCTGCTGACCCACGGTGGAGAACTACGTTGCCTGATCGAGTTCTGCCAAAGGACTTGGGGCCGGAAGACGCGTTGGCATGGACAGCCGCGCAAGCCAAGCTCCGTGCAAAGGTTGACCAGAAAACAAACCCACTTGAGTTTGCGGAGCAACAGAAAGCGTTAGACCTGGAACATTGGAGTGAGCAGTCTCGGTTGCTGGAAGAAGCGGCGATTGAGTTTGACAACGCAAAAACAGATGCAGAGTTAACTGTAGCTGCGTCAAAACTACGTTTGGTTCAAGAGGCTAATGGGTTTCCAATTACAGACGATATAAAGCTGGCAAAACGTAAGCAAGAGTTGGAGTTGGTTGGGGTAAAAGCCAATGAGTTGACAATTAAGGCTGCTCGTGCGGAGGCGAATCGGACTAGAAAACAATTAGAAGCCGCGCAAAAGATTGAAACTCGTCGCTCAGAAATCTCGCAGGCTGAACAATTTTACGCCGATCAAACTGAGTTGGCAAAAACTGATCCTGACGTTGCCGATGAAGTTCAAGGATTAGATGAACTTCATAAGTTGTTAGAGGGTAATAACGGAAAATGGGCACAGCAACTTGCTTCTGGTGACGCGCATCGACTGTATAAAGCATGGGTAGACGGCGGACGGAAGACGAGCTTCTCGGTGTTTGCACAAAACACCTTAGCTAAAGCTACTTCTGGCGAAGGTCTGATGAAATTGAAATCTCGGACAAATGATTTGGCAAAGGAGTTGGATGATAGTCCAGAGATGGCACCGGTGTCGGACTACGTAGTAGAGACACTTATCTCCGTGCTTAATGATCCTACTGCTACAGAAAAATATAACACTTGGGATAAACGCGCGGGAACTACGCTTACAAATCAAAAGAT
>Ga0114968_10001049_pt1 | contig 20988 bp, 20 predicted proteins | sample M_130807_EF_Meta_FD_87020 | JGI IMG/M metagenome (GOLD analysis project Ga0114968, IMG submission 87020) | Freshwater microbial communities from Lake Montjoie, Canada to study carbon cycling - M_130807_EF_MetaG | ecosystem: Environmental > Aquatic > Freshwater > Lake | place: Lake Montjoie...
TAAAGCCTGGCAACGACCTACTCTTCCGTGCCTTAAGACAAAGTACCATTGGCGCTAAAGGGCTTAACTGCCGAGTTCGGAATGGGATCGGGTGTTACTCCTTTGCAATAATCACCAGGCGGGAATTTTATATATGAATGTATTTATTTTGTAAACAAAGTTTAAAATATTCATAAAATAATTGCTTAATAAAATATGTAATACTCTTTATGTTCTTTCTTAATTAGCCAAGACTAAGAGAAGTAGATAAATGAAAATATCGTGATATAAAGTAACAATTCTTATCGCGGGGTGGAGCAGTCTGGTAGCTCGTCAGGCTCATAACCTGAAGGTCCTTGGTTCAAATCCAAGCCCCGCAACCAACACAAAAATTAGTTTTAACTTTTTTATTTCAATCATTATTTTTTTTAATTAAAATAATTTTTTTATGAAAGATGTTATAAAATAATAAATCTATATTCATTGCCGAGCAAATAGTTGGTAAATTAAAGCAATGGTCCTGATTTTGTTTATTAATAGGTGAAAAATATCTATTATTTGCAGAGGTATATCGAACTAAATATTTTTTTTCATCTATTGAAAAGAATGGAAAATTTACATACTTATATTCATCATTTCTAGTGAATTCTTCTTTAATTCTTAACATATTCATATAGTTAAAATAAATTAACAGAAATATCATAATTAAAATAAATTGATTCCTTTGAATACGAATATCTTTTCTAAAAAAAATTTTTAAAATAAAATAAGTAAATAAAATTATAATAGAAAAACCAAAACGAAATTGAGGCAAAACTAATAACCAAAGTATTAATGATAGTAATAAAAAAAAAATTATATATTTCTCGTAATTATATAATTTTTTTTCACTTTTAAAAAAATATAGAAAAATAAAAATTAAAAAACCAACAAGAATGGAATCGAGAATTTTTTTATAGAAGTGAATGTTCGTCCAGTTAAATATCCAATTGAAATTTTGTAGGTATAATTTCATGTCTTCAACTCTCTCAGGTCCTTGATGATAAAATCCTTTTGCCCAAAGAGTTATCATATTAGCATTACTTTCTATCGAATTTATGTCAATTGCCCAACTGATAGTGCTACTTGATAAGCATGTAAGTGGAAAAGCATAATGTAAACAGCCCGTCTTTAGAAAACTATCAAATAAAATAATAAAAAATATAAATAATAAATACAAAAAATATAATTTCTTTCTTAAGCATTCAATAAAGTATTTTTTTTCTAAATATAAAAAAAAAAGAATAATGGGTAAAAAAAAGATGCTTATAATTTTAAATGCTATGGCAGATAAGTAAATAACTAGATTTGCAAAAATGTTTTCTTTAGTTTTTCTTGCTAGTGTATAAAATTCAACGAATAAATATATTAATAAAAATTGAACAAAATAATCGTACCCAAATTCACTTAATCTTTTAAATTTTATAATTAAAAATATTTCTAAAAAAATTATTAAAAATTTTTTATTATTTTTTACTTCAAAACTTTTAAAAAATAGATAATTAATCAAAGAAGTATAAATTAAATAAACTGGAACATGAAAAAATTTTAAACCATAATAAGGCAAAATAAATATACCTTGTATGTAAGAAAATAATGAAGAATATCCATATCTTACATCAATATTTGCCAATCCAAGTTTTAAAGCATTGTCACTTAGTTCTTTTAAATATTGAAAATGATATAAAGCAAAATCGTCATGTGTTTTTGATATTAATAATCCAACAAACAAGCATGAAGGCAATATAGAAACTTTTATAACAGAGAGTATTCTAACATTAAAAAAAAAGATTACAAAACCAAGTATGAGAATAAAACAATTAACAATAAGATTAAAACCAAAAAATATATAATTAAAAAAACTTACAGGAATTAAAAGTGAAAGCCCTGTAAAAAAAAAAGATACAACACTAATATTAATAAACTCTTTTTTTTTTGTTACTTGCAATAAAAGTTTGTTAAAGAGAATTCCATAGCCCGATACAGAATAATAAGAACCCAAAAATATAGTAAAAAAGATAAATAAATTGAGCAATTTCATAATAACTCTGACTTTAATTTAATATCATTCCGTATAGATAAAAACTATATTTTAAAAATTAATAATTATAAAAAACGATTTATAAGTAAATCAAAAGTTTTTTTTTAATTACTTAATTATAAAATCTGTGATTAATTTTTTTTAAAATAATTATTGAAAGCTAACTTAATTCCATCATAAAAGTCACAAGGTTTATAATTAAAATCATTTTTAGCTTCATTAATAGAAAAAATTTTGTCTTCCTGCATTCGTAATATCATCCAATAAAATGATTTCTTTCCTATAAATATAGAAATCAAATTTAAAAAAATAATAATAAAAAAAAAAGGAATTTTTATAAAAAAATATTTTTTCTTTAATAAAAACAATATTTCTTTAATTGCATCAATATATTTAATGGGTGTTTTGCCAGCTAATATGTATTCTTTATTAAAAGTTTTTCTTTTATTTATAATAATTTTAAAATACGCATCTGCAAGATCTTCAAAAAAAACTGGCTGTATCAAATTTTCTCCTTTCCCTACGATAGGGACAAAAAAAAATAACTTTTTTAAGAATGATACTAATTTATAAATATTTCCATCTTCGTAACTACCATATATCATGGTTGGGTAAAGCAGGGTTACCCCCATCTTCACTCTATAATTTTTAAGAAAATTATCAGTTTCTAAATAATATTTGGATTGGGGTTTATAGGAACTAAACTTACCACTAGTATGAACTGAAATTAGCCACTTAATCTTATTTAGCAGACAAAATCTTAAAACTTTTTTTGAATAATTAATTCCGGCTATATGTAAAAATATTGACTCATTAAATAGAGGAATGTTAATTATGTTCTGAATATTATTTAAATCACATTTTATAATTTTTATATCTAAAAAATACTTTTTAAATAAATTATTAATATTATTTTTTCTTGTTAATATTATTATTTTTCCTCGATAATGATATTTTTTTAATAACAGTAAAAATGACTGCCCTGTCTTACCAGTGGCTCCTGTTAGTATAATATTTTGAGACATATCAAGAAATTTTATTATTTAATTAAACATTTTAATGTATAAATGAATACAATTAAATGATTGCCATTAAAAAAAGAGGGATATTCATAATTTTTTTTATTTTTTTTTTAATAAATATATTATCAATTGTTAAAAGAAGAGATTTTAACTTTTCTAATATCAAGAATTATTTTCATGAATCTGAATATTTTGAAATCAAAAAAGATTTAAATGCAACAAATAAAAAAAATGATAATAATTATGATTATAAAAGTATTATAATTTTTTTAAAAAAAAATAAAATTAAAGAAGTAAATTTTGATAGAGATATTTTAAAAAAATATAATAATATTGAAGATTTAATATTCTTTTTTTATCCTATAAAATTTAATGATAAGTCAAAATATGTAATTAGCTATTTTAATCAAAGCAAATATAATGAATGTAAATTAATATTTTCCAAGCCAAAAAATTTAAATGAAGAACATGAAAAACTTTTAGACAAAAAATTAACATTGTATATTTGTGAATAAACTAATGACTAATTTTCGTGATTTATATACATGTGCAATTATTAATTCTTTAATATTATTAAATTATTTTTTTTTACCTTTTAATTTTGAAATTTTAAGAATCACATTTATTTTACTTATCTTTTTAATTTTTATCTCTTACGTAACCTACCCTTTTAACAAAGATTTTATTTCAAAAATATTCATTTTATTAATTTTCATTATCTGCTTAGGCACACCTCTTAATGACTGGGATGGTAAATATATATGGTTATTTCATGCAAAACGAATTTTTTTTGATAATGATTTGTATGCTCAATTAGATAACTATATGCCATCGACCCATAACGATTATCCACCATTGATACCCTCGTTGAGTGCTTCGATTGCAAATTTTTTTCATATATGGAACGATAATCTTCCAAAACTTTCGAGCGCCGTCATGCTTTCTACTATGGTCATTTTTATCAATTCACTAATTCAGGGAAACTTAGCTAAAGTAATTTTTTTCTCTCTTTTTCTATGGATAACAGAAAAAACATTCTTAAGTGGTTCTGTTGATGACATCCTATCTTCTTATACATTATGTTCTTCTTTAATTATGTATTTTTTATTTTTTAAAGAAAAATATTTTTTAAATAATAAAAAATTATTATTTCTTCTTTCTTATATTTTTTTTACATTGACTACTTTAATAAAAAATGAAGGGTTGGTTATAATTATTGTTTTATTCTTATCAGCGCTTTTTATAAAAAAGATTATTTTAAATGAAAAAATTAATATAAATATCTATTTAATATTTGCCATATCTCTAATACCAATTTTCATATGGAAACTTAAATCTTACAACGCAGGAATATATAGCGATATAATTAACTTAGAAAATATCAAAAACTTTAAAAATAGATCTTTAGACTTAAGAAGCTATTGGAATATATTTAATTATATGACTTTAAATAAATCACTGCTTTTACCAATTCTTTTGTTTTTTACTATAAATTTTAAATTAATTAAAATTATCCCGAAAAAAAAATTATTATTAATTAAAAAAATAGAATTAAAAAAAATAACACCTTTACTATATGTGGTATTTTTTACTTTATTTTATTATTTAATAATTTTTTTTATTTATTTATCAACACCTAATGATCTTATCTGGCACTTGAGCACTAGTGCTTATAGAGTGGTTATGCCTATAGGTGGAATGTTAGTATTTTATAGTTTAATTAATCTCAACAACAATAACTTATTAAGATAAGTTTTTTAAGAAAAAAGAATCTACACGATCATAGTGAAAATTATTAATAATAACTTTTAGTTCCTCAATATTTTTTTCTAGATCATTAAGTCGCTTATAATCTTCTGTAACTTTTTTAATTCTTGGATGATTTGTAGGTTCTAAGTATCCTTCTTTCCCGATTAGTTCTTCAGATAATTTTTCTCCAGGTCTCAAGCCAATAATTTTAATTTCAATGTCACCATTTATATTTCTGGAATCTTTTATTGATAAATTATTTATTGCTAGCAATTGTTTAATTATATCATAGATCTTTATTTCTTTTCCCATGTCTAGAACAAATATATCTGCAGAAGAATCTAAAGCTCCTGTTTGAATAACTAACTCTGCAGCCTCAGGAATTGTCATAAAAAATCTTCTCATATTAAAATCAGTTAGTGTTATAGGTGTTTTATTTTTAATCTGCTCTTTAAACAAAGGCATAACAGAGCCTCTAGAATCTAAAACATTTCCAAACCTAACAATGGAAAATTTAGTCCTTTTATCAATTTTTGAAATTGATTTAATAATGATTTCGCAAAATCTTTTACTCTTGCCCATAATACTTTCTGCATTCACAGCTTTATCTGTGCTGATGAATACGAAATTTTTAACATTAAACTGCAAAGATAATTTTAATAAATTATAAGTACCTAGAATATTATTTTTCAGACAAGCAAAAACATTTTCCTCCAATATAGGAACATGCTTATAAGCTGCACAATGATAAATTGTATCTATCTTTTCGTTATTTAGAATATTTTGAATAAGAACTTCATCATTTATGTCTCCTAAAATAAAATTATATTTTATATTATTGGTGTTAATGATTTTTTTATTAAAATTATAAATTTCAAATTCATTATTATCTAATAAGGTCACTTTGTTAGGGGTTAGATTAAAAACTTGTCTCGATATTTCTGAGCCTATGCTGCCAGCGGCTCCCGTTATTAAAATATTTTTTTTATAATTGTTTTTTAATAATAAATCTTTTATTGGCAAAATTGTTTTTCTTTTTAAAAGATCTTCAATATTAACATTTTTTAAAACTACTTCTTTATTATTTCTATCTGAAGTTAATATGCTATTTAAAGTTAAAACTTTTAATTTTTGATTAAATACTTTATCTAGTATTAAATCTTTTTCTGTATCATCAAAAAGATTTAGGTCTTTAGTAAAAATTATATTCTTAATTGAGTACTTTTTTACAAGATCATCTACGTTTTTTCTATCATACGTCCTGACTCCTAAGATCTCTTTTGCTGTAATTTTATTACTACTGTTGTTAAATTCATTAACAAAACCCAATACTTTATAAATATGTGACTGCTTTAAAATTTTTAATAAATTAATAGTAGATTCATTTACTCCATAAATTAAACTTGGTTCTAATTGAATATGCTTGTGATGAGTAAAATTTAATATTATTGAACTCACTAATGCTCTTTGAGATAAAACTAAAATTAATAATATTAAAGGTTGTAATATTCCAATAGATCTTGGCACATAATGTAATTTTAAAAAAAATATTGCACTAAAAAAAATTACTCCGAATATCAAAATGCATTTTGATATTTTAATAATAAAAAACTTATCTATATACCTAAATAATGAAGAATATATTTTAAAAAAATAAAAAATTGATATTAAAAGTAAAGCAGGAAAAAAATAAATTTGAAGATTGCTTTCATCTATAAAATAAAATTGCTCTAACCTTAAACTAAAAGCAATCCAAGTTGAAATAAAAGATATTAGTATATCACATATAATTGCTATAATTATTTTGTAAATCCTCGAAACATTTAAGATTAAATTTATCATTATTTTTTAAAAAAATATTAATATATTAATGCAGTATATCTTTGTAATTAAAAACTCTAATTACTGTTAAAAAAATAATTTTAATATCTAGTGTTATAGTCATATTATTATAATAAAAGTAATCCAAAGTTACTTTTTTATAAATTGATATTTTATCTCTGCCATTAATTTGAGCCCAACCTGTAATTCCTGGCTTGAGCTTATGAATATTTTTTTTGGTTCTTAATAGTATTAATTTTTTTTGATTGAACAATGCTGGTCGAGGTCCAACAAAGCTCATAACACCCAACAAAACTGAAAATAATTGAGGAAGCTCATCTAGACTAAATTTTCTTAAAAATTTTCCAAATTTAGTTACATATTTAGGGCTAATTTTATTTGTAGCAACTTGTGGAGCATTCTCTATCATAGTTCTAAATTTAGGCATTAAAAAAATTTTATTATTTTTTCCTATTCTTCTAGAAATATAAATTGGACTTGTATTGTAAAAAAATTTTAAAATTATAAATATTATAATAATAGGTAGTAAAAAAATCATTATCAAAATGAGAACTATAAATAAGTCAAATATTCTTTTCATAAAAAAATAGAAATTATTTTAATCTAAATAAATTACTCTTAAATAAATTGCTTAAAAAGAAACCTATCAAAAAAAAATTAAAAATTGAGATCCAATTGTTAAATAAATTGCCAGTAGTAATAAATGGCCATAGAATTATTAATAAACTAGAGAAAATTACAACTTCATAGTCTTTATATATAAGATTTCTTCCTCTTACCTTAAAAAAACAAGCATATAAAAAAGCAAATAAATGAAATATAAAAAATAAAAATCCAAATATACCGACTTCTGCTAATAATTGAATATAAAAATTATGAGGATGTGAATTAAAATAAACTATTTTTTTTCCATTAACATACTCGGGGCTGAATCTTTCATCCGCAGAAAGATATTTGAAAGCTCTTGGGCCTTTTCCAAAAAAGGGACTGTCCTCGAACATTAATAACCCAGTTCGAAATAAACCAACATAATTAGATATGGAATTATATTTTATATGGTTTGAATCTTCTTCTTCTAATTTTAGTATTTCATTTTTATTCCTTTCTTGATTAAAACTTAAGATTAAATATTTAGTTGTAATGATATATCTATTATCTAATTCTTTATTAACAATTAAAGAAAAGATAAAAAATAAAGAAATAAATAATACGATTAATAACTTGAAAATCTTATAGCCTTTTAAAAAAGATATATTAAAGAATATTAAAATTAAAAAAAGTATTAACGAAGATCTTTCTCCAGAGAACATTATTGCTATAAAAAATAAAGAATAAAAAATAGTAATTAATAATAAATTAAATTTTTTAAATAAATTAGTCTTCATTATTAAAAAAATTAGTAATGGTGAAAATCTAAGAATATAACTTCCATAAACCCCCCTGTCCCCAAATAAACTCTGTATTTTATAATTCATTTTAAGGGTATAGTTATTTTCAAATAGTGGAGAATTAAATAATTTATTAATCCATCCTAGTGAACTTTCTCCTGAAAAATACTGCAGAGCGCCGTCTAACAGTAACACTACAATAACAACCATTAAATTTTTTAAAAAAATAATCTCAAAATTTTTTCTATTATTTATTATAAAAATTATAGCTAATGAAAATAATGCAAATCTTATATATGGGACTGAAGTTTTTAATGATATAAAAGGGTTTTCTGAAACAACAGCTGATAAATTAATAATAATATAAAATAAGATGAATAATTTAAAAAATTTATTTTTATAATAAATCCAGATTCTTTCCTTTACTGAAATAATAACAAATAAAATAGCAACAAATGTTACTAAAAAATCAGGAATAAAAGGACCGGTTATTAAAAAGTAAGGTAAAGAACAAATTACTAGATAAATTGTATTAACAATCACATTTGTCATTATTTTATTATCAGTAAATAAATAAAATTAATAAGACTAGTAATACCAATCTATCTCTAAGTCTTCTTCTTGTTTCATTAATATTTTTTATAACTTCGAAATTAGAATAAATATCAATTAATTTATTATTTTTATTTTCGCTAATCAAAATATTATAAATTTTTTTTATTTCACGACTATACCAGCCAGTAAAGATTAGTTTTGTTCTTTTTATATAAGAAGAAAAATTTACATTAGCTCCTAAAAAATTTCGATTATGTTGTCTATAATATATTGTATATTTTTTATCACAAAACCACTTCAGATTAAAAAATCTATAGAAAGCATATATAAGCCAATCATGATTATTTACATTATTGATTTTTTTCCAGTTTTTAACTAAAAAATTCTTAAATAAAGTTGCACTTTTTTTTGTTAGGACAAAAGTACAACCAGCGCCTACTGATTCAAATAAATAATCAAATTTTTTAAGAACATAATCTTTTTTAAGATAATATTTTTTTTTCCCTTCTTCAAATGTTATCAAATTCGATGAATATCCCTGCGCATTATTTTTAATAATAGCTTTATGAGCATAAATTAATTTATTCTTAAACCATATATCGTCTTGATCAGAAAATGCTAAATAATCAAATTTTTTAAAGTTTATATTTTTAACCATCCAGAAGAAATTTTTTGCTGGAGATCCAACTCTATTTTTAGAAATAAATAATCTTATATTTTTATTTTTTTTTATTTTTTTATTTAAAAAAAAAATTGAATTATCTTTTGATTTATCTAAATTAATAAATAATTTGTAATTAATATTATTTTGTCTTTCTATTGATTCAATTTGTGGGGACAACCATGGCATTCCATCCTTAGCTGCTAAAAAAATTGCAAACTTAGGTTTCTTTTCTTGCATGCTAAATAATGCCTAATCTTTTCTTATGAATAGAATTTTTTTTTAATACTTTTCTCCACCAAATCTTATTTTTTAAATACCACATTATAGTTTCTTTTAAACCTTGGTTAAAATTATATAATGGCTTCCAATGCAAATTTTTTTTTAATTTAGAAAAATCAATTCCATATCTAGTATCATGACCGGGCCTGTCTTTTACGTAAGAAATTAGTCTACTATATGAATTTTTATTATTTTTAGTTTTCTTAATATCATCTAAATAATTGCAAATTTTTTTTACTACATTAATATTTTTAATCTGATTTCCTCCTCCGACATTGTAAGTTTCTCCTACTCTTCCTTTTTTTGCTATTAACCACAGTGCTCTAACGTGATCATTAACATGCAACCAATCTCTAATTTGATTGCCGTTCCCATAAACTGGTAATTTTCTATTTTCTAAAGCATTTAATATCATTAGTGGTATTAATTTTTCTGGGAACTGAAATGGCCCATAATTATTAGAGCAATTTGTAATTATAGCAGGAATTCCGTATGTTCTATGCCAAGCATTTACTAAATGATCTGAGCTAGCCTTGCTTGATGAATAAGGCGAGCTTGGATCGTAGGAAGTCTTTTCAGTAAAAAGTTTTTTACTATTTTTTAAATCACCGTACACCTCATCGGTAGATATATGTATAAATCTAAATTTATTTTTTCTCTTTGTATTTAGTACAGCATTCCAATACTTTCTTATATTCTCCAATAAAATATAAGTTCCCAAAATATTTGTTTTTATAAAATTCTCAGGATTATCGATAGACCTATCAACATGTGTTTCTGCAGCCAAATTAAATACATAAATTGGTTTATATTTTTTAAGTACTTCAAAAACTTTGGTTCTATTAGATATATCAAGTTTAAAAAATTTATATTTTGGATTAGAGCAAACTTTAGTTAAATTATCTAGATTCCCAGAATAGGTTAGCTTGTCTAAATTTATTATATTAAATTTCTTTCTAATTAAATATCTAACTAATGCCGAACCAATAAAACCTGCTCCACCTGTAATTAAAATGTTATTCATTTATTATTATAATAATGTGATAAAGAATCTTCCCATCTTCTAATACGCATATTAAAAAATTTCTCAAATTTAAAAATAGATAAGCTTGAATTTTTTGGTCTACTAACCTTGCTTTTGTAATCTTTATAACTCACGGGGCTCACCCTACATTTAATTTTAAATATCTTGAATATTTTTTTTGTAAATAAGTACCAAGTTGTAATGCCTTTGTTTCGAAAATGAAAAATTTCAGGACAATTTATCATATTAAATTTATTAAATCTTATAATTTTAATAATACAATCAGCTAAATCATAAGCGTATGTCGGACTTCCTCTTTGGTCATTAATTACATTAATAAAAGAATTATTTTTTCCACTATTTATAATTTTTTTAACAAAATTTATATTCCATTTAGAAAATAACCAGCTAATTCTAAAAATAACAGAAGGTATCTTGGATAACAAAATCAAATGATCAGCCATTGCTTTAGTTTTGCCATAATAATTTACAGGAAGAGTTTTATCATCTTCTAAGTATTGACCTAATTTTTTTCCATTATAAACAAAATCAGTACTAAAATGTATTAAAAAAATTTTTTTATTTTTAATAACGCTTAATATATTTTTAATTAATTGATAATTAATTTTTTTTACTTTAGTTTTATTAAGTGGGGCGTTTTCGACATTCGTATAAGCCGAACAATTTATGATATAATCAAAATTACTTTTATTTATTAATTTTTTTAAAATATTTAAATTTAAATAATTTTTTTTTTTCTATGAATAAAAAAAAATTTCAAATCATTAAACTTCTTACTTAAAACAAAAAAACTTCTACCTAGTTGTCCTTTAGAACCTAAAACTAAAATTTTTTTTTTTAATTTATACATAACGAAAGATTCTTCTTCGTAATTGTTTTATATAAGAATAAATTAACAAAGTTATATATGTGCTTTTATTAATTAGTTTCTTTTTTGATAAAATATTAAATGTTTCAATTTCTCCTTGGCGCATTAGATTTAAGCTTTTTGATAAACCAGAAACCCCAATAGATGGTTTATGAAGATAAGTTAATGTTAATTTTATTAAATGAATATTATATTTAAATAATAAAATTTCTAACCATAATAAATAATCCTCAGTATAATATTTTTTATCCGTAAACCTAAGAAAAATTGATCTTCTTAACATTACAGTAGGAGTGGTAAATTGATTATATAAAAACATATCAATAATATTTATTTTTTTGTATTTAAAATTCTCACTATAATTATCAAAAGTGTCTTTATATTTATGAGTAGATTTATGAGCTGAAAATAAGATATTTTTACTTTCCATAAACTTATATTGAATTTCCAATTTTTTTATATGCCAACTATCATCGGCATCTAAAAATGCTAAATACTTACTAGAGGCATTATTCCAACCAACATTCCTTGCTGTGGCTGGCCCGGAATTTTTTTTTATAAATAATTTATGTATTTTTATTTTTTTTTTATTAAATTTTTTTAAAATTTTTTTTAATTTATCGCTTTCTGCTTTAAAACTACAATCATCTACGACTATTATCTCTTTGGGTAATAAAGTTTGATTATAAACACTAACAATTGCTCTATAGATTGTGCTGCTATTGTTATAAAATGGTATAATTACACTGACGTCAGCATTTTTCATATACTTTTTTGATATTGTAATTATTTTTTAAAAGTAATTGTTATTAAAAATCTCTTTTAAAGAAAGGCCGGATTTATCCTTTTCTGAAACAATACTTTTTCTAATTAAAGGCTTAAGGTTTAATTTTAAATCTACTTCATTAAAATTTAAGCACTTTTCATGTTTTTGTGAATAGTAATTATCTACTTTATAGTTAACGATCGCATTACTTGTTAATGTGAAGAAACCATGCGCAAAACCTTTTGGCACAAATAAAGAATGATTATAATATGAATCTAAGTAAATTTTTAAATGCTTTCCAAAATATTTACTGTTTTTTCTAAGATCTATTATTACATCTAGAATTTTACCTTTGGCAACAGAGACTAATTTTGATTGTGGGTATGGAGATATCTGAAAATGGAATCCTCTAAAAACATTTTTTTTGGATACGGACTGATTTTCCTGGACGAATTTAATTTTACAATCTCCATATAAATCAAAAATTTTTTGACGATATTTTTCAAAGAAGATTCCTCTTGAATCTTTTAAAATAGATGGTTTTATTAGAAAGGGTCCTGGTATCTTTAATCTCACAAATTTCATATATGCAGAATTAAATAATTTTACTTAAATATTCACCGTAAGAATTATTTTTAAATTTGCTAATTAATCTAAGAAATTGTTTTTTATTAATGAAGTTTTTTTTATATGCAATTTCTTCAATACAAGCTATTCTTAAACCCTGTCTATTTTCAACAGCTTTTACAAATATTGAAGCATCTATCAAAGATTCATTTGTACCCATATCTAGCCAAGCAAATCCTCTATTGAGTATCTCTAAGTTTAATCTTTGATCGTTTAAATATAATTCATTTATTGATGTGATCTCTAATTCTCCTCTTTTGGATGGTCTAATTTTTTTAACTTTCTCAACGACATCATTTGGATAAAAATATAATCCTGTTACGGCTAAATTGGATATTGCTTTTTTTGGTTTTTCGATTATTTTTTTTGGTTTACCGTTTTTATCAATCTGCACAACACCATATCTTTCTGGATCAGATACTGGGTAAGCAAATATTGTTGCGTTATTATTTTCTAAGTTAACAAAGCTTTTGTCTAACTTTTCAGAAAAATTGCTACCGTAAAAAATATTATCACCAAGAATTAAACAAACATTATCTTTTTTGATAAAATCTTTTCCTATAATAAATGCTTCAGCCAATCCTTTTGGTTGATGTTGAATTCTGTATTGAATATTAATTCCTAAATCTGATCCATCACCTAATAAACGTTGATAGTTAATATTGTCCTGAGGAGTGGTAATAATTAACACATCTCTTATGTGAGATAGCATTAAAACCGATAAAGAATAATAAATCATTGGCTTATTATATACTGGTAATAATTGTTTTGAGACGCCAAGAGTTAATGGGTACAGTCTGCTTCCCGATCCACCTGACAATATAATTCCTTTAACTTTTGACATAATAAATAAAAAAATAATGAATAACTAAATATAGTATATTAGTAGATTCAAGAAAACCAAAATATTAGAAAATAAAAAAAATTTATGAACCTTATCCAAGTTATAAATACTTATTATCCCATATAAAAAAAATGGAGTTATAAAAATATAATATTTAGCCAAGGCATACGATGGCAATAACACAACTGTGGATATTATGAAATAAATTGATGAAATAAAAATTAATATATTTTGATAATAAAATTTATTTTTTGAAATAATTTCGTTTTTTTTAAAAATTTTTTTAAAAGTTTTAAAAAAGAACAATAGTAAATAAAAAGAAAAAATTATATATAAAGGAATAATCTTTATTTTTGCTGGTGTTAAAAAAATAAAACTTAAATAGGTAATTACTGGTCTCAAAATTATAGGGTATTTTTCAATAATACTATCCGCTTTCATCCATTCGTTTGCGTTGTAAAACACGGTGCCTATGTAGGGTATATAATAAAATATAAAGTTAAATAAATCTTCTCTGAAAAATAATACTATTAAAAAAGATAGTAGAAAAAAATATAGCCAATAATAAAAATATCTATAAAAGTATAAAATTATTGAAATAAAAATATAATAAATTAAAACCATTAATCCACTTCCGGTGTCAATTAATAAAATCATAAATATTAATACTGCCGATAAATGCGTTGTTCCTCTAAATAAGAATAATAATAAAGCTAGCATTAAAGTGACTTGTTCGTTTGACAATATTCCTAAATAATAAATTATTGATGGAAATATTAATGACAAAGAAAGAATGTTCCTTCTTAAATTCCACTCATGGAAAGAACAATTTAATCCTAATTTTTTTAATAAAATATAACTTTTATCTAGAAAAACAGGCATTATTATTAATAGTAGATAACAAGAACTTAAAAGGAACCTAGTTAAATTATTATTTAAACTATCAGTGCATGTTTTGTAGTCTATTCTTGCAAAAAATGATGTTGGTGAAGATTTTATATTACAAGCCACACTCTCTGATAAACCATCTAATAAAAATCTAACGTATAAATAAAGGTCAGTGTGTTTATTAAGTGCAGGATTATAATAGTCAACATTCTTTATAACTTTTGAAGATTTAAGAAAAAAATCAGGCTCATCACCTAAGGGATATAAAAACCTTCCAATAAATAAAAAAAGAAAAAGAAAAAGAAAATTTCTTACGATAAATTTATTATTAATCATAATTAACTTTACCAAGAATATTTAAAAATCCATGAGCAAACCCTAATATTACAAACTTAAATACTTTTAAAAAAGGCCGCGTAAAAACAAGATATCCAACACTGTATCTTAATGTATTTAAAAAAATATTTATTCTCCAAGAAAAACTAATATTTTTTGAATAAAGAGATAAATTAATACCATTTCTCACAATGTAATACGATCTAAAAGGTGGATGAATATGAAAAGATTTGCCAAATATTTTTATAGAATTGCTACCTAGAAAATGACTTGCGACAATATTACGAGAACCAATAATGTTATACCCTTTTTTAAGAGCTCTCCAACAAAGATCAAAATCAACCCAATCCAAAAAAAAATTTTCATTTAAGAAACCAACTTTTTTTAACTTCTTTACGTTAATAAACATTCCTGAAGACATTGCCTCGGTAATTTTACTATCATTATTATTTTTTGAATTGATTTCATTTTGAAATATATTTGATCTAAAAAAAAAATTTCTTTTTACAAAGCCTGATAAAACATTTTTATTTCTATCATATAAATTAGGCGCTACTGCGAATAAATTTCCATACTTTTTTTTACAAAAAAAAAAAAAATTTAAAATTTTTTTAACAAAATTTTCTGGAAATATTGTGTCTTGGTCACTAAATAAAATATAATCGTTTTTATTTTTGAATGATAAATTTAATGCTAAATTCTGAGCTGCCGCTATCCCTAGATTTACATCCAAATTTATAATAGTAATTTTTTTATCTTTTAAAATATTAATTTTTTTTTCTGAATTATTAATTATATAAAAGTTATCTACATCTGCATAAATATTTTTTATTTTTTTAAATAAGAAGTTTATATTTTTTTTATATACAATTATTATGCAACCAATTGACATTTTTTTATAATTCTAAATTTGATAATAATTCTAATAAATAAAAAATATAAAAAAACCCAAAATAAAGTTTTAAAAAACTTTAATAAGCTAATCTTATATTTTTTTTGAAAAAAAGAAAAATAATTATTTTTTCTCTTATTCTCATTTGTCATTAAAAATTTAAATTTATTCTTCCAACAAACATAGGACAAACTTAATTGATCTCTATGTGAATGACTAATAATTTCTTTCCACCATTTATTCATAATGTTCTGAACTTCTAACTTATTGTGGCGTCTAATAATTATACTGTTCTCACTTAATCCATAATTTTCTGGCATACCCTCGATTGCGTACTTCAAAATTTGTTTAAAAATTAAATAACTATTAAATCTAGATGATCTTAGAAGGGCGTAAGCTTCTTCATAAACGCATCTTCTTAAAAAATGTTCAGAAACAATAAAACTTGATCGTTTTATAACATTAGTTATAAAATTTCTTGGATTTTTTAAAATTTTAATATTTGCATCAATATATAAACTAACATCATATTTTTTTAAATATTTGTGGGCTAAAATTTTATATTTCCTATTTAAAATCTCAGGGCTTAAATCTGATTTTACTAATTTAATTTTCCAATTTGACGATTCTTTTTTTTTATCTGTAAAACAAATAAAATCAAATCCTGGAAAGTTACTTAATAGAGCGTCATAATTATTGTTGCCAAAAACAGCGGTATAAATAACTATTTTTTTTGACATTTACTAATTATTATTTATAAAAACCATTTTTTATACCAATTAAAAAAAATTATTACCAACCAAAGCTTACCTAAGTTTTCATTTTTTCCATTAATAAAGTCTTTGTATAAGGATAATACATATTCTTTATCTAGAATATTTTGCTTGCTTAAAAAATCTTTATTAAAAAAAGAATTCATAAATTCAGAAAAATCATTTTTTAACCATTGAAATAATGGTGGGACAAATCCCATTTTTGGTCTATTTAAAAAATTTTGCGGTACATATTTATGTGCAATATCTTTTAATAAAAATTTACTTATATTATTTTTGATTTTAAAATTAGAAGGTAATAAAGAGCAAAACTCAATGATTCTATGATCCAACAAAGGCTCCCTACCTTCTAAACTTGTGCTCATGGTAGCCCTGTCAACTTTAACTAATATATTATCTGTAAGATAAGTTTTAAAATCTACTGCTAATAAAATATTTAAATCATCATTATATTTAAAATCTATAATATTATTTTCGTAATTAGTTATGATGTTATTTGTATTTCCAGATTTCAACAGTTTTTTAATTTCGTTATCAGAAAAAATATAAGATAAAATTTTCATCAATTCTATGGGATTTTCATTATTAATTAATGCTTTAATAAAAGCATACTTAGAGTTAAAATTTTTTATATTTTTATGAAAAGAAAAATTTTCAAAATTTATTTTCTCTAAAAAATAATTAGCAATTTTTTTTAAATTTTCATTACCCTTAAAAAGCTTTCTATACTTTGTAACTGTTAAATATTTAGAATACCCAGCAAATACTTCGTCCCCTCCGTCTGCGCTTAAACTTACGGCAACATGTTTTTTTGCAAAGTTACTTAACAACACTGTAGGTATCGATGAAGGATCTCCAAAAGGCTCATCATAAATATTTGCTAATTGTGGAAATATTTCTAAAGCATCCTTTTTAGAACAATAATGTTCATAATGTTCGGTTTTTAAAAAATTCGCTATATCTTTAGCATAATTAGCTTCATTAATATTTTTTTCATTAAAACCGATTGTAAACGTCTTAATTTTTTTGGAAGAATTTTTTTGTAATATCGCTGTAACAATACTACTGTCGTAACCACCACTAAGAAAAACCCCAACCTGAACATCAGATATGGTTCTATATTGAACAGCGGATTTTAATAAACGCTCCATCTCTAATGAAGCTTCATCGAAAGATATATCTAATCTTTCTTTATTATAATTATTAACAACATCCCAATATTTAGTTTCATATATTTTATTATTAATTAAATCATACTCTATATAGTGACCGCTTCTAAGTTTTTTGGTAAATTTAAAAATACTAAAAGGCTCAGGTATATAACCATACTTAAAAAATAAATTTAATCCCCGAGGATCTATTTCTTTCTTAAAATTTGGATTTTTATGAAAGCTTTTTAACTCACTGGCAAACATAAAAAGTCCATCATGATTATAATAATATAATGGTTTTACTCCAGCTCTGTCTCTAACTAAGATTACTTTTTCTTTTTTTTTATCATAAATAATTATGACAAACATTCCTATAAATTTTTTTATACAATCTATTCCCCATTTATCATAAGCTTTAAGTATAACTTCGGTGTCAGAATTTGAGTCAAAAGTGTAGTTTAATTTTTTAAGCTCATCTTTAATTTCTAAAAAATTATAAATTTCTCCATTATAAATAATTATATTATTATTAAAGCGCATAGGTTGATTACCATTTTTTGATAAATCTAAAATTGACAAACGTTTATGCCCAAGTCCAATGCGCGATATTTTATTTTCTTCAAAAAAAAGACCCTCAGCATCTGGGCCTCGATGGCTCAGGACATTTGTCATATTTTTTAAAGTTTCGATGTTACAAATACTTTTAGTATCTATAAATCCTGATAATCCACACATAAAATTTTATATTTTTTTAATTCGTGTCTCCAAACCATTACCTCCTGGCCGCAATGAACTTAATAATTCTACTTTGCCACCTAGCTGGTCTAGCATTTTACTGAATGATTTTTTTGTTAATAACCTCTTATAATTGTCCGTTAAGGCATCATGGGTATCAAGTTCAGTCCATTGATAATGAAGTTTTTTACTCAAATCTTTTCTGTCAAAATAATTAAAACCTAATGGAAATATTTTTCTTAATAATCTAAATAAAATTTTGTGATCTTTTAAAGCCCATAAAATTGGAAAGAATAATTTAACAATTAACTTTGTAATTTTAATTGTGCGATTTGTTGGTATTTTTTTAAGAAATAACCTTAAAATCCATAAAAAACTGAAATAATATCCTAGAGTAAATTGATAATGATCAGCAATTAGATATCCACCTTTTTTTACTTTGGACCAAATACTTTTTAAACTTCTTAGGGTATCTGGAGTATGTTGCAGAACACCAATACAAATTACATAATCAAAAGAATTATTTTTATATGGAATATTGTATAAATCAGCCTGCGCTATTTTAAATTTTACACCTACTTTCTTATTATTTTTATAGTTGTATTCAACCGCTTTAGTGGCGTCTATCACGTGTAGATTTGCTTTTGACTTAAGAAGAATTTCGGTAAAACGACCAGCGCCAGCACCAATTTCAAGAACGTTTTTATTCTTTAATCTTTCAACACTAAAACCTAAGATATGTTCTAATCTAGACTTGCTTAAATTAGTTTTTGTAAAGCTATCAAATTGGGTTCTTTGATATACTGACCATTGTTTACTCCACATTTCTGCATAATCAATTTTGCTGCTAACAAAGCGAGGAATTTGTTTTATAATTGGAATCTTATTTACTCCATCAAAATAATAAATGGATTTTTTCTTTAAAAATTTTTTACTTGCAGTATTATAATAATTAATCATTTAGAATATTATTTTTAATAAGAAATTAGCTTTTTTCTATTGACAGATCTAACAGCTTTTAAAATTAAATATAGTCTCTTAAAATAAAATAAGAAAATAAACATTTTAATATAATAAATAATTCTATTTTTATTAAAATTTCTACTAAAGTGTGTATAATTTCTTAAAAAAATTTTTTTTTATAAATTATCTTTAAAAAATAATAATTTTCATCAAAAGTTTTATCTAAATCTTTAATTAGATAATCTTTAAAAAATAAATATTAAAATTTTTTCTCATCATACTTAGAGTAAAATCAAAATCATTCAAATAAAAAAAATATAGTGTAAATGTCAAATTTAATGATAATTTCAGCATAAATTCTTTAAAAGAGATTTTGTGAAATTAAATTTATAAAAATAAAGTACTTTTAATAAAAATTATTTAAATTTTTTTATTAAATTAATATTTTGATTTATGTTTTTGTTTCATTTAAACACGATATTTATAAAAAATATATATAAAAAGAAATTTTCTAATATGCCTAATGACAAATTTTCAATACTATAATACAGAATCCATAATCATTACTAGTGAACTTAATTAAATATGAAAACAATATGCATCATTCCAACACATAGAAACAGATATAATTTTTTAAAAAAAACTATTGGAGTAATTGAAAAAAGTAAGAATATTTATAAAATTATAATTATTAATAATGGAAGTACGATTGAATCAACATCAAAAATTAATAAATTAAAAAGTCAAAAAATAAAGATAATAAATTTTAAAATAAATATTGGATCAAATGCCCATATTCATGGCATCAAGATGGCTTTAAAATTTAAAAGTAACAAATTTATATGGTTATTGGATGATGATAACCTGCCAAATAAAAATACTTTAAATTTTTTAATAAGAAAATTTAGTAAATTTAAAAATACTAATCATGCTTTTACACCCATTAGATATAACCTAAATCAATATAAAAAATACTTATTAGGAAAGCATAATTTTAATTACTATAATAATAATTTTATAAAATTTAATACAATTAAATATTTTGTTGATAAAATAAAATTTATTTTTTTTTCTAACAAAAGAGCCATAGAAGACAAAATAGTTCAGATGGCACCTTTTGGTGGCCTTTTTTTTCACAGAGATATGATTAGTCTTGTGGGATTACCCTCTCATAAATTTTTTGTATATGCAGATGATTTATACTTCACATTAGGTATGACAAAAAAAAATATTAAAATACATTTATTAAAAAAATACCTAGTTAAAGATCAAGAGATTAATGAAAAAAATCACTATTTCTCTAAAAAAATAAGTGATCATGATGTTTTTTATCAGGTAAGAAATCTCACCTACTTGAGTACATTATTTATTAAAAATAATTTAATTTTCAACATAAATAAAAATATTTTTTTATTTTTATTTTTTATAAAAGGTTTTTTTATTTCACAAATTAAATTGTTTTTTTTTTATAGATTTAAAATTATATTATTATATTTATTATATTGTTTTAAAAAATAATTAGTTGTTTATAACAAATATAAA